>Ga0164292_10004552_pt1 | contig 11281 bp, 15 predicted proteins | sample GEODES117metaG_FD_111486 | JGI IMG/M metagenome (GOLD analysis project Ga0164292, IMG submission 111486) | Eutrophic lake water microbial communities from Lake Mendota, Wisconsin, USA - GEODES117 metaG | ecosystem: Environmental > Aquatic > Freshwater > Lake | place: USA: Lake Mendota... | reverse complement strand
CCCTTTCAAAAACTCCCTTGCGAGATAATTATGTTTGCAATCATTAAAGACAACGCTTTTGAAAGGTTTTTGCCTGAAGGTATTGCTTTCAAAATCGGCAACACCGTGTACCCTCAAGATTGGCTCAACCTCTCTACCCCTGCTGAGAAAGCAGCACTTGGCATTGTTGATGTTGTGTACGCACAGCGTCCTGATGACAAGTTTTATTGGGTGACAGAATTACCTCCAACGTATAACGCCGATACCAAGCAAGTAGATGTTGCCTACACATCTATCGCTAAAGACTTGGCAGGGTGCGTAAAACAGGCTGTAGACGCAATCAACGCACAAGCCTATAGCATTCTATTGCCTAGTGATTGGATGGCTGTAAAGGCGTTTGAGACGGGTTCTGTTGTGGCAGAGGATTGGGCTGCATGGCGTCAAGAGATTCGTGTGCAGGCTGCACAGGCTATTTCCGTTATTGAAGTTTGTGTTGATGTTGAGGCGTTAGCTGCGCTTCCATCGGTAGAATGGGCGCACGATCCTAATTGGGTAGAGCCAGCCGTAGAAGAGGAAGTAAAGTGAGTCACTTCGCAAAAGTCGTTGACGGTATTGTTGAGCAAGTAATTGTTGCAGAACAGGATTTTGTAAACGCTTTGCCTGGTCAGTGGATACAGACTAGCTACAACACCTACGGCAATCAACACCCTGAAGGTCGCCCGTTGCGTGGAAACTACGCAGGGATTGGGTATACATACGATTCCCTTAACGATAAGTTTTACGCCCCAGCGCCTTACCCTTCATGGGTATTAAATGCTTCATGGCTATGGGAAGCCCCTGTACCAAAGCCAACAGACGGTAAACAGTACGGCTGGGATGAAGCTACAGTTTCGTGGGTGCTTGCACCTATACAGTCTAAGTAATATACTAATCGTACTGGTGCGATCCACCAGGACTCCTCGGAGTTACAAATGTCAGACGAAGTAAGCCCAGCGGAAGTACCCGCGCCGACACCGGAAGTTACGGCAGAACCGGTTGTTGAAGTATCTGCGCCGGAAGTACCCGAAGCAGCACCTAAGACCTTTTCACAAGAGGAATTAGACGCAGCCATCGGTAAACGGCTCGCACGCGAGCAGCGAAAGTGGGAAAGGGAAAGAGCGGTTCAACCTGTTGCGCCTCAAGCACCGGTCACGCCCGAGCAGTTTGCTTCAAACGAAGATTATGTCGAAGCCTTGGCAGAACAACGTGCGGAGCAAAAACTAGCGGAGCGCGAGCAGCGCAAGCAGCAAGCTGAAATACTCGAAACCTATCACGACAAGGAAGAGGAAGTTCGTGCGAAGTATGAGGACTTTGAACAAGTCGCATACAACCCGAATCTGCCAATTACTACCGTGATGGCCCAATCCATTCAGGCCTCGGACAACGGCCCCGAAGTGGCTTACCACTTAGGTGCAAACCCCCGAGAAGCGGAACGGATTTCACGTCTTTCGCCTATCATGCAAGCCAAAGAAATCGGAAAGATTGAGGCTCAGTTAGCCGCAAACCCACCGGTCAAAAAGACTTCAAACGCACCAGCGCCTATTTCACCTGTTTCAGCCCGTACGACCGGCTCACCGGCATACGATACGACTGATCCACGCTCTATCAAGTCAATGTCCACGTCAGACTGGATTGAGGCCGAAAGATTGCGACAGATAAAGAAGCACGAAGCGCGTACCCTCCGCTAACTTATTTTAGGAATTATCATGGCAAATAGCATTCTTACCATTGACATGATCACCCGTAAATCCCTCGAAATCCTCGAGAACAACTTGGTGATCAGTCGCAACGTCAATCGTCAGTACGACGATTCATTCGCCGTTGAAGGCGCAAAAATTGGTTCAACCCTGCGTATTCGCTTACCCGACCGCGCCTTAGTTACTGACGGTGCTGCCTTGCAAGTGCAAGACGACAACGAACAGTTCACAACTTTGACTGTTTCAACCCAAAAGCACATTGGCGTGAACTTCACGTCTGCCGAACTCACCATGCAATTGGATGACTTCGCAGAACGCGTTCTTAAGCCCCGTGTGTCGCAATTGGCATCAAGCGTTGACGCTGACGTGGCAACTGCCTACAAAGGTATTTACAACTCAGTAGGCACTCCTGGCTCGACTCCTTCGACTTCTGCTGTTCTGCTTGCAGCACAACAGAAACTCAACGAGTTTGCCACCCCCATGAGCCCACGTTATGCGACTGTTAACCCAGCCGCCAACGCCGGTTTGGTCGAGGGCTTGAAAGGTCTGTTTAACCCAACTGGTACTATCAGCCGTCAGTTCAAGAACGGTATGATGGGCGAAGGCGTATTGGGCTTAGACGAGATCAATATGTCGCAGTCGATTGTTCAGCACACAACCGGTGTTACACCAACTGCCCCAATCGTGGCAACTGCTGTGACTACCCAAGGTGCAACATCGCTTGACATCAGCTTCACAAGCGGCTCACCCACGTTCAAGATTGGTGACGTGTTCACTATCGCTGGCGTGTTTGCAGTCAACCCACAAACCCGTCAAACAACTGGTTCGCTGCAACAGTTTGTCGTAACTGCTGACGTAACTGTTTCGTCAACAACTACCGCAACTCTGTCAGTTCAACCACCTATGTTTACCTCGGCTAACGCCTTGGCTACCATCAGCGCGTTCCCAGCAGCTAGCGCTGTGCTGACGTTCTTGGGTGGATCGGCTACAGCGTACCCGCAAAACTTGATCTATCACAAAGATGCGATCACGTTGGCGACTGCTGACTTGCTGTTGCCACAGGGGGTTGACATGGCTTCACGTCAAGTGCATAACGGTATTTCGTTGCGTATCGTACGTCAGTACGACATCAACAACGACCGTATGCCTTGCCGTATTGACGTGTTGTACGGCTTTAACGCGGTTCGTCCGGTCACCGCCGTTCGTCTGTGGGGCTAAACAGAGTGGGGCTTCGGCCCCATTTTCTAAACTTTTCAAAGGAATTTCATCATGCCAACTCTTCCAAATGGCGCAGGCGGATATCAATTCGGTGACGGTAACGAAGCCGAAATCAACATGGTCACGCAAGTGACTCCTACAGCTAAAACAGCCGCAGCTACTTTGACTGCTGCTGAATTGGCAACCGGCATCATCACTTATAACGGTGCTGCTGCTGCATTAACAATGCCTTTGGGTACAGCTCTAGAAGCTGCTTTCCCAAGCATGAAAGTCAATAGCTGTTTTGACTTTTTCATTATCAACATTGGTGGCACAAACGCTGCTACGGTCACGGCTAACACCGGCGTGACTTTGGTTGGTACTGCTGCTGTTTCGGCAAACACTTCTTGCAATTGGCGTGTTCGCAAGACCGCTGAGAATACCTATGTCGCCTTGCGCGTCGCAGGTTAATGCAAAGAGGGGCGGGTGATCCTCGCCCCTCGCACAAGGATTCTGAATGCACATTTACCTCAAGCACCCCGTACACGGCAACAAAGTGGCAATTTCCGATGTGGAAGCCGAAGAGGACGTCAAAAACGGGTGGGAAGTATATAATTTAGACGCGCCTAAAGTAGAGGCTGCGCCTGTGAATGAGCTAAAACGACGTCGTAAAACGGAGTAGGTATGACTACAACCACAGCCGGTGATCAAATCAATGGGGCGCTACGCCTAATCGGTCAACTGGCTGAAGGTGAAGAACCGTCGGCTGCGACCGCTACCGACGCGTTAGCCGCACTCAATCAGATGATTGACTCATGGAACACCGAGCGTTTGTCGGTGTTTTCTACCCAAGATCAAGTCTTCTCTTGGTTGCCAAACTTTGCCACGCGCACGCTTGGCCCCACGGGCGACTTTGTAGGCAACCGCCCTATTCTGATAGATGACTCGACTTACTTTCGTGACCCGTCATCTAACATTTCGTTTGGCATTAAGCTAGTCAATCAGCAGCAATACAACGGCATTGCGGTCAAGACCGTGACGTCTACTTATCCTCAAGTCATGTTTGTTAACATGACTTACCCCGACATTACGATGACCGTCTATCCGGTGCCCACCAAGGTATTGGAATGGCACATTGTGTCGGTGCAAGAACTAACTACCCCCGCGTTGTTGTCTACGCCTTTAGCGTTCCCGCCAGGCTATCTTCGCGCATTCCGCTACAACTTGGCGTGTGAACTAGCACCCGAGTTTGGTGTAGAACCGTCGCCTCAAGTGTCGCGCATTGCCATGTACTCCAAGCGCAACTTGAAACGCATCAACAACCCTGACGATATTATGTCGTTGCCCTATTCGATTGTTGCAACGCGTCAGCGCTTCAACATCTTTGCCGGTAATTATTGATGAAGTCGCCTATCCTCGGCTCCGCCTATACGGCTCGCAGCGTCAACGCTGCTGCCAACCGTATGGTCAATTTGTTTCCCGAGGTAATTCCCGAAGGCGGGCAAGAACCCGCGTTTCTGAACAGGGCTCCAGGGCTGCGTTTGGTCACGTCTGTTGGCACCGGCCCCGTGCGGGGGCTATGGACGTTTGACAACAATATGTACGTCGTGTCGGGCAATACGCTGTACAAGGTAGACACCGAGTACACCATTACAGCGCTTGGCACGGTTGCCAATGACGGCCCTGTGTCAATGACCGACGATGGCATTCATTTGATGGTAGCGTGTAACGGGCCAAGTTTTGTCTACAACGCTGACACAGACGAGTTTGGGCAGATTACTGATCCAGACTTCCCTGGCGCGCTAACCGTGTCGTATCTTGCAGGCTACTTTGTTTTCATAGAACCCTCTAGCCAGCGCGTATGGACGTCTACGCTCTTAGACCCACTCTCTATCGACCCACTTGATTTTGCAAGCGCAGAGGGCGACCCTGACCATTTGGTGTCATCTATCACCGACCATTCTGAGATTTGGTTGTTTGGTGGCAACTCGGTCGAGGTTTGGTACAACGCTGCCGCAGCGGGTGCGGGTTTTCCCTTACAGCGAATCCAAGGCGCGTTTAACGAAATTGGTTGCGCTGCAACATTTTCCGTTGCCAAATTGGATAATGGGGTGTTTTGGTTAGGCGCGGACGACCGTGGCCGAGGCATTGTCTACCGTTCACAAGGCTACACCGGTGTGCGAATTAGCACCCACGCAGTCGAGTGGCAAATTCAGCAATACGGTGACATTTCTGATGCCATTGCCTACACCTACCAACAAGACGGTCATGCGTTTTACGTCTTGACATTCCCCACCGCGCAAGCGACTTGGGTGTTTGATGTTGCCTCACAAGCGTGGCATGAGCGGGCAAGTTTTACCAATGGCGACTTTAGCCGTCATCGCAGCAATTGCCAAGTGTCGTTTAACCAAGAGATTATCGTAGGCGATTTTCAAAACGGCAATTTGTATGCTTATGATTTAAACGTCTACGCTGACGGCCCCCGCATTCAGAAATGGTTGCGTTCATGGCGCGCGCTGCCCACCGGCACTAATAACTTTAAACGTACTGCCCAGCATTCGTTGCAACTGGATTGCGAAACCGGTGTGGGTCTGCCAGGCGTGACCGAGGTGCCAGGGCGCATTTACTTGAGCCCCTTGGTAATATCAGGCTCGCTTGGTATTGTCGATCAGATCGAAATTATTAACGCCGTAGATGATTTTGTGCAACCTCAAGTCATGCTGCGCTGGTCAGATGACGGCGGTCACACTTGGTCAAACGAGCATTGGAAATCAATGGGCGGCGTAGGCGAGTACGGCACCCGCGTCATTTGGCGCCGCCTTGGTATGACTTTAAAACTGCGTGATCGGGTTTATGAGCTTTCAGGCACCGATCCGGTCAAGATTGCCATTATGGCGGCAGAACTTGACGTTGAGGCAACCAAAGCATGAACCCTACCCAAATCACCGCGCCACGCGTTCCGCTTGTAGACCCTAGAACGGGGCTAATCTCGCGCGAGTGGTTTAGGTTTCTTAACGCAATATACGAACAACTAGGCGGGGGCACGGGTGCTGCGTCCGGTACGTTTACCACAGCCGATTCTAAAACCGTGACGGTCGTCAACGGCATCATTACAGGGATAGTCTAATGTCGATCAATCTTTCAGCCTTTGCCGGTGCGGGCGCTCAATTCCTAGACGCCAATGGCGCACCGCTCACGGGCGGCTTGCTGTACAGCTACCTGTCGGGCACAACTACGCCAGCTACAACCTACACTTCGCGTGATGGTGGAACTAACAACACCAACCCGATTGTGTTGGATGCAGCAGGGCGCACACCGGCTGAGATTTGGTTAGACGGCGGGGTGCTGTACAAGTTTGTGTTGACCTCTTCGACTTACGCACAAATTGGCACCTATGACAGTATCCCTGCAATTAACGACACCACAAGCATTAGCAACCTCATTACGGTTTCCGGTACAAATGCGCTGACAGGCTTGGCTACGCCTACGTTGGGCGGTTATGCTGCGGGCGCACAATACAGCTTTATTGCACAAAACACCAACACCGGCGCGGTCACAATTGACATCGACACGTTGGGTGTCAAGTCAATTACCAAGTTTGGCACTACACCTTTAGCGGCGGGCGATATTACTGCCGGTGCGTTGACGTTGATTGAGTATGACGGTACGCGATTTCAACTACTTAATGTTAATACACTTAGCAAAACTACCGCTCTCTCAATTGCTTTCTCAATTATTTTTGGACTATAAATCATGGCTGCTCCTAATATTGTTAACGTCACAGCAATTTATGGCAAAGTCGTAACCGCCGATTTAACGACAACTTCGGCAACTTCAGTTTTAAGCAACGCTGCGTCAAGCGGCAAAGTGTTTAAACTTGATTCGCTTGTGGTCGCCAATATTGATACTGTAAACGCCGTGACGGTTACGGTTAATCACTATTCTGCTGCGGCGCTTGGCGGCACAGCTACGGCAATGGCGTCTACTGTTTCAATTCCGGCTGCGTCAACTTTGGTGGTCATTAGTAAACTCAATATGATTTATCTTGAGGAGAATATGTCGATTGGTGCGGTTGCAGGCACAGCGTCAAAACTGAAAGTTGTTTGCAGCTATGAGGACATATCGTGAGCAATGGCGGCGTAATCGGCACATCCCTTGCACCCAACCAATCGGGCATTTGGACGCTTGAGGATTATCAATTAGCTAAATCTTATCCATTTATTACCGCTGCAATTTTAGCTATCGGCGGCGGTGGCAATGGCGGAAGTAACGCAAGCACAGCCGGTGGCGGGGGTGGTGGCGGAGGATTTATTGCTGCGTCTAATTTTGCTCTTCAAAAAGGTGTAACTTACACCGTAACGGTAGGGTCAGGCGGTGGTAATGCTTCATCTCTTGGCGGATTTATTGGATCAATTGGTGGTGGTACTGGTGGCAATGTAACCGCTACTGGCGGTTCAGGTGCTTCAGGTGGTGGCGGTGGTGGTGGCGCTGGGGGCACATCTCCTAGCGGTGGTGGTGCAATTACCTATGGTGTTTCTTTAGGTAGCAACGGCGGCACCGGCGGCAACCTTGCAGGCGGCGGCGGCGGTGGTGCTGGCGCAGCGGGCTCTACAGGAGGAAATACTACCGGCGGCGCAGGAGGTGCTGGTTCTAGTTCATCTATTACCGGATCATCCGTTACTTATAGTGGCGGTGGTGGTGGAGCAGGACAAGACGCAGGTGGTGCAGGTGGGTCAGGCGGCGGCGGCAGCGGAAACGGCGGGAACGGCACAGCCAACACCGGCGGCGGCGGAGGAGGAGGCAATGGATTGGGCGGATCAGGCGTTGTAATCCTTTTAGTTCCAACTTTCTTTTACACCGGCACGGTAACCGGCTCGCCAACTGTTACGACTAGCGGCGCAAATACAATTATCAAGTTCACTTCTTCAGGGACTTATAAAGCATGAGTAATTTTGCACACGTTCCGGTTATGGAAAGCGGAAAAGGTATTGTTCAATCCGTCATTGTCATTGACCAAGAGGTAATAGATACAGGCGCGTTTGGCGATCCGTCAACGTATTGGCAGACGTCATATAACACCCGTGGCGGCATTTATTATCTGCCCGACTCAAATACACCTGACCCTGACCAATCAAAAGAACTGAGAGCCAACTACGCGCTTCCAGGCTACACTTTGGACACAACGGTAATTGAGAATGGCGTGGTCGGGGTGTTCTACGCACCACAGCCTTTCCCGTCGTGGACAATCAGCGCACCGACTTGGCTTTGGCAACCGCCAGTACCATACCCAACTGACGGCAATAATTATGTTTGGAATGAAACAACACTATCTTGGGTGCTTGTGTGAAAGTAACCTTTAACCTTGACTTTCTAAAGCCTACCTTGCAGCAGAAGATTGACGTGTTGCAAGACGAACTTTTGAAAATGCCACAGGCCGACATCGTTACAACGCACGTTTTTAAAGACGGGCAATACATTCGCACGATGATTGTGCCGCCCAACACGGTCATCGTGGGCGCGGCGCATAAATCACCCTATAAAGTTAGACTTGAAAAAGGTACAATTTCAGTCAACTTAGGTGATGAACTGCACACCCTAACCGCACCGCTAGAATTAGATGCGCCAGCGGGTACGCGCCGAGTGGGTTGGGTGGGTAACGAAGAACTTGTATGGGTTGACATCTACGACAACCCTAGTGGCTGCACCGACATAGACGAAATAGAAGAATTACTTTATGTCATTCCTGAATGTGGAATGTTAGATAAAAGATTGGCGTTAGCAAACAATAATGCTAGGCTAGTCTTAACGGAGAATTAACATGGCTGGAATTATTACTGGTGCGGTAATTAGCGCGGGCGCGGGTCTAATCGGCAGCGCAAACAGCGCCAAAGCGTCAAGACAAGCCTCCGAAGCGCAAAGAGAAGCCGCCGAACAAGCCAATGTTATTGCCGCAAATGCAGCGGAGAATCAAATTGCAACGTTGCGCGACGGGCTTAACCGTGGCATTTTGACGCAACAGCAATACCTTGATAAGCAAAATGAAATCATCGGCGGTATTTCTGAAGAGCAGAAAACTCTTCTTGCTGATCGTCTGAAATTTGCAGAAGGCATCTATACCCAACAGCGCAGCGATTATCAGCCTTACCGCGAATCGGGCGTTGCAGCCACCAATCAACTTAATACGTTGTTGGGTATTGGGGGTAACACGGGCGCTGCCGATTATGGCAGATATTCAAGCGCTGAGTTTACCCCCGCTGACTTTGCTGCGGGTAAAGACCCAGGCTACGGTTTCCGTATGTCCGAGGGTTTAAAAGCCGTGGATCGCCAAGCTGCTGCGCGTGGCGGGCTAATCTCCGGCAATGCTCTCAAAGCCTCACAAGCGTTTGGTCAAGAAGCAGCCTCGCAAGAATATCAAAACGCGTTTAATCGTTTTCAGACTATGCGCGGTAACACGTTATCACCTTTTGCCTCGCTGTCGGGTCAAGGTCTAAACGCAGCATCGCTTACTGGTCAAGCAGGGGCGCAGTACGGCGCGGCAGGGCAGCAAGCCTATGGTGACTATGGCACTTCACTAAACAATCGCCAAGCATCTGCTTTGGGTGCTACTGGCGCAGCTTCCCAAGGCATTTCAGGTATGTACGGCAACTACGGCAATGCAAGCGCAACAGCCTATGGCAATTACGCTACCAACGCCACCAATGCGCTGACCGGCGGGGCCAACGCTCAAGCGGCGGGTATCATTGGTGGGGCGAACGCGTTTAACCAAGGGGTAAGCGGCATCAGCAATCTTGCCAACACTTATTACCTTAATAAACTGCTTCAGGGTAGAAATACTCAAACAGCCGGTTTAACAGGATCAGACCTTACGTCGGGAATTGATTTTACTTACCGAGGTTAATAAAGGATTAAGTCATGGCACTCGACACTAACATTGCGCTAGGCATTAAGCCCGTAGAGCAGCCCAATATGCTTGCCCAAATGGGGCAGATGATGCAAATTCGGCAAGCGCAGCAAGGCTTTGAAAGCGAAAACGCTTTGCGTGATTTTTACGCGCAAGGCGGGGATCCGTCAAGCGCCGAAGGTAGGCGCCAATTGTTGTCGCGCAACCCCTCAGCGGGTATGAAAATTATTGGGCAGCTAAGTGAAAACTCTGCGCGCGATATAAACACGGCGGAGAAGTCTTTAGGTTTGTATAAAGATCAAGTGGGCTTTATTAAATCGCCTGACGACGCAGCAAGGTGGTTGAGTAATTTTTATGCAAACCCTCTTACCCGTCCTTACGTTGAATCGGTTGCGCCGATGGATGTTGCATTGGCAGCAATCCCTAAAAATGACCCTGCCGCATTTCAAAACTGGTTAAAAAATGCGTCGTTAAAAGCCGAAAAATTGTTTGTTGACGCTAATACAGAAGCGACAAACAAAACGCGTATTCAAGCAGCCGGTATTAGCGCGGCAGCGGGCAACCGCCAAGCGACAATTGCTGAACAACGCTATGCTCAAGATTTAGCTGATCGGGCCGAGGCCGACAGATTGGCGGGCAGACCTTCTACGCCGCCGTTTGTTGCGCCTACAACCGGCGGTGGTGGTGGCGGTGGGGCGCCTTTTACTTTGCCTATGACTAGCGGCGGTACAGCGCCCGCAGTTACTAACGCGTTACCTGCAATAGTGGGCGCGGCCCCCGCCGCACCGGCGTCGACCAATATGCTAGTGCCTGGCGCGCAAGCACCGGCAACGGCGCCTGTTACTCCTGTTGCACCAACGGCGGCGCCTGTTACTCCGGTTGCACCTGTTACCGCTGCTGCACCAGTAAGAGATGCAAACACGCGGATACAAGATATTAGCGCTGAAATTGAACGCCTTAGACCGTATATGGGCAATCCTAAAGTTGCGTTGAATGTTCAGCAACTTGCTACCGAACGTACTCAATTGATAGCGGCGGCTAAACAAGAAGCGCCTACATTAACTAGAATTGACGACCCAACTACACCAGGCCAAAGGCTAGAGATTAACGCGCGCGAATACAAAGGCGGCGGGTTAGGCTCACCAGGCGTGTTGGGCGTTGCGCGTACGGATAAATTGACGCCACAACAAACGGTTAAATTAAAAGCCGAAATAGGCAAAGATTTTAAAGCCGTTGAAAGAACTATTGCTGAAACTGACGCGCTGCTTGAGTCTATTGACGCAGTTAGAAACAGCAACCTAGAACGTGTGGCGGGCCCAATTGATGCGCGTACGTTCACAATGACTAACGAAGGAAAACTTGCTGAAACAAGGTTTGAAAACCTTAAGGGCAAAGTCACCGCAATTGCTAAAACGGCGGCTACTATGACCGGCGCAATTGGCTCTATTGCTAACCAAGAATGGCAAAT
>Ga0164292_10004551_pt1 | contig 11282 bp, 8 predicted proteins | sample GEODES117metaG_FD_111486 | JGI IMG/M metagenome (GOLD analysis project Ga0164292, IMG submission 111486) | Eutrophic lake water microbial communities from Lake Mendota, Wisconsin, USA - GEODES117 metaG | ecosystem: Environmental > Aquatic > Freshwater > Lake | place: USA: Lake Mendota, Wisconsin... | reverse complement strand
ACGGTGGGGAAGGCCGGGTTCCCCGAGCGCGGCACTGCTAGTTTTCCCGGCGTGAGGGAATTGCTGGTCTCGCTGCCATTGTGGGCGCTGGTGGCGGCGTTGCTGCTCTTCTTCTGGGCGGTGACCATCGCTGCGCGCAAGTTCGTGATGTACCGCTGCGACGTTGCGGCCCGTGAGGTGCTGGCCGACCAGGCCAACAACCTGCTGACCGGCGTGGCGGCCACCTTCGCCTTTTTCGTCGGGTTCGCGATCTCGGTGAGTTGGGGTGCGGTGAACGCCGGGCAGGTGGCGGTCGAGCAGCAGGCGGTCGCGGTGCGCCAGATGGCCTGGCAGCTGAACAACATGGCCGACCGGGCCGAATCGGCGGCACTGATGGACAAGCTCAGAACCTATGCAACGACGGTGGCCGAGCAGGACGACAACCTGCTGGTCCTGGGCAAAACCGCTGATATGCCCTCGGCTGTTCCGCTGGATGATTTCGAGAATGCGCTGTACGCCCACGTCAACAGCCCACGAGCAGCCGAGCGGCAGGTCTCCACCCTGACAACTTCGGCCTCCGCTCTGAGTTCGGCCTCGGCCGGCGTCGCCGCGGTGGCCAGCCGGTCACTTCCCCGGCCGCTGGCCATGCTGCTGATCATCGTCGGCGTGCTGACTGCGATCTTGGTGGGCATCACGACGGTCGTCTACAGCCGGCCGTCGCTGATCTTCGTATGGTCTCTGATCCCGGCGGTGTCGATCGCGACGGTGGTGGCGCTGGCCTACCCGTTCGCCCTGCGATCCGGGGCCAGTCTGGAACCGATGCGGGCGGTTGTGCAGTACTTGGCCTCGCTGTGAGGCAGGCGCTAATGCCTGCCCCAGCGGGTCAGCGGGTCAGCGGGTCAGCGGGTCAGCTGGGCGTACCGGGTCCGGTGGTAGTCGGTGGACCCGAACTCGTACTGCACCGCGGTGAGTCTCTTGAAGTAGTGCCCGATGGCCAGTTCCTCGGTCATCCCCATGCCGCCGTGCAGTTGCACCGCGTTCTGTCCGATGAATCGCGCCGCCCGGCCGACGGTGGCCTTGGCCGCCGATACCGCCCGGGCCCGGGTGTCGGGGTCGGCGTCGAGGTTCAACACCGCCAGGTAGGCGGCTGAGACCGCCTGCTCGAGCTCCATGTACATGTCCACCATGCGGTGCTGCAGTACCTGGAAGCTGCCGATCGGAGTGCCGAACTGCTGACGTTGCTTGCAGTAGTCGACGGTGTCGGCGAGCACTCTGCGCATGGCGCCGACGGCTTCGGCGCACACCGCTGCGGCGCCTTCGTCACGGGCGCGGCTCAGCGACGCCCAGGCGTCCTCCTCCAGCAGCGCTTCGGCGGGCAGTTCCAGGCCGTCGAACATCAGGTCGGCGGCGCGGCGGTCGTCGACGGTCCGGTAGCTGTGTATCTGCAGGCCGGGCGGGGGAGCCGACGGGTCGAACTCGGTCAGGAACAGCGCGATGCCGTGGCGGTCGCCGGGGTGCCCGTCGGTGCGGGCCGCGATCAGCAGGTGGGTGGCGATCGGCGCGGCCAGAACGACGGGCTTGGAACCGGTGAGCACCCAGTGCTGGCCGGGTTTGTCCCCGGGTCGCGCTGCTCCAGGGCGCCGAACAGCTTTGGTAGACAACGATTCCCAGCTATCCGATGTTTCACCCGCAGCCAGCGCGACGACGGCTGACCCATCGCCGATGCGCTCCAGCACCGCGCCGGCCGCCTCGCCGCCGGCCCGTTGCAGGATCCCGCCGGCCACCAGCACGGTCTCGATGAATGGTTCGGTCACCAGCGCCCTGCCCAGTTCCTCGGCGATCACCATCGCCTCGACCGGTCCACCGCCCATACCGCCGGCCGACTCCGGCAGGGTGGCCCCGAGGATTCCCAGTTCCTCGGCGAAGCCGCGCCACATCTCGGGCTGCCAGCCGGCGCCGGTCTTGACCGCGGTGCGGCTTCGTTCGAGGTCGTAACGCGCCGCGAGGAACTTGCTGACGCCGTCGCGCAGCATCTCTTGTTCGGCGGAGAGGTTGAAGTGCATGCTGTCTACAGTCCCAGGGTTGCTTTGGCCAGGATGTTGCGCTGAATCTCGTTGCTGCCGGCGTAAATTGAGCCGGCGCGGTCGTTGAAGTAGCGCAGCGGGGCAACCGCCTGCCATGGCTGGCCGCTGACGTATCCGTCGGCCGGTGGCTGGTAGTCGGCGATCGGGCCGCCGGGCCGGGTGGCGTGCGGCTGGTAGACCCGGCCCCGCGGTCCGGCCGCCTCCATCGCCAGTTCGGTGATCGCCTGGCTCAATTCGGTGGACAGGATTTTCAGCATCGAGGACGACGCCCCGGGGTTTCGGCCCTCGGCCACCGCGGCCAGCACCCGGTACTCCAGAATCTCCAGCACCTCGGTGCGGATGCGGACGTCGGCCAGTTTGGCGGCGAACGCCGGATCGTCGAGCAGCATTCCGCCGCCCGGGCCGGGTTGGTGGCGCGCCTCCCGGCCGATCGACTCGGCCATCACCTGCAGGGACGGGGCGGCCGCGCTGCCGCCCCGTTCGAACTCCAGCAGGTACTTAGCCACTGTCCAGCCGTCATCGATCCTGCCGATGACATTCGTTGTGGGCACCCGTACAGCGTCGAAGAAGATCTGCGTCTGGATCTCCTCGCCGGACGTCATCACCAACGGGCGGATCTCGATGCCGGGGGAGGTCATGTCGATGAGCACGAAGGTGATGCCCTGCTGTTTGCGTTCCCCGCGGGTGGTGCGCACCAGGGCGAAGATCCAGTTCGCCTCCATGGCGTGGGTGGTCCAGATCTTGCTTCCGGTGCAGATCAAGTCGCCGGCCGATTCATCGATGACCGCGGCCATCGACAGTGACGCCAGATCCGACCCGGACTCGGGCTCGGAGTAGCCCTGGCAGAAGAACACCTCACCGGTCAGGATCCGGGGCAGGAAGTAGTTCTTCTGTTCGGCGGTGCCGAAGGCGATGATGGCGTGGGCCACCATGTGAATTCCCATCGGGGACAACGATGGCGCACCGGCCAGGGTGGACTCCCTGCTGAAGATGTAGTGCTGGGTCAGCGTCCAGTCGCAGCCGCCGTATGCAGGCGGCCAGGCCGGGGCGGCCCAGCCGCGTTCGTGCAGGATGGCCTGCCAGGCCATGCTGGCCTCATGGTCGGCGTACACGCTGGTCATCAGCCGGCCCGCCTGACGCAGGTCATCGGTGAGCTTCTCGTCGAGAAAAGCGCGCACGTCATCGCGGAACTCGAGGTCTTTCGCCGACCACGTCAGGTCCATTCCGAGCCCCTTTTATCTGCACGCGGCTGATGCCAGAAACCGTAGACCCCGAGGGTTTCGGAGGCGAACCGACCCGCGCGGCTCAGGTTTTGAGTTCCCCCACCCGGGGAATAGGTGTTGTCGGGCGCCGATTGCGCCGGACAGACCTGATCCAGAGAGGCCCGGTCCCTGAAACACGGGGCCGGGTCTTTCAACGTCATCAAGTGGTCGGCACAGCGCCCAGCACACCCGCCGGGACGTCGGACTTCTCGGCCTGCAACTGCCCACCCCCAGTCGCCCCAACTGTGGGTACCGTTGGGCGGTGGGGTGCGTGCGCCTGGATTGACCTGTACGCCCGATAGGCGCACAATTCACTGGTGGCTACTAAGACAGAACGAGTTGCGGTCCGCCTGACCTCTGAGCAGAACGCACTCATCCGTCGCGCCGCCGAGGTTGAAGGCACCGACCTCACCAATTTCACCGTCACCGCAACTCTGGCGCATGCCCGTGAGGTGCTGGCGGATCGGCGCCTGTTCATCCTCGATGATGCAGCTTGGCAGGAGTTCTTGGCGGTACTGGATAGGCCGGTTACTCCCAAGCTGCGACTGGAGCGACTTTTCTCGGAACCATCGCCTTTCGATACTGAGGCGTGAGCGGATACCGCACACCGCGTTCGATCCGGGATGATGACGATGTCGCCGGTTTTGATAGTGGCGAACTGAGCCTTGATGCCTACTTGCGCAGTCGCGCTCTGGCTAATCACGCCGAAGGGGCATCCCGCACGTTCGTGACCTGTCATGGCGGACGTGTGATCGGTTTTTACTCGCTTGCGGCAGCCTCGGTGGAGCGGCGGTCGGCGATGGGACGGATCCGCCGGAACATGCCTGAACCGGTTCCGGTGATTCTCTTGTCCCGGTTGGCGATTGACCGGAGTCAACACGGCAAGGGTCTGGGTAGGCATCTTCTGCGGGACGCGATTCTCCGCAGCGTGCGTGCCGCCGACCTGATCGGGGTACGGGCATTGTTGGTTCACGCCGTCAGCGACGAGGCCCGATCCTTTTACTTGCACTTCGGCTTAGAACCGTCGCCGACCGATCCACTGCACCTACTGCTGTTGACCCGAGACGCGCGGGCCGCGATCAGCAGCAGCGCGCTCCCGGATTGAGATCCGCCTGCCGGTGCCGCATCCGCCAGTACTCCGCCTCGGAGATCACCGGTTCACCGGGATGGGCGCGACGACGGTGTGTGACGTACCGCTGGTAGTGGTTGTCGCCCATCAATGCGCTGACGTACCAACGGATCTGGCGGCTGAGGCTGGTAATGCGTCCCATTGCTGCTGCACCTCCTTCTCCACCGGTGTGGCGAGTAATCGGGACGGCCCGAAAATCCGAGAGGGAACCGGAGGTTCCACCGCCAGCGGCCGGCCCCGGCCGCGGATGGAGCGGACCGCCATCACCACCGCCGACGCCACCACGATGATCACCACCACCGCGAAGAGGATCGACAGTGTGCCCTGAATGAAGGTGTTGCGGATGACGTCGGACAACTGGTCGGGGTTCTTGGCCGCCCCGAAGCTGGTCTTGCCCGCCTCCTGGGCGGCACGGAACTGGAAATGCTGGGTCCAGTAGCCGAGTTTTGGGTCGCCGGAGAAGATCTTCTGCCATGACGCCGTCAGGGTCACGATCAGATCCCACAGCAGCGGAATCCCCGGAATCCACGCCCATTTGAGCAAGCCCATCTTGATGACCACCACGGTGACCACCGTCAACGCGATGGCCGCCAGCAACTGGTTGGCGATACCGAACAGGGGGAACAGTGTGTTGATGCCGCCCAACGGGTCGGTGACGCCCATCAGCAGGATCGACCCCCAGGCGGCGACGACGATCACGCTGCACACCCACGCCCCAACCTTCCAACTCGGGTCGTGCAGACGCCGGAACGGGCCGCCGAGGTTGCTCAGGCCGTCCGACAGCATGAACCGGGCCACCCGGGTGCCGGCGTCGATGGTGGTCAGGATGAACAGCGCCTCGAACATGATCGCGAAGTGGTACCAGAACGCCTTGAGCCCGCTGCCGCCGAACACCGACAGCACCTCCGCCATGCCGAACGCAAGGGTGGGGGCGCCGCCGGTGCGCGACACGATGGACTGCTCACCGACACTGGCGGCGGCCGCGTCGATCTCGGCGGGGGTGATCGGCGGGCCGGACAATCCCAGTTTGTTGACGTAGGCCGCCGCGGTCTCGGCGGTGCCGCCGGTGGCCGCCGCGGGGGCGTTCATGGTGAAGTACAAGTGCTGGTTGAGGATTGAGGCGGTGATCAGCGCCATGATCGCCACGAACGACTCGGTCATCATGCCGCCGTAGCCGATCAGCCGCATCTGGCTTTCCTTCTCCAGCAGCTTCGGCGTGGTGCCCGAGGCGATCAGCGAGTGGAAGCCCGACAACGCCCCGCAGGCGATGGTGATGAACAAAAACGGGAACAGCGACCCGGCGAACACCGGCCCGGCGCCGGAGGAGGCGAACTGCGAGATCGCCGGGGCCTGCATCACCGGCCGGGCCAGCAGGATGCCAACCGCGAGCAGGGCGATGGTGCCGACCTTCATGAACGTCGACAAGTAATCGCGGGGTGCCAGCAGCAGCCACACCGGCAGCACCGAGGCGGCCAGGCCGTAGATGATCAGGCACCACGACAGCGTGACCTTGGACAGGGTGAACCATTGCTGGCCCCACTCGCTGTGGCCCACCCAGCCGCCGGCTACCACCGCCAGCAGCAGCAACGCCACCCCGATCAGCGACACCTCCGAGACCCGGCCGGGCCGCAGATAACGCAGGTACACGCCCATGAAGATCGCGATCGGGATCGTCATCGCGATGGAGAAGACTCCCCATGGGCTTTCGGCCAGCGCGTTGACCACCACCAGGCCGAGCACGGCCAGCAGGATCATCATGATGATCAGCACCCCGATGATCGCGGCCGCACCGCCCACCGGGCCGAGTTCGTCGCGGGCCATCTGCCCCAGCGAACGGCCGCGGCGGCGGGTCGAGATGGCCAGCACCAGATAGTCCTGCACGCACCCGGCCAGCAACGCGCCGATGATGATCCAGATAGCGCCGGGAAGATACCCCATCTGAGTGGCCAGCACCGGACCCACCAGCGGACCCGCCCCGGCGATCGCGGCGAAGTGATGCCCGAAGAGCACCCGACGGTCGGTCGGCATGTAGTCGGTGCCGTTCTCGTAGATCTCCGCCGGGGTGGCGTGATCGTCGCGCGGGCGGACGATCTTCATCTCGATCAGCCGCGCGTAGAACCGGAAACCGATGACATAGGTGCAGATCGCGGCGACGACGAACCACACCGCGTTGACGGTCTCACCGCGCAGGAAGGCAATCACCGCCCATGCCACCGCCCCGAGTACCGCGACGGCGCCGAACACCAGTTTGTGCCGGGTGGTGATGGGGGACCGGTCGATGATCGCCACCGGCGGCAGGTTCTTGTCGGTGCGGACGAAGGTGACGTCGCCGCGGACCTCCTCGATGCGGTCCGGCGGCGCTGCGGGTGGTGATCCCACGGTGTTCCTCCTCGGGCTTTCCCCTTGTGGTGTCTTGCGATCCCCTTGTGGCGTCTTGCGATCCTCCCATCCCAGTCCGCTCTCCCCTGCTGATATCCACCGGATGGGGGATGCGGGCGGCGCTGATCGGGGCAGGCTCTACCCTCGACCAAAGGGAGGTGAGCGCAATGCCGGTCTGGCGCCTGCGTGACTACCACGATGAAGATCTCGATCAGGCGATCGGGGTGTGGGACCAGAGTCGCGGCCCGGGATCAGCCGAACCGGTGTTCAGCGTCGCCGAGGTGATGGCTGCCGCGCGGTCCGGCGAACCGGCGGTGGTGGCCGAGGTGGGCGATGAGGTGGTGGGCATGGCGGTCGCCCAGACCCAGGGTGAGCGGGCCTGGATTCTGCTGCTGGCCATCGGGTCGCGATGGCGCAACCGCGGCATCGGCTCGGTGCTGCTGGCCGACCTGGAGCGAAGGCTGCGCAGCGCCGGGGTGCGGCGGATCTGCGCGGTGCTGCCCGACGGCGCGACCGGTGCTTCCGCACTGGAGAATTCCGGATACACCCGCCGCGACAAGCTCGTGTACTACGAACTGCTGGAGCACCTGGGCCCGGACCAGGCCAACCTCCTCGATGAACTCGGGGGTCAGATGCTGCCGCCCGGGCTGTGGGACGACCTGGCCGGCATGGAGATCGAGAAACAGGTCATCGAACGGCGCATCGTCGATCCGTTGGCCCACCCGGAGGTGGCCGACCGCTACGGGGTCCGCCCGCCCAAGGCCGTCATTCTGTTCGGGCCGCCCGGTACCGGGAAAACAAGCTTCGCCAAAGCAATCTCGTCGCGCCTGGGCTGGCCGTTCGTCGAACTGTTCCCGTCTCGGCTGGCAGCCACCGGAACCGGGGGACTGGCAGCCTCGCTTCGGGAGGCCTTCGCCGACTTGGCCGAACTCGACGAGTTGGTGTTGTTCATCGACGAAGTGGAGGAGATCGCCACCGCGCGGGCCGGTGCCTCGAGCGCCGAACTGGGCGTCACCAACGAACTGCTGAAACTCATTCCGGCATTCCGCCAGCACGACAGCCGACTGCTGGTGTGCGCCACCAACGCGGTGCACTCGCTGGACTCGGCATTCCTGCGACCTGGGCGTTTTGACTACGTCATCCCCGTCGGCCCGCCCGATCAACCGGCCCGCCACGCGATCTGGCAGCGCTACCTCGGCGCGACCAACGGCAGCGTGGACGTCGACCGACTGGTTGCCGCATCGGAACTGTTCACCCCGGCCGATATCGAGTTCGCCGCTCGCAAGGGCTCTCAGGCCGCCTTCGAACGCGAGATACGCGACGGCCTGGGCCGGCCCGCGGTCACCGATGACTACCTCACCGCGATCAACCAGATCAGGCCCACCCTGACCGCGGGGATGCTCGATGAGTTCGAACGCGGCAAGAACGAATTCGCTCGACTGTAGTCATGAACGGTGTTACACGAATGGATCGGTGGTACAACATTACCCATGATTGAGGGACGCGCAGGACGGGGCTGGACCTTCCTGACCAACCACGCCCACGTGCTGCTGTGTCTGTCCCACGGCGAGGCGCTGACCGCACGTGAACTCGGCCTGCGCATCGGCATCACCGAGCGCGCCGTCCAGGTGATCCTGTCCGACCTGACCGAGGGCGGCTACCTGAAGAAGAAGAAGGAAGGCCGGCGCAACCTCTATACGGTCAACCCGAAGGGACGCCTTCGTCATCCGCTGGAGTCCCATCACACCGTCGGCCAACTGATCGACGCCCTGGATTAGCCCTCTGGGCGGGCAGCAACCGGCGAGCGGTAACGTCCGAGTATGCCCATCGCACTCACCGACGACCACCGCGAACTCGCCCGCGTAGCCCGATCGTTCCTCACCGCCGGCAAGGCGCGCTGGGCAGCCCGGGAACTGCTTGACGCCGACGAGGAGACCAAGCCCCCGTTCTGGCAGGAACTGGCCGAACTTGGTTGGCTGGGACTGCATGTCGACGAGGCCCATGGCGGTTCGGGATTCGGCCTGCCGGAGTTGGTGGTGGTCATCGACGAACTCGGCCGGGCAGTGGCGCCCGGGCCGTTCGTGCCCACGGTAGTGGTGTCGGCGGTGCTGGCGGCGGTCGGCACCGAGGAGCAGAAAGCGCGGCTGCTGCCCGGACTGCTGGACGGATCCCGAACCGGCGCAGTCGGTTTCGGCGGTGATCTGACAGTCTCGGCCGGCCGGGCCTCCGGTAACGCCGGTGTGGTGCTCGGCGCCGGGCTCGCCGACCTGCTGCTGATCGCCGCCGGTGAGGACATGCTGCTGGTGGAACGTGCTGCCGACGGTGTGACGGTGCAGGTGCCGCCGAACCTCGACCGTGCGCGTCGGTCGGGCAGGGTCGCACTGGCCGACGCCGCCGTGGAAGTACTGCCCGGTGCCCGTGATGCGGCACTGGCCCGGGCCCGCACCCTGTTCGCCGCCGAAGCGGTCGGCGGGGCGTCGGACTGTGTGGATGCCGCCGTCGAATACGCCAAGGTGCGTGAGCAATTCGGCCGCACCATCGCCACCTTCCAGGCCGTCAAACACCACTGCGCCAACATGCTGGTGGCCGCGGAGTCGGCGGTGGCCTGCGTGTGGGACGCCGCCCGCGCGGCCGAAGAGTCCGCTGCGGACGGGGAAGAGCAGTTCAGAATGATCGCCGCGGCCGCTGCCACGCTGGCCTTCCCGGCCTACGTCCGCAACGCCGAACTGAACATTCAGGTGCACGGCGGCATCGGCTTCACCTGGGAGCACGACGCGCACCTGCATCTGCGCCGGGCGCTGACCGTCCAGTCGCTGCTCGGCGGCGACGGCCCGGCCACCGACCTGTTCACTCTCACCGCAGCCGGGCTCACACGTTCCAACAGCCTGGACTTGCCGCCAGAGGCCGAGCAGATGCGCGCCGAGATTCGCGCCGAGGCCACCCGCATCGCCGCCCTCGATGAGCAGGCGCAGATCGACGAACTGATCGCCACCGGCTACGTCATGCCGCACTGGCCCAAGCCGTGGGGCCGCGCCGCCGGCGCCGTCGAGCAGTTGTTGGTGGAGGAGGAGTTCGCCGCCGCCGGGGTAACCCGGCCGGACTACGGCATCACCGGTTGGGTGATCCTGACCCTCATTCAACACGGAACACCCTCGCAGATCGAGCGTTTCGTGGAGAAGGCGCTGCGCAAGGACGAGATCTGGTGCCAGCTGTTCTCCGAGCCGTCGGCCGGGTCCGACGCTGCCGCGGTCAAGACCAAAGCCACCCGCGTCGACGGCGGCTGGATCATCAACGGCCAGAAGGTGTGGACCTCGGGCGCGCACTACTGCCAACGCGGATTGGCTACCGTCCGTACAGATTTCGAGGTGCCCAAACACGCCGGCATCACCATGGTCATCCTGGATATGAAGGCCCCGGGGGTTGAGGTGCGGCCGCTGCGTCAGATCACCGGCGGTTCGGAGTTCAACGAGGTGTTCCTCAATGACGTCTTCGTGCCCGATGAGGACGTCGTCGGCGAGCCCAATGCGGGCTGGACGGTGGCGCGGGCCACTCTGGGCAATGAGCGGGTCAGCATCGGTGGGGGAGCCGGCGGCATCGCGCCGGCGACGGCGTGGCTGGTGCACCTGACCCAGACCCACGGCGACCGAATGGCCGGTGCCGCCCAGCGGATGGGCCGATTCCTGGCCGACGACCACGGGTTGCGGCTGCTCAACCTGCGCCGCGCCGCCCGCAGCATCGAGGGCGCCGGCCCCGGACCCGAAGGCAACATCACCAAACTCAAGTTGGCCGAGCACTTCGGCGAGCAGGGCGCGATCGCCGCAGCCCTGGTGGGCCCGGAGTTGGCGCTGGACGAGGGCGAGGCGGCACTGGCCGCACGGGCCGCGATGGGCGCGCGGGGGATGGCGATCGCCGGCGGCACCTCGGAGGTGGCACGCAATCAGATCGCCGAGCGCATCCTCGGCATGCCCCGCGATCCGTTGATCAAGTAACCGCAACCGAACCTAGGGGGGTGCCCATGACCGACGTCGCCATCACCGTCCGCGGCACGCACTCGGTGGCCCTGCCACCGCAGCAGGCCACCGTGTACGCGACCGTCAGCGCGGACGGGCCTGTAGCTGAACCGGTTCTGGCGCTCGTCGCAGCCACCGTGGCGGCCATCACGGCATCGCTGCAGGCCCGGCATGACTCCGCGGGTGGCCCGGTAACGCGGTACGCCGTCGAGCAAGTCCGCAAGGGCGCGCACCGCCCCTATAACCAGGACGGCCGGCAACTGCCACTGGTGTACACCGCCTCGGCCTCGGTGAGCGCAACGTTCACCGACTTCGACGACCTGGCCGGGTGGATCGGGCAGACCGCAGGCATGGACGGGGCCGGTATCAACCACATCGAGTGGGCGCTGTCCGACGATCACCGCCTGACGGTGGAGCGCGAGACCCGGCAGGAGGCCGT
>Ga0164292_10004550_pt1 | contig 11283 bp, 5 predicted proteins | sample GEODES117metaG_FD_111486 | JGI IMG/M metagenome (GOLD analysis project Ga0164292, IMG submission 111486) | Eutrophic lake water microbial communities from Lake Mendota, Wisconsin, USA - GEODES117 metaG | ecosystem: Environmental > Aquatic > Freshwater > Lake | place: USA: Lake Mendota, Wisconsin... | reverse complement strand
TTGCGGCGGAGGCTGCTGATTGCCGGCTTGCGGTCGGTGTAATTCCCGGCATTCAGATTGCCGAGTTCTTTCCAGACAGCCCCGGTCACGATGTTCATTACTTCCGCCAAAGTCAAGGCATCCTGATCGGCCGGAGTCCGTACTTCGTTGTCATAAATCCGTCGCAGTACGGTCGGATTGATGATTTGGCTGAGGGTTGAAGCCTGAATTGCAGCAACCTGGTCGTGGACCGGCCAAGCCATTTCGCTCATCGACGAGCCGCGATCATCCCGCCAACTGTCACCAACCAAGTGCACGAGCAGGTCGGGCGTCAGACCAAATGCGTCGTCAAAGAACGAGTTGTCGATGACGAAGTTCAAGGCGTCTCGTTGGGCTGCGGCCGGAACGACTTCGATTGGCTTGCGGCCATTCGGGTCACCCTTCTTGTCGCGGTTGATGAACGAGCCACCCAGCCAATTGGCCATGTTGCCAATGCTGCGGGTCTGCAGGCTGAGGGTCAGCTGATAACCGCGGCGTGCCTTGGACCAGCTGTCACCTTCCTTTACAAACTTCTCCAGAATCTTCTCCCGGTGATGCTTGGCCAAATTGACCTGGCTACGGGAGAAGTCAAGCGGATTCTTGCTGAAGTCATAGCGACGGGCCAACGGGTCCGGGCCCATCGTGTCTTCGTCAGTGCCATAAATCAATTCCGGCTCGGCGACTCGCTTCAGGATCTCGGGAAGCTTCTTGTCATCCATGGTGTAGCCGTATTCAATCGCCCACAGATCGTAGGGACCGACGCCAATCATGGTAAAGTCACCCTGCACGACACCGTCATTGAAATTGAAATTGACTGGCAGATAGTCCATTACCGACCCAGCCAGCGGCTTCTTGCCCTTGACGGCGTCACTGTTGATTTCAGCCAGAGTGTAAATGCTTGAGGCCTTGAAGTTGTGACGCAAACCGAGCGTGTGTCCGACTTCGTGACAGACCAAATCGGCCAACAGCGGACCGATAAATGATTCGGGCATGCCGTCCAGAATCTGTTCATCTGACTCCGGATTCGGCTTTTGGTCTTCCAACATCAGGGACATGGACATCCGCATCGTGGCCACATCAAAAGCGTAACCGTCGGCGGCAAAGCAGCCACCGTTGACCTGGCTGACCCGATTGTAAAGTCCATCGGAGAGTTCATCGCCCAAAGCCTTGGTTTTCACCCCGATTTGCGGGTGTCCTGCATAAGGCTGTTGCGCTTCCAGGAGCAGTTGACGACGGATGGATTCCCGCTGGGCCGGGGAGACCAGTCGCAAACGCGGGTCCCATTCCGGATGTTCGGCAAACCAGGCCAACGTTTCAGGAGTCATCCCTTCCATGGCGATCCGGGGCATCACCTTTTCGAATTGATCTTCAAATGTCCGAATCCAGCCATCGGTCAGGACGATGTCGGCATCCAGAATTTCACCGGTCAAGGGATTGACGCGGCTGGGGCCGATCGCCGTGCTGACATTGTTATTCAACCAGCGGATAAAGTTGTAACGGACATCTTCTGGATCCCGGTTCATGTGCTCGTTGGATTGCTTGTCCTGCTGACGGACTTCAATCGCGTTCACAATCCCGACCTGCTCGAAAGCCTTGTTCCAGTACAGCACGCCTTCGCGAACCCAGCGACGATAACGGACCGGGGTGGTGTGTTCGATGTAGAACACGATTGGCTGCTTGGGAGGACTCATCTTCAGGCTGGGATCCCGCTTCTCGAGGTGCCAGCGATTTACAAAGCGAATCCGGGTGTCGTCGGACGAGTATTTACCGTAGTCACTGTAAGCGGTGGTGAAGTAACCGATCCGCTCGTCGGCCGGCCGCGGCTTGAAACCAGCCGTGCCTTCAATCTTGCTGACGGAGTAATGCAATACCTTCAAATTGCCATCAGCCCCGGCAACTTCAAAAGCGATTTCCACGTTCTTGGGAAATGCCCTGACCCGGGCGACCTTGGAGAGATAAGCCTTGCCGGGGCGGAAGTTACCAAAAAAGGTCCCGGCGTTATTCACCAGCAGCTCGTCGAGGTCAATGATGGGTCCGCCACGCGGATACCAGCCAACGATCGGCACGTCGACAATCACCGAGTCGGTAAAGAGTCGCTTGACCGAAGATTTGGACTCGTCATCCGAGCCTCGAATGGAAAGGTCTTCCGCGACCAGCGCCAGACGTTTGCCATACTGCTTCCAGTAGACGTAATAATCAGAAGACTGCAGACCAGCAAACACATCGCCGCCCGAGAGGGTGGTCGCAATGAATTGCCGATGTGTGTCGGCCGCGAAGTCCCGGGGGAGTTCGGCCAAAACCTGGTTGGTCTTCTTATTGATCCAAAGTCGATAGAAGGAGCGATCTTCCTTGCTTCCCTCTTCCGTTTGTACCTTGATTTCCTCGTAATCCTTGGTGACTTGATCGAGCGGCGGGAAATCCGCAGACTGATCTTCCTGGGCCCCGGCTTGCATGCCAAACAACGTCGTCAACGACAACGCCAGGCTCAAGCGGACCCACCACGTGCGACGAAACAAACTCATGCTGACGACCTTTCCAAAACGGGCAATGTTGAGATTCAGCGATTGCCCGGATCCCTGCGGGCAATAAAGCGTCTGAGTCGAAACTTGAGTTCGCTCGAACGCGGCCATGACAAATTGGGTAAAGCAAACCGCAAGCCAATTCCTCGTCGATAACCGAGGACCTGCGGTTGAAGGGCCGAGCGCCCTGACATTACCCCCTCACTTCCGCACCATTCTATTTCAATTTCCCTGAAAAACCAATCAAGCGGTGGCATTTTGACAACCTGATGATGCCCAAACGCCACATCCCCAAAGCGCGATTTCAACCTTTTTCCTCCCGCTTCCAGGAACGACTCCGGCCAACCTTCCCCCAAACGGCACGATATACTGAGCGAGTTCTTTGCTCCCCAGTTCGGAACAGTGCCGACCATGCCCGTTGAACTAACGTTTGAACGCCCTTGGATGCTGCTGCTCCTCGGCCTGTTGCCACTGATCTGGTGGCTCGGCTTCCGTAGCCTTGCGGGATTGGGTGGCGGGCGGCGGCTGCTTGCGCTTTTGCTCCGCTCGCTGGTTCTGGCCTTGCTGGTACTCGCCCTCGCCGAAATGAGCTGGCAAAAAAAGACCGACCAGCTGACGGTCATCTACCTCCTCGATCAATCCGAGAGCATTCCTGTTTCCAAGCGGAAGGCCATGCTCAAATTCGTGTTTGAGTCCGTGGCCCGCCACCGTCGCGAAAAGGATAAGGCCGGCGTCATCATCTTTGGCGCCAACGCCCGAATCGAAGCGCCTCCCTACGAAGGCCAGTTGCCCTTGATTGGCGAACTGGAGGCCGATTTGGCCCTAAAGACGGACTCAACCAACCTCGAGGCAGCCTTGAAACTGGCCCAGGCCTCGCTCCCGGAAGACTCAGCCGGCCGCGTCGTCGTCGTCAGTGATGGGAACGAAAATCTGGGTGACGGCCTGAGTGTTGCCCGCAGCCTCGCTGCGGATGGTGTCGGTGTCGATGTCGTGCCAGTCGAGCTCCCCTCCAGGGCGGAGATCGCGGTCGAAAAAGTTCTGCTCCCGGCTGATATCCGCAAAGGCCAGAAGTTCGAAGCCCGCGTGTTGCTCGATTATCAACCGCCCCCTGCTGACGCTGACCGAACCGTGGACTCCGGCCAGGAGACGACCGGAAAACTGCGATTGACCCAACGCATTAACCAGCGTGAAGAGCTGATTGCCGAGCAACAAGTCACGCTGCGCCCGGGCAAGAACGTTGTCGCCTTTCAGCACGAGTTGGAACAATCGGCCATTGTGAGCTTCGAGGCGACGTTTGTTCCTGATGACCCAGCCAACGATGGCGTCCAGAAAAACAACCAAGCCTCGGCCTTCACGCATGTCAGGGGCAAAGGCAAGGTTCTCTTGATCGAAGATGGCAGCTTCCGGGGCGAGTTTGCCCAATTGATTGAGCGGTTGCAGGCCAACGCCATCGAAGTCGATCTGATGCCGTCCAACAGTCTGTTTAGTTCCGCCTCTGAATTACTCCAATACGACTCGGTAATTTTGGCCAACGTTCCGCGGGCCACCGGTGATGACGCTGGCAATGCTGAGGCCTTCAGCGACGAACAAATTCGCATGCTGGTGAGCAATTGCGAGAATATGGGCTGTGGCATCGTGATGCTGGGTGGCGACCGGGCGTTTGGTGCTGGCGGTTGGGCCAACACCGAATTGGAACAGGCCATGCCGGTCGATTTTCAAATCAAGAACGACAAGGTCAACGCCGTCGGGGCGCTCGCCCTGATGATGCACGCATCGGAATTGGCTGATGGAAATTTCTGGCAGCTGAAAATCGCCAAAGAAGCCTTAAACATTCTCGGTCCCATGGACTACGCGGGCGTGATCGACTGGAGCGATCTTGGCGGTACTCCCAAGTGGCTTTGGCGCATTCCCAATGGAGTCGACCGCGTCAGCGAGAATCGCAACCGCATGCTCGCCCTGATTGGTCGAATGACGCCCGGTGACATCCCGGACTTCGACGCGCCGATGAAACTGGCCGTCAATGGGCTACTCAAGGCCCCCCCTACCATCAAGCACATGATCATCATCAGCGATGGCGACCCCGCTCCACCCACTCGGGCGGTCATGCAAGCGTGCAAAGATAACAAGATCACGATCACCACGGTCGCCGTCGGAACCCATGGACCAGCAGGGAGCACGCCGCTCAAGGAAATTGCCGAATTCACCGGCGGGAAATATTACGAAGTCAAGGATGCCCGGGCCCTGCCGAAGATTTACCAACGCGAAGCCCGGCGCGTCTCCAAGCCACTGATCCGCGAGTCCAAATCCGGCATGCGGGCCATCGGAATTGCCGGCAGTGAGGGCAATGAGATTCTCCAAGGAATCAGCCCGGAAAATCTGCCACCGTTTTTCGGCTACGTCATGACTACCCTGAAACAAAGCCCTTTGGTCGAACAATTACTCGTATCCAGCGATCCGCCGGATACCCCCGAGAATTCGACGCTGATTGCCAGCTGGCGATACGGGGTGGGACGAACTGTCGTCTTTAGCAGTGACGCCGGCAATCAATGGACCAGCAATTGGTACAGCAGCGAGTATTACGACAAACTGTTCTCCCAACTGGTCCGCTATTCCATGCGGCCAGTCACCCGTAGCGCCAATTTTTCGGTCGGCACCGAGTTCAAAGACAACCGGGGGCGGATCGTCGTCACCGCTGCGGACGATGAAGGCGAGTACCTCAACTTTCTCAACTTGACTGCTCGCGGCCTCGATCCGCGACTGCAAGACGTGGAACTCGACTTTACCCAAACAGCCCCGGGACGTTACGTCGCCGAGTTCCCGGCCAACGATCCGGGCAATTACCTGTTCAGCATCTTTCCTGACGAAGGCTTCGAGCGTCTAACCGCTGGGTTGAGTGCACCTTATTCGAGCGAGTTTTCCGTGCGGACCACGAACCTCGCCATGCTTGAGACTTTGGCCGGAGTTCAACCCAAGGGCGGGTCAGCGGGCATACTGGCGAGCGGTGATTTGCTCGACTCCGGACTACAGCAACTGCTTGAACTGAATCCGTTTCGCAGCGACCTGTTTCAAGTCATTAGCATTCAAGGCATCTGGCCCGCCTTGCTGTTTTGGGCTGCGGTTCTCTTCTGGTTCGATGTCCTCGTCCGCAGGGTTGCCTTAACAGCCGCTCCTCTCTGGAACGCAGTCCGCTCCTGGCTGGCCCGAGTCCGAGGCCAAGAGCTGGTAATGGCAGGTCCGAGCCTGGAACGACTCCGAACCAAGAAACTGGAAGTTGGCAAGCAACTCGAATTGAAGCGTGCCGGCACACGTTTCGATCTGGACGAATCGCGGCCCTCGCCGACATCGGGCAAAGAGATCCTCGCAGCCGTTCTGGAGAGCGAAATTGCGAAGGAGCGCGAGCCCTTGCCGCCCAAGCCAATCACCAATGTTGACCAGCCCGAACAGCCGCACACCGCTCGCCTCTTGGAAGCCAAACGGCGGGCCAAGCAAGATCGCCCCGAAAAATAAGCAGCGCTGGACTCTCCCAACTTGGCCCAGCGGTTGGACCAATCTTCTGCCCACCCTTTTTATGCCGCGACGCCGTACCAGCAAGCGACATGCTTGAGAGCAAACGTTGCCTTAGTTCAGCAGCCAGCGAAAGGCGAGATAGAGAATCGAAAGGCAGACAATCAGGGTGAACAGATTGACGAACCAACGGCGGCGGCGCACCCTGGCCGGATCGGGAGCTGCGAGCACGATCGTCTCACCCTCGTGCTGAATCCGGATCACCGTATTGTTCACACGCTGAAAACCGCCGGCCGGGTCAGGGAGCAGTACAAAGGCCGGTTCGGCTCGACTCTTGGGCTGGCGAATGATGGTCGGATCGCTGCTGTAAAATCGAGGCGGCAACAGTCTCGCCACATCGACCGCAGCCGACGCAGACTCGTCCCCGGCAAAGCCACCCCGCTCCTTGCCTGCTGCCGAGAACTCAGGCGGCAGCGGCTGAGCGACCAATCCCCCTGACTCAGCGAATTTCGACGCTGGCCCCTCAAGTCCTCTGGCCGGTGTCTCGGTGAACCCGAGCTCCCTGGCCTTTACCGGCGGAGTCACGCCCGGCAAGCTCACTTGCTTTGAGTTCTCCAAGGCACTTGCTGGAAATACTCCCGCCGAACCGACTTTCCCCACTACATCCGGTTTTGCCGTTTCACCCTTTGCTGCGTTAACTTTTGCCCCTTCATCGCGCGGCACCTTGCCGCTGGCGGTGGTGGGCTTCGCGAGCTCAATTCGAAACTCAAACTCGGGCTGCTCTACTCGTCGAGACTTGTTCGTCTCGATCCGCGGTGTCTCGCTTGATGACTTCCCGGCCGGTGTCGCCGGGCCGGAACGATTCGTGGCAGGTTGAGCTGAACCAGTTTGAGCTGGGGCGACGGCAGACTCACCTGACAACGGCTTCGGCAGATCACGCTTGGCGGCGTAGGCTGGTTCTCCGCCGCCACTTGTGAGCGGAGCGGACTCACTTTCCGATTCGCGAAACCGCGACTTCTTGGCTTTCAAGGGTGCTGGCAGAGAAGGGGATTGGGCCGCCTTGGGGGGCGGCCCGCCTTCCGACTCCGCAGTCGTCGCGACCGACTGGACTGTCGGCATTCCTGCTTCCTTGCCCAAGTTCCCAGAGGGACTCAACTGGAAAGACGAGCCACAATGAGGACAGGCAACCAAGGTCCCCAACATTTGAGTCGTGTATCCAAAGCCCTTTCGGCACTGCGGGCATTCACACACATCGATGCGGATGGCTTGGCAAACCAGAGGGGAACTCCCTCCGAATTCGCTGGGCAGTTGCAGTAACCGCGCACAACCGGGGCATTGCACGGCCGAGCCTGCCATTTCCATGGTGGCCTGAAACGCCGTTTGGCAGAGCGGACATTCGCAAACAACAGCAGTCATCGAGTACCCGATTTCACTTGCATTCCGCGAGCGGCTTCAGTTGGCGAAGCAACTCTCCCGAATCAGCGCCCTCTCTTCCGGGAGTGGGGGCAAAACCCCGCCTCCCCTCAGCAGCCGGCAATGATTTATTCCATTCATTCTTTCCCGGAGTAACCGGAGTGCCAAACCGGGAACCTAGTGCAGCGTATTGAAAATCCGATCCCCCGCGTCCCCCAACCCGGGCACGATAAACTTGTGCTCATTCAGGCCCTGGTCAACTGCGCAAGCGTGAATCTCGATTCCAGGACAACTCGTTTGCAGTTGTCCGATCCCCTCGGGTACCGCAATTACGGACAATAACTTGATCGTCTTCACGCCCCACTGCTCCAAGGCCTGATAGGCGGCTTGGGCTGAACCTCCCGTCGCAAGCATGGGATCGAGAATGAAGGCGACGTCGACCGGGTTCCGCGCGGGAAGCTTGTTGTAATAGCTCACCGGACGGGCAGTTTCTTCATCGCGATAAAGCCCCAGATGCCAGACCTCAGCCATCGGCAAGACCTGCAACATGGCGTCAACCATTCCCAAGCCGGCCCGCAAAATGGGCACAATGCCAATCCGCCCCTGCAGTCGCTTTCCCACTGTTCGCGTGATCGGAGTTTCAACCGGCCAGTCTACCGTCGGCAAACCGCTGGTCGCCTCATAGGCGAGAAGCATCGACAATCGATTGACCGTTTGTCGAAACTCCCAAGTTGGAGTCTCCCGATTCCGCAAAACCGTCAAATGATAGGCCACCAACGGATGATCCAGAACTTTGACGTTGCTCATTTCCCCATCCCGGTAGTTAATGCCAATTTTCTGTCGGCGGGCCAGTCTCAATTACGCCGTCTTATCATATCGCCTTTCGATTCCCGGACGAAGAGCGGCGAGCCAACCACCACAGCCCTCCCGCCGGCAGACCCAAACTTAGTGCGAGTCCCAGCGGCAACCAATCTGCCGCGGCGGATGTCGAGCCCAGCAGAGCATAAGCTAAAGCCAAGCCGAAATTAGCGGGTGCCACAACCGCCCAGAACGCAAATCGAGAAAGCCGATACATTCCTGCTGCGAGCACGCTCGCCTCGGCCAAAACCGGAATCCCTCGGCAAACAGCCAAGGCTCCAATCCCCCAGCGTTCCCGCAGTTCCCGAATTCGCGCATAAGCAGGATCTGACTCGTTCAAGGCTTGTCCGCGCGCACCGAGCCAGCGGGTCAACTCGTAGCCGCAACATGCGCCCAAATTCAACCCCAGCCAAGTTACCAGGCAGCCAGTCGTCAAGCCGAGGAATGCTCCCAGAAACGTACCAACCACACTGCTGGGGACGGGCAGGAAAATGTCCGCGATCAGTAACCCAACCCCCAACGCGGCGGCGATCCAAGGACGCTCCCGCAACCCCTGATTTGAAACCCACGCTTCAATCTGAGGTTCGAGGTACCACCCAAGGAGTAAAAAGGGGACAATCGGGATCACCAACAGGAGCGCAAGAGTTTTTAGGTCTTTGTTCATTAGCCAGCCAGTCCCCGCCCAGACATCATGATTTTCAAGTATCGCTTAAGTCAGCAAGTCATGCGATCCCTGCCAGCCGCCGCTGACGACGCGCGCATTGTTGTCCACCGAAACTACCGCCCGGCCCGAGAAATACTGTGCGTTCTGCTGTGCAGTCTTCTCCTGGGACTCCTCACTGGTTGTCAGCCCCCGCCGCGACAGGCGATCATCGACGGCTCTTCGATGGCGCCCCATTTGTATGGAGCCCACTCCGAATTGGTCTGCGAGGATTGCGGTTTTCGTGCTCGCTTTCGACTCGATCTCGCCTTGGAAAATCTGCTTTGCCCTAACTGTGGGGCTGCGAACCCGGCCACACGTCTGAACAAGCAGCCGTCCCTGCAAGTGGCGGTCGAGCATTTGGCTGGACAACCCCAACGATGGGAGATCGTTGCATTCTATTCACCAACGACCAGTCAAGAATCGCCGAGATTGGCTGTGAAGAGAATCGTTGGACTCCCCGGTGAGGAGCTGAAAATCGCGGAGGGCGACCTGTGGCGCGATGGGCAGCGGCTGGCCAAATCATGGGATGAGCAACGTGAGCTGGCAATTCTTCTCCGCGACTTCGATTTTCTTCCCCGCAGCGACAACGGTGAGCGTCGATCGCCCTGGTCGACCGCAAATACCTGGGCCGCATGGAAACTGCTCGCCGACGGGGTCGAACTGAATTCAGAAGGCGCGGTGCCGAGTCCAATGCGGTTGGAGTACCAACATTGGGCCGGCTACCAAAGCGCCCAGCCTCGCTTTGCCCCGATCCCGGTCCTCGATGCCCAGTCCTTTGACCCTCGCGAAGCCCGCAGCTTGGCCCCTGTTTACGATTTGCTGCTGAGCGGCGAAGTCATGACGCCTCAAGCCAGCTTCCGGATTGGCTTTGAACAATTTGAGCAGTCGATTAGCTGTGAATTCTCTCCTGCGACCGGGAAACTGATAGTTCGCGAGGGCGCAGCTGAACGACCGGAAGAATTCACTTATATACCTCCCGCAACCGCTTACCGGTTTGGCGTTTCGACTTTCGACCGCCAGCTCACCGTGGCGATTAATAACCGGCCGGTGCTGCAGTGGCCGATTACCAGCCCTCCACAGCAAGACCGTCAACGACTTGGAAGTCCACTCTATTTGGAATCGGCCGAGGGCCCGGTCAGACTGAGGCATTTGCAACTGTTTCGCGACGTTCATTATTTGGGCCGGGCAGGCGGAGAGCAGTCACCTGCTGTGGAGCAGACCTATCGCCTCGGTTCCAATGAATTCCTGTTGCTGGGCGACAATCCACAGGATTCAATTGACAGTCGCGACTGGGCCCAGGCCGGTCTGCCGAAATCCCGGTTGCTTGGTCGGATCAGGCGACTCAGCCCTGAGTAAGTCCCCGAGGCGAGGTGGCGATGCCATCATGAAAGCGAATTCAGTGCTTGGGGATTCAGATAGGAAGGATGGCTTTGGAGGGCTATAATCGCGGGTTCCTGCAGTTGCCCGAACCCCGGCCGACCGGTTCGCTGCGAGCAACTCCAGTTGCTGAAACCGGGCTTTCCAACTGCAGAACTTGAACCACGGACACTTCAACAAGCAGAAAACATGAGCAGGGAACAACGCCGCCAACCGTTTGAAACTGGAACTCGTCGCGAGCGTCCCTCAGCATCAGCAGGCCAAGCCAGTTCGGCTGCGGCAAGTACCTTGCGGCCAGCAGGGCCAATCCAGCATTTTTTCGCCGACTATGGAACTCGGGAAACGATTGAGTCCATTCTCGTTGCCGTCGTCTTGGCTCTGTTGTTTCGCACCTTTCAGGCCGAAGCATTCATCATTCCGACCGGTTCAATGGCTCCAACCCTGATGGGGCAGCATATCGATGTCGCTTGCGACAAGTGCAACTATCAGTATCGCACCGGAGCGAGCGAAGAGAACTCGACTCGTCCCCTGGCCGATCGGGCTCCGATTACCAAGACGTTCTGCCCGCTGTGTCAGTACCCCATGCGGCTGCGGCGGAACAAGGAAGCCGACCACCGTTCCAACCAGGGTGATCGGATTCTGGTCAACAAGTTTGTTTACGACTTCCAGCCCCCAGAACGCTTTGATGTCATCGTCTTCAAGTACCCCAACAATGGCAAGCAAAACTACATCAAGCGCCTCGTCGGATTGCCAGGTGAAAATCTCGTGGTCCAGTGCGGCGATGTGTTTTCGCTGCAACCCAAGCCGGAAGGGGCAGGGTGGAACTGGGAGATCATTCGCAAGACACCCGAAAAGCTGCTCACCATGTTGCAACTGGTGGACGACACGAAC
>Ga0164292_10004549_pt1 | contig 11283 bp, 11 predicted proteins | sample GEODES117metaG_FD_111486 | JGI IMG/M metagenome (GOLD analysis project Ga0164292, IMG submission 111486) | Eutrophic lake water microbial communities from Lake Mendota, Wisconsin, USA - GEODES117 metaG | ecosystem: Environmental > Aquatic > Freshwater > Lake | place: USA: Lake Mendota... | reverse complement strand
AGGGCCGCAACTGCGGCGCACTGACCGAGTACTGCAGTTGCTCGCGCAAGGCTCGCAGCCGCTTTTTGGCGTTGGCAAAGGCCTCGGGCTGAGTCGGGTCGGCATAAACCATCAAATAGAGCTTGCCCGACAGGTTGTCGATGACGGCCAGCTCCTCGCATTGCAGCAGCACGATGTCGGGGCAGCCCAGCGTATCGGGCGGGCAGCTGTGTGCCAGCCTGGGCTCGATGTAGCGCACCGCGTCATAGCCGAAATAGCCGGCCAGCCCGCCGCAAAAGCGCGGCAAGCCTGGCCGCAGGGCCACCTTGAAGCGCTTTTGATAGGCGGCGATGAAATCGAGTGGAGTGTCGGCGCAGGTCTCGACCACCTGGCCATCGGTCACCACTTCGGTACGCTGGCTGGCGCCAAAGCCGCTGGCACGGATCAGGGTGCGCGCGGGCAGGCCGATGAAGCTGTAGCGGCCAAAGCGTTCACCGCCGACCACCGATTCGAGCAGGAAGCTGTGGCGGCCGCCGTCCTGGCAAAAGGCCAGCTTGAGGTAGAGCGACAGCGGCGTTTCGAGGTCGGCGAAGGCCTCTAGCAACAGGGGGATGCGGTTGTAGCCCTGGCCGGCCAGGCTCTTGAATTCGAGTTCGGACATCATGGTTTGAATCTTTCTTGGAGGTTTGAAATCCGGCGCACCGGATCGCGGGCAAGGCCGCAAGGCAGCACGAACGAGCTGCAGCGCCGCAGGCTCGGGCGCCAACCAAAGAAAGAAATTGCCGCAAGGCAGGGCCCGCACAGGACCCGATGTCGAACTTCAGCCGCGCCAGGTCTGGCAGCGGCGCCAGGGCCAGGCTCCTCGGTCGCCTGACCCCGTCAACATGATGCGGTGAATGAACATCGACCTAGTGTAGCAAAGGCCTAACGGCGATCTGCACGTCATTGGCTCCGGTGCGCTCAGACGTGGTCGACCAGACGTGAGTCGTCTTGCAGCGAGTCGGCCGTTGGCGCCAGTTCTGCCGGCACGGCGCGCGAGCTGAGCGCCTCCAGGCGGTAACCCAGGCTGTAGACCGAGCTAAGCCGATAGCCGTTCTCCGGCCGCAGATCGAGCTTGACACGCAGCCGCGAGACGTGGGTGTCCAGCGTGCGCGACACCACATCGGCCTGACCGCCCCACACACTTTCTTGCAGGTACTTGCGCGACAGCAGTTCGCCCAGACGAGAAAACAGGAGGTAGGCCAACTCGTATTCTCGGTGCTTGAGCTCCAGCAACCGGCCCTTGTGCGTCAGGGTCTTGGCCTTTTGATCGAACACGTAATCGCCCGAGGTCAGGATTTCGCCGGTCTGCTCGGGATAGGCGCGCCTGAGCAGGGCATGCAGGCGGGCCAGCAATTCGGGCACCCGAACGGGCTTGCACATGTAGTCGTCTGCGCCCGCCTTGAGCGCCTCGACCAGATCGGCCTCATCAACATGGCTGGTGACAAAGAGCACCGGCACTCTGGCCTTCAGATTGGCGCGCACCCACCGCAACACCTCCAGACCCGACATATCGGGAATGTTCCAGTCCAGGATGAGCAGATCGAAGTTTTCACGGCGCAACTCGCGCAGCAAAGTTTCCGAGTTGGGGGAGACATGGCAGACATAGCCCAAGGCGAGCATGAAGGAGTTCATCCAGTCGCGCTGGCTGTCATCGTCTTCTAGGACCGCAATTCGCATAAAAGGCCTCCGATTAGATTGGCTTGTTTAAAAAAACAGATGCAACGAATCTTAAAATTAACGGAGTAAAAGTTACCAATCACGAAGTAAATTAAGATTAAATATTGATCAAATTTTCAATATTTAACATTTAAGTCGGAACAAAAATCAGGGTAAACCTGCGTGCCGGTCGGCGCCAAGTTCGCCGAGCGGCTGTTGATCCACCGGCCCCCAGCAGGGCGTCTTTTCAGCTTGGCGCAGAAAGCCGCTCGCGCATGCTGTCGATCACAGCCTTGTAGTCGGGCTTGCCAAAGATGGCACTGCCGGCCACAAAGGTGTCGGCGCCCGCAGCGGCCACTTGGGCGATGTTGTCAATCTTGATGCCGCCGTCCACTTGCAGGCGAATGTCCTTGCCGCTGGCCTCAATGCGCGCTCGCGCAGCCTGCACCTTGCGCAGCGCCGAGTCAATAAAGCCCTGCCCGCCAAAACCAGGGTTGACGCTCATGATGAGAATGAGATCGATATCCTCAATCAGCCAATCGAGTACATCGAGCGGCTGGGCGGGGTTGAAGCTCAAGCCCACCTTGCAGCCAGCGGCCTTGATGGCCTGCACGCTGCGGTGCACATGGCTGGAGGCATCGGGATGAAAGCTGATCAGATCGGCTCCGGCAGCCGCAAACGCGCCCGCCAAGGCGTCGACGGGTTGCACCATGAGGTGCACATCAATGGGCACGGCCTGGCCCGAAGGCGTCACGGCATGGGGCTTGAGCGCGCTGCAAATCATCGGCCCAAAGGTCAGATTGGGCACGTAATGGTTGTCCATCACGTCAAAGTGGATCCAGTCAGCGCCCGCGGCGATGACCTCGCGAACCTCCTGCCCCAGGCGGGCGAAGTCAGCCGACAAAATGGATGGGGCGATGCGGTAGGTCATGGCGCTGCACGGTCAGGCGTGTAAAGACGCGATTGTGCAGCAGCGCAAAGCTGGCAAGCCCCAAGGCGAGCAGCGCGCCGGCGTTGTGGCTAACATGCGGTCCATGGCCCAATATGAAATGTCCTGCTCGGTCGTGCCGCAGTTCCTGCCCGAGCAATCGGCGCCCGAGCAGGCGGTGCACACCTTTGCCTACACCGTCACCGTCACCAACAAGGGCAGCGTGGCGGCCCAGCTCATCTCACGCCACTGGGTCATCTGCGATGCCCGCGGCCTGCGCGAGGAGGTTCAGGGTTTGGGCGTGGTCGGCCAACAACCTCTGCTGCGGCCGGGCGAATCCTTTGAATACACCAGCGGCTGCCGCCTGCGCACGCCCAGCGGCACGATGCACGGCAGTTACTTTTTCGTCGCCGAAGATGGCACGCGCTTTGACGCGCAGATCCCGCTGTTCGTGCTGGAGGCCACCGCAACCGGGGCGCCGCGGGTGGTGCATTAAGCACTCGGCCGCAGCGCCGGGCGCTATGCTTGCGGGCCATGGGCGAATTTGAACTGATCGCGCGCCACTTCACGCGCAAGAGCCGGCGGGCTCTGCTCGGCGTCGGGGACGATTGCGCCTTGTTGCAGCTGCGCCCGGGCACGCAGCTGGCCGTCTCCAGTGACATGCTGGTGGCAGGTCGACATTTTTTTGACGATGTCGACCCTTGCAGCCTGGGTCACAAAGCCCTGGCCGTCAACCTGAGCGACTTGGCCGCCTGCGGCGCGCGGCCTCTGGCCTTCACGCTGGCGCTGTCCTTGCCGGCCGTCGACGACCCGTGGCTGTCACGCTTTGCTGCCGGCCTGCTGGCCCTGGCCGACACCCACGACTGCGAGCTGATCGGTGGAGACACAACGCGCGGACCGCTCAATATTTGCATCACTGTGCTGGGCGAGACCGAAGGCGGGGCGCTGCTGCGCAGCGGGGCGCAGGTTGGCGATGATGTCTATGTCAGCGGCCAACTCGGCGATGCCCACCTGGCGCTGCGGGCACTGCAGGGTCAGCTGAGCCTGCCTGAGCCCTTGCTGACTTGGGCCCGCCAGCGCCTGGAGCGGCCCGAGCCGAGGGTGGCGCTGGGCTTGGCACTGCGCGGCGTGGCCAGCGCCGCCATTGATTTGAGCGACGGTCTGATCGGCGATCTGGGCCACGTGCTCAAGGCCTCTGGCGTGGGCGCGACGCTGCACACCGGTGCGCTCGAGGGCAGGCTGGGCCTGCTCCAGCAGCATGAGATGTGCGGCCAGGTGCCCGCAGGCCTGGAGGTGCTCGATGCCGTGCTGGCCGGCGGCGACGACTACGAGCTGGCCTTCACCGCATCACCCCAGGCGCGGGCAGCGGTTGAACAGGCCAGCGTGCGCAGCGCCACGCCCGTGCATCGGATCGGGCGAATCGAGCGCCAGCCAGGACTGCGCCTGGTGGACCCTCAGGGCCAAAGCGTTGACCCGCGCCTGCGCGCCTTCGACCACTTTGCCTGAAGCCGCAGGAGCACAGCAGACCATGATCAACACCGACCCGCCGCTGCCTGCCATCGCGCGCCCCAATATGCGTCCAACCGTGCGCTTTTTGCTCGGCCATCCCGCGCACTTCATTGCGCTCGGTGGCGGCTCGGGCCTGGCGCCGATTGCGCCCGGTACCGTGGGCACTTTGTGGGCCTGGCTGACCTTCTTGCTGCTCGACCTGTTTTTGTCTCCGGTGGCCCTGGCCGGCGTGATCGCTGCGGCGCTGCTGATCGGCTGGTGGGCCTGCACCGTGACGGCCCGAAATATGGGGCTGGCCGACTCAAGCCACATCGTCTGGGATGAGGTGGTGGCCTTCTGGATCGTGCTGTGGCTGCTGCTGCCGGCCAGTCTGGCCTGGCAGGCGCTGGCCTTCGCGCTGTTTCGATTTTTTGATGCAGTCAAATTCGGCCCCATGGCGTGGGCCGATCGGCAGTTCAAGGGGTTCGGGCCGCGCGGCGGCTTTGGCATCATGCTCGACGATCTGCTGGCCGCGTTTTGCACCCTGCTCGTGCTGGCCCTGTGGACCTTCATCCAATCATGACCTCCTCTGCGATCGACGATTTGACAGGGCAACTGGCCCACCTGCTGCCATCGCGCGGCCTGATGCTGTGCACTGCCGAGAGCTGCACCGGCGGCCTGATCGCAGCGGCCTGCACCGACCGCGCCGGCTCGAGCGTGTGGTTTGAGCGCGGCTTTGTGACTTACTCCAATGCCTCAAAAACCGATCTGCTGGGCGTGCCTGCCGACCTGATCGTCCGCCATGGCGCCGTGAGCCAAGAGGTGGCGCGCGCGATGGCCGCAGGCGCACTGGTCCATGCGCAGGCTCAGCTTGCGGTGGCGGTCACCGGCGTGGCCGGCCCCGGAGGGGGCAGCGCCGACAAGCCCGTGGGCACGGTGTGGCTGGCCTGGGCCATGGGCTCACAAGTGCGCACCGAACGCCAACACTTTGAAGGCGACCGCGGTGCGGTGCGCCAAGCCACGGTGGTCCGAGCACTGCAGGGGCTGATCGAGATGCTGCAGACGGGCCCTTAGTCGCTCGGGACCTCTGAAGGCCTCTCAAGCCCGGCCAGGGCCGGGCAGGCCCGCTCAAGCCTGCCGGCTCAAGCGGTACTCGATGCGGCCGGCCAACACCTGGCCTGGCCTGACGATGCAGTCGCCAAAGGCGGGCTGATTGGGCGCATCGGGCAGTTGCTCGGGCTCCAGGCACACACCGGCACTGCTGCGGTAGATACGGCCGGCCTTGCCGGCATGGCGCGGCAAGCTGCCGTCCATGGGCGCGCTGCTGTAGAGCTGCAGGGAAGGGGCATCGGACCAGACCTCCAGCGCCACACCGCTGCTGGCCCCTTGCAGGCGGGCCTGGCGGCGCAGTACACCGGGCGGGCCTGGCGTGTAAAAAGCATGGTCAAAACCCGGCACAGCGCCGGTGCCCAACTGGGGGTGCCCCTGGGCCAAGGCACTGCGCAAACTGCGCAGGCGCCGAAAGTCAAACGCGGTATCCGCCACGGGCTCAAAATGCCCGAGAGCAATGCGGTCGGCACCAATGGGCACAAAGGCTTCGGACTCGATCTGCAATTCGTGGTCCAAGATGCTGGGTTCGGCGCCACCGTCGAGATCAAAAAACGGGTGGCTGGTCAGGCTCAGGGGCGTGGCCGCACCGCTGACCTGCGCGCGGTAGGAAATGACCAGCGTCGAGCCCTCGAGCGCGTAGCGCAGGCCCAGTTCGACGTCACCCGGAAAACCGTCTTGCGCCGAGCACAGGTGCAGGCGCAGCTCGAGCGCATCGCGGCGGCGCTCGAGCACCTCGAAGACCTGGTGGCGGCTGCCGCCGGGCCCGCCGTGCACGCAGTGCGGGCCGTCGTTGGCCGGCAGCAGGTGCTGGCGTCCGTCAAGCATGAAGCGAGCATTGGCAATGCGGTTGGCATAGCGGCCAATGAAGGCACCCATGGAGGGCATGCCGGCGAGCATCTGCTCGAGACTGTCATGGCCCAGGACCACGTCGATCGCGCGGCCGCGTCGATCGGGCACGATGAGCTGCAAGATGCGCGCGCCGTGGTTGCACACCGCCAGCTCGATCGCCTCGTTGCGCAGCACGATGAGCTCGACGGCGCGGCCGTCGATGTCGCCGGCAAAACGCGCCGGATCGAGCCGCATTAGGTCACCGGCGCCGGATTGAACAGCACCAGCGCGTTGTGCAGCTTCCAGTGCTCGGCCCAGGTGCGCCGGCCGCTGGCCACATCGAGCAAAAGCTCAAACAGCTCCTGGCCGGCCTGTTCGATGCTCTGCTGGCCCTGTGCGATGCGACCGGCGTCGACATCCATCAGGTCGTGCCAGCGGCGCGCAAGCTCGCTGCGCGTGGCCACCTTGACCACCGGGCAGGCCTGCAAACCATAAGGCGTGCCGCGGCCGGTGGTAAAGACATGCAGGTTCATGCCGGCGGCCAATTGCAGCGTGCCGCAAATGAAATCGCTGGCCGGCGTGGCCGCAAAAACCAGTCCTTTTTGATCGGCGCGCAGTTTCTCGCCTGGCGGCAGCACATGGGCGATCGCCGCAGAGCCGCTCTTGACGATCGAGCCCATGGCTTTTTCCACGATGTTGGACAGCCCGCCGGCCTTGTTGCCCGGCGTGGTGTTGGCGCTGCGGTCCACCCGCCCACGTTCGAGGTACTGGTCGTACCAGGCCAGCTCGCGCACGATGGCCTGCGCCACCTCGGGCGTGGCAGCGCGCGCGGTGAGCTGATCGACCGCATCGCGCACCTCGGTGTTTTCCGAAAACATCACGGTGGCGCCCGCGCGCACCAGCAAGTCGGCCAGCGCGCCGACCGCTGGGTTGGCCGTTACGCCCGATAACGCATCGCTGCCGCCACATTGCACGCCCACCACCAGCGCGCTGGCCGGCACCTTCTGGCGCCGGCGAGCATTGAGCCGCTCCAGGCGCGGGCGGGCGCTGGCCACGATGTCGTCGATCATGGACATGAATCCGACGTGGTGGGCGTCTTGCAGGCAGACGGTGTGCGGCCCGTCCTGCGGGCTGCGGCCGTCTTGGATGGCGATGCTGCCCGGGGGCAACAGTCGCTGGGGCTGCAGCTTCTCGCAACCGAGGCTGACCACCATGACCTCGCCGCCAAAATTGGGGTTCAGGCTGATGTTTCTGAGCGTGCGGATGGGAATGACGGCATCGGGTGCATCGATCGCCACGCCGCAGCCGTAGCTGTGCTCGAGCCCGACCACATCGTCGACATGAGGGTACAGCGGCAGCAGCTGTTCGCGGATGCGGCGCACCGCATGATCGACCACACCGGCGACGCACTGCACCGTGGTCGTGATCGCCAGCAAATTGCGCGTACCCACCGAACCGTCGGCATTGACGAAGCCGTCGAAGGTGCAGCCGTGCAGCGGCGGCAATTCGGCCGCCGGCACGGTGGCCATGGGCAGACCCTCAAGTGCGCGCGCCGAGGGCAATTGCAGCAGCCGCTCGTGCACCCAGCTGCCCGCCGCAATATCGCGCATCGCATAACCGATGGCCACGTTGTAGCGGCGCACCGGCTCGCCGGCAGCAATATCGACCAGAGCGAGCTTGTGGCCCTGCGGCACCTTGTCGGTCAGCTCCAAGCCCGCACCGGGCAAGCCGTCCGGCAAGCGCGTGCCAGCAGGCAGGCCATCTTCATTGGCGACGATGGCCACGTTATCGGCCGGGTGCATGCGCAAGGTCAGGGGCGCGGTCATGACATCACTTCTATCCAATTGGGATTTGCGCCCATGGGCACGCGCTGCACGGCGTCGAGCTGGCCGCTGGCAGGATCGATCCGGTAGCGGCTGAGGTGGTTCGACAGCTGCCCCACCACCAGCAAGTGTGCGCCCTCGTGATCGATGGCCATGCCGCGCGGCTGCTGCTCGGTGGCCAGATGACCCATCACGCGGGCCTTGCGCCCGTCGGGCGACAGAGCCAGGTGCGCCACGCAACTGCTGGTGCGTTCGCTGCAGTAGATAAAGCGCCCATCGGGCGTGATCTGCACATCGGCGGCCCAGGGCTTGCCGGCAAAGCCCGGCGGCAGGATGCTCAAGGACTGCACCGCCTCCAGCACGCCCCGGCCCGGATCGAAGGCCAGAATCTGCAGCGTTGCATCGAGTTCGTTGAGCAGATAGACGCAGCGGCCCATCGGATGAAAGCGCAGATGTCGCGGCCCGGCACCGCTGGGCGCCGACCACTGCGCCGGCTCGTTGGCCGTGAGACGGCCGCTGGCGGGGTCAAAGAGGAACTGCATCACCGCATCGCCGCCCAAACTGGTGGCCAGCACATGGGCGTTGGAGGGAGCAGTGAGAACGGCGTGCGCATTGGCTGGCGTGCTCACCACCTGCTGCACCGCACCGACGCAGCCGTCGCCTGCGATCGGGCTGACGCTCAGCAGATGGCCCTGGTAAGAGGCGGCCAACAGATAGCGGCCGGTGCGATCGAGACAGAGGTAGGCCATGCTGGCCGGCAAGGCGGCCTCGCCGAGCACGGTCAGGCGCTGGGCCTGGCGATCGAGTGCGAGGCTGATGACGGCCATGGGATCGCTGCGACGGGCCACGTACAGGCGAGCGCCGCAGGGGCTTTGTGCCATCGGCATGAGCTGGCCGCCCAGGCTCAGACGCTGCTGCGGCTGCAGCGCGCCGTCCTGCGCCATCGACAGCAGCCACAGCTCGCCGCTGTCGGCATGGGAGACACAAACCCAGCGCGAGCCTGTCATGCGCTTACAGCCCCATGGCGCGTGGCAGCCAAAGAGACAGCCAGGGGATATAGGTGACCATTAGCAAGACGATGAGCAGCGCCCCAAAGAAGGGGATCATGGCGCGCGTGATCACCCCGATCTTTAGCTTGGAGATGGCACTGCCGACAAACAAAACGGAGCCCACGGGCGGCGTGATCAGGCCGATGCCCAGATTGACCATCATGATCATGCCGAAGTGAACCGGATCAACGCCCATGAGCTTGACCACGGGCAACAAAATCGGCGTGAGGATGAGGATCAGAGGCGACATGTCCATCAAAGTGCCCAGAATGAGCAGCAGCACATTGATGAGCGCGAGGATGACGTATTTGTTGTTCGAGAACTCCGTCAGAAAGGCAGTGACCTTCATCGGAATTTGCATCAGGGTCATGATGTAGCCGAAGGCCGCGGCAAAGCCGATCAGGATCATCACGATGGTCACCGTCTTGACCGTGCGGTGCACCAGCTTGGGCAGGTCGCGCCATTTGTAGTCGCGGTAGATGAACATGGTCACAAAAAAGGCCCAGACCACAGCGATGGAAGCCGACTCGTTAGCCGTGAACACGCCGCTGAGAATGCCGCCCAGAATAATCACCATGGTCATCAGGCCCCACAGCGCCTCGACGCAAATCTTGAGCGCCTGACGCAGGGGAATGGTCTGCTCCTTGGGATAGCCGTGCTTATGGGCCTTCCACAGGCACAAGGCGGCCAGTGTCAGGCCCATCAACAGGCCGGGCAGCACGCCGGCCATGAACAGCGCCGCAATCGAGACCGATCCACCCGCGGCCAGCGAATACAACACCGCGTTGTGGCTCGGCGGGATCAAGATGGCCTGCACCGAACCGCTAACCGTCACCGCTGTGGCGAAAGGCCTGGGATAGCCCTTTTTTTCCATCTCGGGGATCAGCACGGAGCCGATGGAGGCGGTGTCTGCCACCGAGGAGCCGGAGATGGCGCCAAAAAAAGTCGAGGCCATGATGTTGACCAGGGACAAGCCGCCGCGCACGAATCCCACCAGCACGCCAGCGAAAGCCACCAGTCGGCGGGCCATGCCGCCTTCGGCCATGATCGCGCCAGCCAAGACGAAAAACGGTATGGCCAGCAAAGAAAACTTGTTGACGCCAGCACCAATCTGGATCATGACCGCATCAAGCGGCAGATCGATCCACAAAGCGCCGATCAGGGCGGCCAGACCCAAACAATAGGCCACCGGCAGCCCAATGAGCATGAGCAGCACGAAGCTGCCAATCAAGACCAGGGCGTCCATTAGCGCGCTCCTTGGGCCGTGGGGGCCTGGGCAGCCTGCTCGGGGGAGGGGTTTTCTTCATAGCGCATCAGGCGCCTGTGATGCTGCGGGCCAATCCAACGCCGCTCGATCACGAAGAGCAAGGTGAAAAGGCCGCCCAGGGGCAGCGGCGCATAGGTCACGCCCACCGGCAGCCAAGCCAGCTCGGCGATGGTCTGACCCATGGTCTGCAGGGACAGGCGCGCGCCGTAGGCAAGCACAAAGCTGCAGACCACGATCATCAGCAAGTCGACGAGCAGTGCGCTCAGGCGCTGCAGCGGCCCGGGCATGACGTCGGTCAGCATGGTCACCGCGATATGCCCATTGGCGCGGTAGGCGGCCGCCGCACCCAAAAAGGTGAACACCATCATCAACAAAATCGCCACCGGCTCAGGCCACTGCGAGCCGGTGCCTAAAACGTAGCGCGTAAAGACGCCCCAGGGGATGATGAGCGACATCACCACGATGGCGATGCCGGCCAGCCAAATACACGACAAGTACAGCGCATCCATCGCTGCAACATAGGCTTTTTTCATGGGCGTTTTTTACAAGTAAAAGCAGGGCGCAGCCGCCGGCCACGCCCTGTACACCGGCTGGGGCTTACCGGACTGCAGCGATGCGATTCATCAGGTCAGCGTACGGGGCACCGTACTTGGCGCGCACCGGCGCAGTGGCCTGAAAGAAAGGCCGGTTGTCGATCTCGATGAACTCGACGCCCTCGGCCTTGAGCTTGGCGGTGTAGTCTGCAACAGCGGCGTCCCAGAGCCGGCGCTGCTCCATTTGCGCCTCGCGGCCCAAGCGCTTGAACAGCGCTTGGTCGGCTGGGCTGAGCCGGTCCCAGGCCACCTTGGACATCACCAAAATCTCGGGGATGATCAGGTGATTGGTCTGGGTGTAGAACCTGGCGCCGGCCTTGAAGTGGTTGGCGGTGTACAGGCTCGGCGGGTTGTTCTCAGCGCCGTCGACGACCCCGGTCTGGATGGCCGTGAAGACTTCACCATAGCCCATGCTGATGCCGTTGCCGCCCATGGCGTTCATGGTGTCGACAAACAGAGGGTTGCCCATCATGCGGATCTTCTGGCCCTTGAGGTCTTCGGGCTTGCGCACAGGCTTTTT
>Ga0164292_10004548_pt1 | contig 11284 bp, 7 predicted proteins | sample GEODES117metaG_FD_111486 | JGI IMG/M metagenome (GOLD analysis project Ga0164292, IMG submission 111486) | Eutrophic lake water microbial communities from Lake Mendota, Wisconsin, USA - GEODES117 metaG | ecosystem: Environmental > Aquatic > Freshwater > Lake | place: USA: Lake Mendota, Wisconsin... | reverse complement strand
TTGTGAACGGCTGCCTGCTTCGACAAGCTCAGCATGACAACCGTTACATTTTAAGGCCAGCAGCCCGAGGCCACCCAACTTCGGGCACAAAAGGCCTTGTCATCCTGAGCCTGTCGAAGGGGGACAAGGCCTTGCCTATTTACCGATACAAAACTTGCTAAAGATGCTATCCAAAAGGTCATCCGTGGTGATTTCACCCGTAACCTCGCCCAGCGCAGCCAGTGCCTCCCGCAGGTCAAATGCCAACAATTCCTTGGATATGCCACTTTCAATAGCCTCTATTACGCGTTGCAAGGCCTTCTCTGCGGTTAAGAATGCGTGGAAGTGCCGTTGATTGGTTATAAGCGTTTGATCGCCTGAAACGGGCTCAAAAGCTGTATTTTCATATAAAAACAATCTCAATGCATGTCTGTCTTCGACTATTTTACCGGATACCGCCAGAAATCCACCCGCACCCCCTGCCAAAGCAGCAGCACCCCATGCCTCTGCACCCCATTCACCTTGTAAATCGCGCTTATTACCCAACACCAGCAGGTGCTGCGTTTTGCCGGCCAGGGCCTTCAAATCCTCGGTCAGCACATCCGGCTTGCTTTCTGCCATATCTGCCACATACAGCGTCATAGCACCGCCCTCCAAGTATTTATAGGTACGTTCTATCCCCAGCTTCTCAATGGTATCTGTGGCCTCGCGTATGCCGGCCGTATCAATCAGCCGAAAACGCAGCCCTTCTATCGTGATAATATCCTCCAGTGCATCACGCGTGGTACCGGCTATCTCTGACACAATGGCTCTGTCCTCTTGCAACAGCAAATTAAACAACGTGCTTTTACCGGCATTGGGCCTGCCTGCCAAAACTACCTGCACCCCTTCTTTTACCGCATTGCCCTGGGCAAATGTCTGCAACAGCATCTGCACCTTCTGCAATGTTTCATTCAGGGAACGCATCAGTTCATCACGCTTGGCAAATTCCACATCTTCCTCACTGAAATCCAGCTCCAATTCAATCAATCCGGCAAAGTCAATCAGCCGGGTTCTTAACACGGCAATCTCCGATGAAATACCGCCCCTCAGTTGCCCCATGGCCGCCTGATGCGATGCCGCAGATTCAGAGGAAATAACATCCGCCACCGCTTTGGCCTGCGCCAGGTCAAGTTTTCCATTCAAAAATGCCCTTAGCGTAAACTCTCCCGGTTCTGCAGGTCGCGCACCCGCAGTGCAAAGTGCCTGAATCAACCTATCCACAATATACGGCGAGCCATGAGTACTGATCTCTACCGTATCGTCACCTGTGTAACCGTTAGGTGCCCTGAAAACGGTAAGCAATGCTTCATCCACTATACCCTGTTCATCCCGGATAGCCCTAAAATGAACAGTATGGCTGGGCACATCCCGGATACTTTTTTTCAGCAATCCATCCATGAGTTCTATGCAGCCGTGCCCACTTACGCGCACCACTGCTACAGCACCAACCCCTGCCGGAGTGGCCCTGGCTACAATGATATCCTGCCTTGAAAACACTGCTGCAAAGGTACAAACAAAAAGCCCCGACCAATGGCCGGGGCTTTTATGGATTTACGATTTTATTAGTTCGCTCGTATCAGGTTAACAGAGCCGGATACATATTTCTGCTGCTTGCCCTTAAATCTGTAGGTAAGCTGATAGAAGTAAGTACCTTCCGGAACCTCAGGACCATCGTTGTTCACCTGTCCGTTCCAACCAACTTTGGCATTCTCTGTCTGGAACACACGCTCACCCCAGCGGTTGAAGATTTTCAGCTCGAAGAGGTCATGACCCTGAATGGGTACACGGTAGGTGTCATTCTTGCCGTCATTTTTACCTGGAGTAAATACGTTGGCCAGGTATATGAACAAGTCTACAGTAACGGGCTTACAAATTGTATCAACGCAACCAGTGGCATTCTTAACAATCAGACAAACCCAGTAGGTACCGCTGCTGTCATAAGACCATTTCACTGATTTGTCATCCGATTTCAAATTCTCAATGAAATCTTTTGGCAGTGTATTCTTGATATCATTCTGGTGACCAAAGCCCCAGCGCCATTCTGTTCCGTTCACATCCGTGCGGGTAAAGACAAAGTCAGGTTTACCACTGGAGTCAATGTCGAAGTTGGCAATTACACTATCTACCAGGAAAGTATCAATCACGGGAGGAGTCGGACACCAAGGCCTTGGATGGTTACTTCCGTAATCAGCCAGGTGCGTTACCCTGTATCTACCGGGCACTGTAAACTGCCGTTTATAGTTTTTGGTGGTTACAGTCACGGTGTCTACAGAACCTGTGCTCAGGTTTTCAAAGCGCCATTTATAGGATTTGAACAGCGTATCTGAATTATCAACAAACTCATTGGTATCGCCGGGACAAATGGAGGGCTTCACTATGAATCCACGAACCGTATCACGCTTGATTACAGTCACTATGAATGCACGCTGTCCACCGCCGGTATCAGGATAGGTAGCAGGGCAGAAACGCTTCAGATTGGGTGGCACAAACAGGGTGTCGTACTGCTCAAGGAACACATAGTATTTACCGGGTTTGGTATACACGTGGTTAACAAAGGTATCTTTCTTGTTATCCAATGCTCCATCACCATAGAACCATGTCCAGTCAGCACCTTTGGTCGCTGTATCTGTGAGGTTCTTGAACCGCACTGCTTCGCCTTCACAAATGGTGATATTAAATCCTGCATAATCGGCGTATTCAAACTTCGGACGAGGTCCTGGTATCTTTATCCAGCGTTTGATGGTATCAGCACAACCCTGATCTGTTTTGGCAAAGATGGTAATCTGGAACCAACCGTTGCGGGTGTATTTGTGTGCTAAGCTGGGCGGCAAAAGTTCATCTGAAGATTTTCCACGGGTGAAATAGTTGGTTTTACTGTCTCCCCAGTCAATGAAGTATTCTCTAATGAAGTCACACTCAATGGGAGTAGGACCGTTACAATTTCGGATAGCCCAGTTACATGGATCAAACAACTTCGTGCTGTCAAACAGCTCGATGATGGAGTTACATGAAGGTATTTCCAGATTTAAACCAAAGTTAACATCAAGACGGCTGATGAAGAGTCGCTTGCTGATGGTATCGCGGCAACCTGTTGAGTCACCTACTGCCACGCGGAACTCATAAACACCGGAGTCGTTCTTGTAGTAGATGGTCTTGGGATCGTTGGGTCCGCCACCAAGCTGGAACCAAGGAGATCCTACGCCGGTAGCACCATAGGGAGCACCGCCAAATTTGGTAACAGGATTATTGGGGTCGTCATCGCGCTTATTCCAGTCCCAGCGGGTGAAAGGTTCACGATTTTTGACACCGGCAAATATGTCGGCCTGTCGCTGTGCATCACGCCAGTAATCATAGGGATCCCATGTACCGAAGTTTAGCGGATCGGGATGGAAGTAACGCAGATCCAAACGTGCCTGCAGATTGGTAGCCTGATCCTGACAAATAGTAGAGTCAGGCAATTCTATCATGGCAGCAAAGCCCACAATCACAGGATACGCAGCAAATTCATCACACTTACCATTGGCCGATGTCATGCTGATGCTGGCCAGGTGATAACCCGCCCAAGGTGAACGGAATGTATAGGCCCGTACTTTTTTATTGCCTACAATAGCCGAATCCAAAGGCCTGATATTGGTATCACGTTCATGGATAATTTTCTTGGAGGCAGGATCAGGACGAAGATAGAATTTAATGAAGCGGCCAAAACCGTTGGTATCAATACATCCCTTAGCACCGGTCAGCGGCTGTCCTATGATACCGGTATTATTCCATATCATACGGGTAATCTGGGCAGGATCAATGGCAAATGGATCAAACCCTCTGGCTTCAAGACGTTCTTTAATTCTATCCCATACCGCAGAAACGTCTGCAGCAGTATCCCATTTGCTAATGATAGCCGTTACAATGGTATCAGGCGTTTTGTCGAGTTTACCACCATGCTTGCCGTCATTCCATGCAACAGAGCGGTCTGTGCGGGAGTCATCCTGCCATTCGGTAGAACAAGGCAATTGCTCAGGGCGCGTTTCATAGCGGCTCTGAACCATCAGGTTATAGATTCTCTTGGTACCTGAATCTTTCAGGTAAACACCACGGTAGTAGTCTTCCTGAATCTGATAACCCCACTGCTTGCTGTAAGCAGGGCTGGCATTACCGGTAGCAAATTCCCAGCGCAGGTTTTTCAGATCATCGTTTTTGGTTTTGTTTGCACCAATTGGTCGAACTACAACAGGATCATTTTTACAAATCTTGCGAATGCCCGCAGGGTTAGGAGTAGGGGTAATCACCTCGAATGAAGGATCTATCAGAGGGAAACAGGCAAACTTGTCATAGTACTGGGTATCGGCACACAAGGGTGGATCACCCACAGTTCCGCCTTTTTTCACACCATTACCTACAATAATTCCCACAGTGATACAGCCATTGGGGTTACATACCTCCGAAGCACTATACTGTTTGGAGTAACGTGAAGGTGGGTTATTGGCTATCTGATAACCCATGTAAGGCATACCGGGAGGACGATTACCGGGTACTAAACCACTGGTAAGGGTCGTCCATGTGGTAGGCTTACAGAATGTATCGTAGTTGATGCCCACATAAGAAAAGGTACAACCGGGTTTCAGATCACTTAGGATAAACGTGATACCATACTGAGGGTTTTTACCTCCCAGACATTCTATCGCATCTTTCACCAAACCGGAACCTACACCACCGGCATTGGCATGCAGCATCGATAGCTGTTTAATATTTTCCGAGGTACAAGCCAGTGGGTGACAAGTATCACCGTGCCATAACCTTACGTTGTTACACTGAGGTATTTGAGCATAATACAATTCTCTCCAGCGCTTGTAATCTACTTTATAGTCTAAGCCGGCAGTTCCGGGGAAGGTACGCTTGATGAAGCCAATAATTCTGGGGTTTTCACCTTTTTTGGTACGAATACGCAGCAAAGGCGCTGGCAAGGTATCTTTCTTCAGGAATACCGTAAACAGGAATCGGAAAGAATCTGTTGGACTTTTCAGCTTGATAATCTGCTTGGGTGAAAGACTGATGGTTTTGGGACCTACCTGCAGCGTGAAAGGACCGGTTTCAGGGCCAATATAAGCCGAGTCGCCTGCCTTCAACAACACATCCACATTATCGGTAATGTAGCGTTCTGCAGGTCCTTTTATGCCTTTTTCCCATAAGTAGGTTTTGGTTTTGTTAAGTGCATATTTAGACTGGTCAGCCAGCAAACTGTCAGCTTTGCTTTTGGGAATCACCAGCATGGTATCTTCTATGATCCAGTTGGTATCTGAAGGCCACACATTGATTTTCTTACAAAGTCTGGTGCTTTCAATAAAAATGGCATCCTCCATAGGCGCATTTTTGAAGTCTGAAAGCATGACCAAATCCCAGCTTTTGTAGTAGTGGGTGGGCAGTGAATCGTGGCTATACTGACAATTAACATTTACGTTCTTGTTGTTCAGGCGATCTGTGGTACACTTTGGCGCATAATTATCACCAAAATTCCACAAACGAACTGCACACACTCGCTGACGGAACAACGGATCGACAAAACCTTTGGGCTTTACCCAGGTCTGGTTATTGTCGAATACGTGACCGGGATGGTAATTACCGGGCCACTTCTTGAACGTGCTGTCATCGTTCCACATGTTCTTATCGTTGTGATAGAACTTAGAGAAGTTCTTAAAATGAACGGTATCCTGAACATCTTTAGGACACTGGAACACTTCAAATTCAGCAATTCGGTTAAAGGGTATTTCGATCGTCGATTGTGGGCCAATAATTAATACCGTATCGTATGCCACTTTTTTACGGGTAATACCACCGCAAACGATATCATAGGTGAACTTTACCTGAAATGGACCTAGGCCTGAAAATGAATGAGGAGGTGCCAATGACCTGTTATTGGTATTCTGATTGCCTGAGGGTGGATCACCAAAATTCCACAGGAAGCTGGAAATACCTACCACGGGCTGAGGTGTGAGACTGAATTTAATTTCAGGATCTGAAATACAGGTAGAGTCCTTATCAGCCACAATCTGGTATTCGCCTTTCAGCACCTGTGCTGCAGCTTTCATCTCAAATGAGTCTTTACATCCATCAATCGTTTCAATGACCATTTTGATGTCATAAACACCCGGTTTGTAAAACTTCTTGGTGATGTTGGGTCCCCACTGATTGCCGGTTGTGCCGTCACCCCAATACCAGGTGATGGTTTTAACCTTATTCTGGGCAATTCTGGAAATATTGCGAATCAGCGCGGTTACAGAATCACAGTCTACAGGTTTGTTGCTGGTAAATGCCGGGCCAATCGCTTCACGAACTTTAGCAGCGCAGATGATGGTATCACTGGCCGCACATCCGTTTGCGTCTGTATATTCCACATACAAATCAAAACAGCCACCACGAACGTCCTTAATGTTGTAGCAAAAAGGGTTTACTACGCTGCTGTTCTGGAAGAACTGACCGTCACCCACCACATATTTGGCTGAACGAATGGCCGAACCGTTGGGGTTCTTGGTTGAGTCACTAAAGCAGAACAGGTTGTTTTTAAAACACTGCTCAGGCGCTGTGAGCAACTTAAGCTTCGGAACCGGACTGGTCTTGATGGTAATCTGAATATTCGACGTACACTTTGTACCATTGATGGTAGTGATGTAGCGAATGTTCTTTACACCCGGGCTTTTGAATGCATAATTCAAGTTTTTCTGCCCTGAAGACGTGTTTTCACCATTAAAATCCCAGTCATGGGTAGTACCTGTGCTGGCACCCAGAAACTGAATGGGAGATCCCACACACTCTGCTCCACTGTACTGAATGGTGCATTGCGCCGCAGCGTAATTTCCTGCAAAAAGCAGAAACATCACCGGCACAATCCTGTTTAAGATGGCTGTATAACCTTTCATAATGTTGTTTTTCCTAGTTTGGGAAGCCTCAAAAATATTGTTTTTGAAGCAAATTACCGCATTTTCTTTGTTATTTTTTCTTTTCATATACGGGTTGAATTCTATCATTTTCTCATTTTTAATGTTTACGCTCGTCCTTTTTTTCCTGTGTTATCGGTTAAGAAGTATAGATTTTGAAAAGACCACTGCAGACTTTGCTGAGGGTTTTTTGTAGGTTATAAAAACCTTATATGTACCTGACATACAATCTATTGAGGCACATTTTCCATTCCAGCGCTGCAAAGGATTATTGCTTACAAACACCTGCTTTCCATAGCGATCTGTTACTATCTGGTTAAATTGGGTCACTTCAGGCAGGGTGATGATGAGTTCATCATTAATTCCATCCCCATTGGGTGTAAATACATCAGGCACACTCAAGCCCGGGTGGCGCTGACGAACCGACACCTTACAAATGCCTGAATCCATACAATTTGCAGATCTAAACACCATTGCTTTCACAACATATTCTGCATTTTCATCAGCATATACATGATGGGAAGGATTTCCGGATCCAATCTCCCCGTCTCCAAAATTCCATGAGCAATATGCACCTGCCGGTGCGCCATCCAACGAAAACGTCCAGCTATTATCGATGACAGCGACTGCTGCACTCACTTTCAGACTTCTGCCACAAGGCGCGGCACTTACCATGCCGTGGTCTTCTATCACCAATCGGCGGGATTCTGTCCCGGACGGCTTCCCACCTGATTGATTTTCCTCCTGTTTTGCAGTGGATTGACTAACAACTGAGCCCTCTAATCCGACCTGAGAAACTGCCGCTGATTCAGCAGGATGTGTATAATCTCCGGGCTGTACCGTTTCACCGCGCTGATTGGCATTGAATACCGCTTTATCCGAAGCGACCTTTGGCGCAGCTTCTGTTGCGGGATATTTTGTTTGGTTCTCCGCTATGGCGGGTATTTGCGGCTGATCAGCGGTTACCGCCTTGTTGGCCGGCAAATTTATCACCACCGCTGTAACTCCCAATCCCGCAACTGCCACCCATGTCCACATTGATTTAAAAATGGCTGTAAAAACCCCGTTTGAGACAGTAGGGCTAAGTCCGGCAGAAACTGACTCCCATACACCCGGAGGCGGGGTGATACCGCTGTCTTTCAGACCGCTGCGAAAAATATCGTCTATGGGATTTCGTTCGTTTGCCATGATTTAACGCTGATGGGTTAATTTAATTTGCAACATCTTTCTTGCCTTAAACAGCTGAGTCTTACTGGTGTTCTCACTAATGCCCATCAATTCCGCAATTTGACCGTGGTTATATCCTTCAATGGCATAAAGATTAAACACTGTTCGGTAACCTACCGGCAAGCTTTGCAATAGGGCGAGTAAATCTTTCATGGCCAGCTGAGGATAAACTGTATCATCTGCGCCGATTTCGACATGTTGATCAAGCTCATCGGCAAATGGCTCTTTTTTCAATTTCTTAATAAAATCCAAACAGGTGGTTACGGCTATGCGCTTACTCCAGCCCTCAAAAGAGCCCTGAAATCTGAAATTATTCAGACTTTCGAATAGCTTGATGAAGGATTCCTGTAACATATCTTTGGCGTTATCTGGGTTTCCGCAATACCGCAGGCAAATGGCGTACATCACCGGCGCATACTTTTGATACAATGCCTGCTGGGATTTGGCATTCCCATTCAAACAGGCCTTGACCAGCTCGCTCTCCGTGATGTCCGCATTCAATGATGCCATGCAGGTAATTCATAGACCCTGATTAATCCATAGAAGACTTTTTCAGTCAAAGGGTTGCTCAGCTATGAAAATTTTTTAAAAGGTTTTACTGATTTTAAAGGACATATCGGTGAATATCATTTTCAGATTGCCGTTTCGCTCCACTTCGTAAATAGCAGCATCCAGCACTTCAAATATTCCGGTAATCTTTTTGGTTGTCATCAGCTTTCCCAATTTCATGACAAATTCTTTCTCATTATGATTCAGTCCGTTTCGCTCTCCCAGATGTTCCATCACCGCAACGGCCCTCATTATTTCAATACCGTACAGCAACAACCCTTTTATGTATTCACGGCCTTTTCCGCTTATTTCTTCTGCCCACTTAGAGGATTGGTGTAAATTCTTTTTGTAGCAATAGAGCATCCACTGCCGGAAAGGTTCCAGATAAGGGCTGTCTGTATTAGAAACCAGCTCATTGGCCTTCAGCAGATCACCGCCGGACATCATGGCAAAACGGGCTGCTTCTTCGGCAGGTATTCCCAATTGTCCCGTTAGGTGAAGGGCTATATCCTGCTCATCGATGGGCGGCACCCGAATCATTTGAGTGCGGGAAACAATGGTACTCAGCAATTTATCCGGTTGGCTGCAAACCAATAAGAACAGCGTGTCAGGTGGCGGCTCTTCCAGAAACTTCAACAACACATTTCCCTCTTTACCCAGATATTCGGGCAGCCAAAGCAACAGAATCTTGTATCGGCTTTCATACGCTTTCATGGAGAGGGTTCGAATAATGGCATGACATTCGTCAATCGGAATATTACCCTGCTTATTCTCGGAACTGAGTTGCCTCATCCAGGATTCATAATTCAGGTAGGCATCGGTCTGAAGCACCTTTCTCCATTGAGGATATAAATCAACACAAACATCTCCCAGACTTGAAGGAAAAGGAAATGTAAAATGAAGGTCCGGATGGGTTAAGGATTGCATTTTTCTGCAAGAATCACATACACCGCAGCTATCATCCGGCAAGGGGCTTTTGCAAAGCAGGTACCCGGCAAATGCCAGGGCAAGGGGCAGGTTACCTGCACCCGATTGACCCAATACGAGCTGCGCATGGGGAATTCGGCCACTGCCTGCCATGGAAGTGAGCTTTTGCTTTAGGTGGGATTGCCCCACAACTTGTTTAAACTGCATTGGCTTTTCGGGTTTTTACATATCGCCATACAAACACAGTCAAACATACCAAAAACACGCCTACGGCTATGGCCTGACTATGGCTTAGCAGTCCGTTCATTACAAACCCCCGTTCCTCATCACCCCGATATTTCTCTGTGATAAACCTGCCTACTGCATATACCAGACCGTACATTAAAAACAATTGGCCATCAAAATATTTCCTTTTTTTCATCAGGAACATTAATCCAATGGCTGCGAACAGGATCAGTGCATCCCAAATCTGGGTGGGATATAATGGCGTATTTAGGGGAGATGCATGACTATTAGGATTGTCGAACACAATTCCCACCGATTCATCACATACTTTTCCGTGGCAACAACCGGCCATCAAACATCCCAATTTTCCGAATGCATGTACTGTGGCACCGGCTATTCCGGCATAATCAAAGGCCACCCACGGGTTGATGCCTTTTTTTCTGAACCACCACACCAATACCGGCACTGTTAGCAGAAAAGAACCATAAAAAACAAACCCATTCCCAAAGGATTTCAGCATCAACGAAGGGTTCTCGACATACAATATAGGGTCTTCCAGCCAAAAAAATATTTTACCTCCAACCACAACAGATGCAAAGCACCATAAAAACATTTCACTAACATCCTCAGATTGCAAACCGTGATGTTTCAGGTTTTTCAACATAAACAGGTAGGCCAATAAAACACCAATAAAAATCATCAGGCCATACCCCTGAACAGATATCGAACCCAGCGAAAAGACCTCGGGATACATGAAACAAATATAAAAAAGTATGCCTTAAGCGGCGGTATATGTGCGTATCTTTTCTGCTACTGCTCCTAATTCTTCCGCTGTTGGACTCATTTTGGGCCTGGTGAAATTGATATCCCCCACTTCGTTCATGGGTACCAGGTGTATGTGTGCATGCGGAACCTCAAGACCGATAACAGCTATACCCACTCGCTTGCAGGGGATGGCTTGTTTTAACCCCTTCGCCACTTGCTGTGCAAACAACCACAAATCCTGATATTCCTCTGCATTCAAATCAAAAATATAATCCACTTCCTTTTTTGGAATAACCAGAACATGTCCGGGTACCAGTGGCATTACGTCCAAAAATGCCAGAAAATTATCATTTTCGGCAACTTTATAACTCGGTATATCACCGGAAACGATGCGGCTGAAAATACTGGGCATATTACAGGCCAATATCCAGTATTTCGAGCTTTACAATCCCTGCCGGAACGGTAATTTGAACCACTTCCCCTTTGGATTTACCCAACAGACCCGCTCCAATAGCGCTTTTTATGCTGATTTTATTTTCCTTAAGATTGGCTTCCGTTTCACTTACCAGCTGATATACTGCCTCTTTACCTACATTGTGGTTCAATACTTTCACTTTGCAAAGTATAGACACCTTGCTGGTGTC
>Ga0164292_10004547_pt1 | contig 11284 bp, 20 predicted proteins | sample GEODES117metaG_FD_111486 | JGI IMG/M metagenome (GOLD analysis project Ga0164292, IMG submission 111486) | Eutrophic lake water microbial communities from Lake Mendota, Wisconsin, USA - GEODES117 metaG | ecosystem: Environmental > Aquatic > Freshwater > Lake | place: USA: Lake Mendota... | reverse complement strand
GAGTGAAAGAGTAATCGCCCTGCTCTGAGTGCCAGCCGTCGGGTAATGCGACAACTGTCCAAACTGCATAGGGATGATACTCCCCATCTTTGTGACAGACTGCGACCCATGAGGCGTAGGAGTTTCCCTCTACACGCTCTGTTCTGCGAGTGCACTCTAGGACTGTTCGCCCATTTGGTAGGACTGTCCCTGCTTGTAGGACTGCATATTCTTGACTCTGAATAGTGCTCATTTATTACCTTTCGTAGTAGTGTTTAGACATTATATCAACCCGTACAAATAAACCTACTAGAGGATATTTGTAATCGTGTAGATGATTGTGCCATCAGGGCGTTTGGCAGACAAAATCCACGTGAGTAAATCCTCCTGCCAACACTCATAGGCTTTCATTGGAAGAAAGCAACTCTCTTCTCTGTCCATGTTGAGATTGGTCATCGCCAACGAATAGTTGCCAGCAGGGTTGTTGTTGAGCGTGTAGTTAATTGCACCGTTCTGTGAGACCGTTGCGAGGAGTTGGTAGCGACTAGTCCACCCATGAAAGCGAATTTCTATTGCTTCATTCTGGTAGAACTTGGGAACGTACCCAATGTGTTCGGATAGATTTATAGTAGACATCTATTTCCTTTCGTAGTAGTTATGGACTCATTATATCAACCAGTACAAATAAACCTACACTCTCTCCTGCTTTGGGCAGCCCCGTATTACGTAGAAAGATTTGAGTACCGGGGCTCGCATAACAAAAACGGTGAGGTGTCCTTTTCAGGAAGCACCCCACCGCCTAGGTTTTCTAGTTCATCACCTCGGAGAAGTGGGTCTCAATGATTGAGTCTGTCCACTCACTCCAATGCTTATCTTTGCTTCCAAATAGTCCAGCGTCAATGGTACGTGCCACGTCGGAACTAATCTCAAAGACCGTTGGAATGTTCCGTAGGACCGTCTGAACGTCCTTAACGGTAAGTGCGTTGTCTTTCTGATACAACACAACACACGCCCCAAAATTGTCTCGTCCTGCAAGTGTTTCTGCTCGGAGAGACATATATTCATTGCGAACAACCTGAACACGTAGGTCAGGGATACCAAGCCCGTATTGACGGGTTGTTTCTGTTCCTGCGTCAATGACTACAAAATCGTAATCACCAACACTCACTGTGTCTTTCATCTCTTTACGAGTGAGACCCTGAATTGTCATTCCGTAACAATTGTTCTCACGTGTGCTGTTGGTTCCTAGACCAAGCACTGCTGTGCAATCGTCATTCTTTGACAAATCCAAGAGCAGAACACGCTCAGGTGATTTGGTTGCTAATGCCAGCGCAAGAGAGCAGGCGACGGTTGTTGTCCCGACACCACCCTTTGCTGAACTAACCTCTATAACTTTCATATATCCCTTTCGTAGTAGTTACATATTCACTATACCAACTCGCACAAATAAACCTACACTGCCAAAACATATTTTTTCAGAGCTGACCGGGGCTCATAAAAAGTTAGCGAGGCGAGGTGTCCCTTTTGGGAAGCACCCCACCTCTGTTGCCTAACTTTAGTCGTTAGCCCTCATAATCATTTCTAGAAGTGCTGTGGCTAGGTCTCCAGTAGCACCCCCGTCATCTGAAATCGGGTTTTCTTGGTCATCCTTAAAGCGCAGAACACTTGCCATTTCCCCACTTCGGTCTGCGAAAGCCATAAGGCGAACACGACGCTTTTCAGGGTGCTGACTTGGTGCTTCTAGTTCCGCCTCGTTGTAATTGACGGGGAGTGGCGCCGCCCAGCCACAAGTTAGAACACCAACTAGGTCAAAACCCTTTAGGTTCTGTGGGTCTATTTGCAAGAGGTCGTAAACGTCACCATCTGAAGCGATAGCAGGATTAAATCCGACTATTTCGTTATCGCTGTCAGTTGAGATACCGACCAAGACTGCTTTTTCTGTGTAGAAAGCAGTTTCCTCATTTACGGAAAGAATGAGGTGCATTACGTTTTCCACTTCTTCCGCTATTTCTAATACTGACTTCATATATCCCTTTCGTAGTAGTTACGTCATCACTATATCACCCTACACAAATAATCCTACGCTCTTCCGCCACCGTCAATAACTCCACCCCTTTTCCCCTTTTCCCCTCGCCCCAGCGCCCCAGCGCCCCAGCGCACTTGGCGGATGCTCTCGGTGAGCCCCGTGTTTCGCGGGAGAGTGTGAACAGCGGGGCTAGCCACGAAGGCGGACACTGTAGGCTTATTTGTGTTGGTTGGTAGGATGAAGGTCTACTACTACGAAAGGTAAATATGAATCACGATTCAGTAATCCCCTACTCGCCATCAACGATTGCGCAGTTTAAGACCGCAAGAGTGCAACCACGTTTCAGGTGGAACGAGGAAAGCAACCTTGGAATTATTGAGATTGAGACTTCCTCAACTCTCAAAGGCAAAGAAGTGCATGGAATGACATTTTCTATGTATTTCGACGACAAGGAACTTTTCCTAATCGCTGTCGGAACGTTTATCTCAACCCGTACGGAGTTTAAGGGTGAAGAGGTCAATGCATAAAGTCTGAGGCGCAAGCGCTGGGGATTTCTTTCCTTTCTTTTCCCCAGCGCAGTGCGACTTGGTCGGGTTGTGGCGTGTTTCGTTGTTGTTTACACGCCACAACCCATTTTCCCAGTGGAGCCCCGGTGGTGGCAGCAGAGAGCGAAGAACGGGGCTAGAAAGCAAGTAATTCACCGTGTAGGTTTATTTGTGTAACTTGATATATTACAAATGTATCTATTAACAACTAAGTCACCAAAGGGGGTGAACACATATGACCAAAGCACTTTCCACCGCAGGGAAGCAGTACGTCGCCGCCTTAGAAGCGTTGTCGTCTGCTGAAAAAGCCGTTGCAGTCGCTAAGGAACTCTTGACAGAAGCAGTAGCAGAAGCAGGAGTTAGCGAAGTTACTATTGACGGAAAGAAAGTCGCTATCATCACGGCAGTCCGTCGTAATTTTCTCGTAGAGAAACTGAAAGGACTCGTCAATGCTAATACGTTTGAGGCAGTCACAAAGACCGCTGTAGAGCCAAAGGCGTTTGACAAAGCCATGAAGGCAGGCGACATTTCTGCTGAGATTGAGGAAGCAGTAGTTAATCCAACTGCCTACACTCGCATTGTCGTAACAGACATTGCAGAGCAAGTCTCAGTCGCAGTCTAATGCAGTCGGTGGGGTGGGCATTGCTCGCCCCACCACTCGCAGGCGTGAGCGTCGGAGACTGGCGTTCACGTTGTCTATCTTGTGCCAAGTCTCGCAGAGCAGAACAGCCAAAGCCTCTTGACGCAGAGCCAAGCCCCGACTACGCCTCTCAGCCAGTTCATCTTTCATCACCTCATTGTACAACGGGGCTCACGGCGTGTCGCATCAAGAAAAGCGACTGTAGGATTATTTGTGTAAGTTGATATAGTACAAATGTAACTACTACGAAAGGGAATACTATGACAGCAAAGTCAATGAACGTTAAGGTGAGTACGTCAAAACTCATCAAAGCACTTGAGGGTGCGCTTGCTAAGCGACAAAAAGAAGTCGCAGACTACAAGAAAGCGAAAGATACCTACGACAAGGAATATGAAGCCTTTGAGAAGTCTCTCATTAAACTTGTTGGCACAAACAAACTCACCCTGAAGTCATCACGCATACAGAATGGCTGGAGAGATGAACCAAAGGAACTAATCGTTTCTTTCACCATTTCCCCAAGCCTGAAAGAACCACAAGAGCCAGAAAGTATTGGCTACTACCACAATAGTCAGATTGAGGAAATCTCAAATGCGATTTCAATTCTCAAGATGACAGACGACGAGTTCGTCGGAACTAGCACCTACAAGGGTGTGGCTCAGTACCTCTGAGTTCACCCAAAAGACCTGAGCAAGTCCTAAAAAGGCTCACCCTACAACCCTTTATTTTTTGTCGAGCCCCGGTATTCTCTCTATCCTAGAAAGGCTGTAGGTTTATTTGTGCAAGTTGATAGACTGCCACTATGAACAATACATACACAACACAAGATGAAGTCAAGTTCCTAGAAGCGGAACCATACCTACCACAGCCTGACCGCAAAACAAAGGTCGGGAAGTTCATTGGCGAACTCGTAGAGAACGCTAATAAATGGGGTATCTATGGGGTATTCGGGAAAGAACGTAACGAAATGATGAACTGTAGTTCTCGTAAGCATTATCTGAAAATGCGCTATCCTGAAGTGGAATGGGCTATGACTAAAGATGAGAACGAAAACTATATTCTGATTGGGCGGTTCCAGCCTGAACCATTCTGAGGCTCTGCCCACTCACCGCTTGACTGTGGTGAGTGGGAAAGACCCCTCTTCCGCCACCGTCATTAAACACCGCCCCCCTTCCCCTTTTCGGGCGTGGGGACTGAGAGGATACTCGTGAACTTTTTATTCTACTTATACGGGGCTTGCGTAGGCTTCCCTGTTGGCTTGGTTGTCGGACTGTGGATAAAAAAGATGTAGGGTTATTTGTGTAGGTTGATATAGTAGAAGTATCAACAACACAGAAAGAGCGGTTATGGTCAGTCAAAATCTACAAGCAGTCATTGACGGAACGAATACAGACGGGGGCGGTACAGTTCTTACTGGAGAAGCAATCAGTCACCTGCGAGTCGTTTCTCTAATCTCAGGTCTTGCATTTGAGATAAAGACAGGGGGCAAGATGACACGCTTCCCCTTGACCCGAGTGGCTGAGAGTTACGGAGTGTTCGCCAAGACCAAGAAAAAGTGCCTGCGAGAAATGCTCGCTTGGTACGAGAACTTCTACGGAGTCCCCTACGAGAGTGACACCGTAAAGGAGGCTCTCTCCTAAATAAGTTATCCACAGGGTGTCAAGTCCTGTGGATAACTTTTATCCGTAGCCCCGTATTGCTCGGAAAAAGTTTGGAGTGTAGGTTTATTTGTGCAAGTTGATATGATGAGAATATGACAACAGCACAAGCAACCAAAACAAATTACACAGTTATCGTTCGCACTTGGTTTGACAAGAACAACGGTAACACTTACTACTCAATGCGAGTGGTTGAGCCAAACGGAGATGACTTTATTCTGCCCTACGCCTACGGTCACGGGACAGCCACTTTTATTCATTCTGCCCGTATTGCTCTCGGACTCCCTGAGGGCGACGACAGCGCACATTACGTGGTTGATGAGACCAAAGTAGCCCGTCGCAAAGACCTTCACAACGAAGGCAAATCCTAGAGTGGCGCAAGCGCCTAGCAATAGGTAGCACTCCGCTAGGGGTGGGTGGGGCAACACATACCCCCACCCACCTATGGAACTCCAGGCCCCGTATGTCGAAGCTCCTTAGCGGGGCTCGCAGGGCGAGGGCGTGTAGGTTTATTTGTACAAATTGGTATAGTGTAAATATCAACAACACGGAAAGAGGAAATGTTATGGGATACGACCAATGGCTAGAACAACCTTATCAAGACGCTTGCAAGGCACAAGAGGCTTACGAACGTGCGGAAGAGGAGTTCAGAGACTCAGACCGTTACAACGAATGCTATGACGAATGGGTAGCAGACGGTAACGAGGGCACAGAGGAAGAGTGGGAACTCACCACAGATTACGAGTTGTCGGTTGAGTATTACATGGACTCAAACTCTTACGACTAAGAGGGCGAGTGTAGGTTTATTTGTGCAAGTTAATATGATAGAGATATCAACAACAACGAAAGAGGAATTGTGACTACAGCGAAATACCAACAAGTATTTAAGACCATAGTAGAGGAAATGCTAGAGGTTCCAAGTCTTAGAAAACGTGAATGGTTTTTTAAGTGCCCAGAATGCGAAAAAACATTCACCGACCCAAAAGAGGTCGCCTATGGTCACGATTGCGAGGGCTAATCATGTCGGCATTCATTACTACCGTATTGGTTATCGTGAGTCTCGGTCTCATTCCGCTAGGCGTGGCGCAAGCGTGGCAGATATTTGCCCACCCCGATAACACGCCCTACGACGACGAGTAGGCGGTCTCTTCCGCCACCGTCAATAATGGGTGGCTCTCGCCTTGTTCCCCCTAGACCGACCCGACCCCAGAGGCAAAATCGCTACCCCGAGCCCCGTGTGCTGTCTTGCGAGGCTGCACACCGGGGCTGCCAGACGAACACTTGTTCGGTGTAGGTTTATTTGTGTAAGTTGATATGATGCAAATATGAAAACAACACCTACAGCACACCGACCACTATCCGATATCGCACAAGAAATTACCGACAACTGGACTAAGCCCTACTTTGGTGCAGTGCCCTACCTTGATGCAATGCATTCTCTGGACTCTATCCACGACGATTACTTTGCAGATACAGCGAAAACTGTCGTTATCTATTTCTTGTCCAACGCAACAACGTGGCGTGGAGATACTGCTCGCCAAGTGAAAGCCGAACTGAAAGCCTTAATTAAGTAGTCCCAGAAAGGAACCCTACGGGGGGGCGAAAGCCTCTCTTTAAGCCCCGCAGTGACTCACCTACTTGTGGATAACTTTTTAGCAAGCGGGGCTACTGGGGGCTTCTCCCGTGTAGGTTTATTTGTGCGAGTTGGTATAATGCAAATATGAAAACAACACAAGAAACTCAAATTAGCACTGGCACAATTACCAACAACTGCACCTGCACCGTTTACGACAGTGACAGTGGGGAATATACCGATGAGCCTGCAAGCGAGTGTTTCGGGGACTGCTGGGAATATGCCCTAGAAGACTTCGGTATGGTCACCCAAGAACTCCGAGACAATAACGACACAAATTGGTGGCGTGTTGAGAACTTGCAGTTATGGGATAGGCGAGTCTCAGGCATGTTTCACGCCAACAACGTCCTAGGACTCCTAGAAGGCATGACAGTGCGTAGCGACTGGACTATGCGCTACACGGTATTCAGTGACAGAATTGAGTACTCACTGAGCCACCATGACGCTCCTATGGGTAGCAACTCAACGCTACGTGCAGTGACAGAAGAACAACGTGAAGAATGGGGACTCTACTAATGAGCATTTACCTGAAGGCTTGGGACGTAGTGGGATATACCTACTATGCGAGTATTTACTGCAAGGCGTGTGGCGAGTCACTGCCTGATATCGACCCTGAAGGCAACGCTAAAGGAGCCGTGTTCGCTAGTGACGATACTAGCGACCACGCTTGCGATAGGTGCAGTGACCACCTAGTGTGGTGACTGTCATCCGCCACCGTCATTAGATATCGGCTGTCTCCCCCCCGACTCCCGACTCCCGACTCCCCGTGTGCGCCCCCCCGACCCCCCCGACCCCGCGCGCGGGCTTGTAGCCCCGAGCTGCGTCAGGAGACTTTACACCCGGGGCTCGCGGCCAACGGCCTCTGAGGTGGGCGAGTGTAGGTTTAATTGTGTAAGTTTATAGAATGTCAATATGGAAACAACAACTAATCCCATAGTAAGTGCAACCCGCCATGACGATTACCGCCAAGTAAAGTTTATCTGGCAGAGTCCCAACATTGACATAATCGTAGATAATGGCTCGGCCCCATGGGGCGAGCAGATAGAACTAGAACTAAGGCACGACCCCAAGCGTAAGCGTTATGAGGCAGTCATACGCCGTGTCTTGTGGCAACCTAAAGACGGGTGGTCGGTAACCATGTTCACACTCTTTGACCGTGAGACCTACCCTAGTGTGTGTTTTCATACCGAAGTAGTGGCAAGGTACGGAGACAAGAGTTTTGCCAAGTTTGAGGCCGACACGCTGTCACGACTTGCAGACCTAGAAATGGCCACCAACACGACGCTAGCACGCCTACTCGCCAAGGTTAGGGCATACTAAACCCACGACCCCGACCACCTAGCCCCTGCCCTATTGGGTGGGGGTTATTTGGTTGCGAGCCCCGGTGGGGCTATCGCCTTCGCTACGCTTAGTTGATACCGCAAAAAGGGGAATAGGTAGGCGTAGGTTTATTTGTGCGTGTTGATATAATATAAATATGTTAGTACGAGCAAATAAAGTAAAGGCAAACGACGGAATACGGGTCGGGGGCAAAATGTTTATCGTGTCAAGCGTGAACATAGTTTTTCCCGATACGGAGAACGAGACCGTGGCGGTGTTCGCCCGCCCGATAGGGACTAAGCACGAGCAGGTGTTCCATATGGAGAGCGGAGTTCTCACCGAGGTGGTCAGAGACCGCAAGAAAAAAGAGACAGTCGGGAAATGGGCTTAGGGAGAGCCTTCATTCGAGCCCCGCACAGCCCGCACGGCTGACGGGGCTTACTGGCATAGGTTTATTTGTATATATTTGTATAATAACCTTTCCTAGAAAGAAAGGTTATTACCCATGGTTGATTACGACGGTTTGAGGTTTGCAAAAAATGCTCAACTAGACGAGAGTAATTTGCGTCTTGTTGAGAGCATTATTGACGCTATGAGAGATGAGCGTATCCCTACTTGCGATATCCGCTACGAGTGGGCTATCTGCTCCACTTGTCGTGGTGAGGGTGGAAACTCTCTTCACCTCGGAGTCATCACTCAGGACTCTTGGAATGAGTGGGACGACGACAAGCGAGAGGATTACATGGGGGGCTTCTATGACCGCTCCTGCACCGCTTGTGGCGGTTCTGGCAAGGTTCAGGAGATGGACGAGGAGAGCCTCCCTGAGGCTGTTCAGGAGTACATCAGGGACTACAGAGAGGACGCTTATGAGTCCGCTATGGCAAGTTACTACGAGGGTCTAGCGGGCTGTTAGGAGATAGCCCGCCTACTCTCTCGGGGGTGGGCGGGCTACCACTCCCCCCTTTGAGCCCCGGAAGTGTTTGCGCTATGCGGGGCTCACGGGCGAACAAATGCTCGTTGTAGGTTTATTTGTGTCGGTTGATAGAGTAACTACATGAAGTAATCACAACCGCTAGCGAGTGGAGAGAAACCCTCTCGCCTAGTTCTTACACAACTCAGATGTATCCCGTCCCTCCACAGATAAGGCTCCTCGTTAAGATAAGGCTCCTCGGTTCCTAGGACCGCAGTCCGTCCTCTTCTACGCAGTCCGTCCTCTTCGTGCGACTACGGCTCTCGCTGAGGAGAGGACGCTCTCTGTGTGGGAATTGGGCGAGAGGGTTTTTCTTTTATTTTCGAGCCCCGTTGAATGACGCTTTCTACAGTTGCTAGCAATAACGGGGCTTATGCGAACAAACGTTCGCTGTAGGGTTATTTGTGTAGGTTGATAGAGTGTGAATATGACAAACAAAGAAATGACCAACAAAGAAATGACCAAGGCCATCGCCAACATGCTCTACACGCTCAAGATGCGCGAGTGGAGCGTCGGAATGGGCTGGCACGAAGCGAGCCTCTACGAGGCTCTCAAGGCCTGCAAAATCCTCATGGAGTCGGTTGAGGAGTTCGCCGAAATTGAATCACGCCAAATAATGGCTGAACTTTCCGATGAGTTTGACATTCCAAGTTTCAGTGAAAGAGGGGGGAAGTAATGAAAAAGTATCGCTACCAAATCCAAATCAACCTTGAGGGCTGGGAAGAGGGGGACGACCCCGAACAGACCCTAGAGCAACTTTTGGGCGTGTTCTACAACCGAGCCAAGTCTGCCAAGTGGCTCAAGACCGTCGCTTCTGCAAGCCTCACGACCGAGGGGCAGGGCTACGTAGCGTGGCTGGAAGATGGGAAGGTCACGACCTAGACCGAATACACGGGGCTCACAGGCGAACACCTGTTCGCTGTAGGTTTATTTGCGCGGGTTGATATGATGTAGATATGACAACAACAAAGAAGCCCAAGAAATTGACAGAAGCCCAAGCCAAGAAAGTCCTCAAGGCAATCTCGGAGCAGTTCCCAAAATGGGACACGCACACCGCGAAACTAATTCCTGACTGGTACCGAGAGGGCGGTTGGGCGGTCGTCTGGACGGACGGAGCGCCAGACGAATGGACAATGGATTTTGAGATTACTCCGACAGTCGGAAGCGTCCACTGTGAGGCGTACGACATGAACGTCCTGTGCCTCTACTAGGGGGGCGGGTCATCCGCCACCGTCATTAACTGCCCGCAAGTTTCCCCGCTTGCGGGCAGTTCTATGTACTGGTGAGCCCCGGGGTTTTCCACAGCCTATAAACAATCTCCCATACACGGGGCTACCAAACGAACGTGTGTTCGGTGTAGGTTTATTTGTACGGGTTGATATAATGTAAATATGAAAACAACACACACAGACATGACCCTTGACAAAATGACCGATGAGGAGATACGTGAGAGCCTAGAGGCTATCTTGTGGGCTCTAGAGTTGGTCAATGGCAAATGGTCAGAGACACAGGCTACAGTCCGACTGCTGGTGAAGCAGGCTCACAACGCGATGATAGGGCGGTAATTTCCCCAACAAAGTTATCCACAGGGTTTCCCCTAGCCCTGTGGATAACGTTTTTATAGCAGCCCCGCACGCAGCGAACGTTTGCTCGGTGTAGGGTTATTTGTGCAACTTGGTATGATGTATATATGAACAACACACACAGCACACCCACCCAAGACACCCTCGACCGACTTGACCTACTGGATAGCCAATACAGCACAGAACAATGGTTAGAAAAAGTAGAGTGGACTCACGACCACTGCGAGCGTTGCTTTGGAGCCTGGCGCCCAAAGTTAATCTGGCAGGAAATCTGGTGCCGGGAGCATTACGAGGAAGCCATGAACGAGCAGGCGGAGGGGTAGGCAACTACTCTCCAGTAGCCCCGTGCCACATTGCTGTCGGGTACTAACGGGGCTCTCTGTTCAATGTTCCACGTGGAACAATTCAGAGCGTAGGTTTATTTGTGCAACTTGGTATGATGTAGATATGAACAACACACAAACCACAGCAAACTTCCCATTCATCTTCGGAATCCCGCACATCAAGTTGCTCACGGAGTTGTACCGCAACGAGCAAGACCCGTTCGTTAAGTCCGAGCTGCGCCGCATCATTTGGGCAGAGTTCGTGGAGGAGCAAATCAAGCGAGGCGAGCGCCACGCACACGGGCGCTACATTCCGCACTCGCACCGCAAGTTCCGCTCCCTCGCCCGCTAGTCATCGCCCAGGAGTTATCCACAGGGTTGTCCCCAGCCCTGTGGATATCTCTTCCGCCACCGTCATAGGTTATGCACAGTTCCCACAGGTTATCCACAGCCACTGGGCAGGTTATCCACAGCCTGTGGACAACCGCTGTGAGCCCCGAGACCGGCTGGGGCGTGGCGCACGGCGGGGCTTACCCCCGCGCGACGGCGGTAGGTTTATTTGTGTGTGTTGGTATGATATAAACATGACATATTCAAATTCACTTATTTC
>Ga0164292_10004546_pt1 | contig 11285 bp, 11 predicted proteins | sample GEODES117metaG_FD_111486 | JGI IMG/M metagenome (GOLD analysis project Ga0164292, IMG submission 111486) | Eutrophic lake water microbial communities from Lake Mendota, Wisconsin, USA - GEODES117 metaG | ecosystem: Environmental > Aquatic > Freshwater > Lake | place: USA: Lake Mendota... | reverse complement strand
TGAAGCCCCGGTGAAATTGGCTTACTCCAGCCGCAACCGCTCAGCGTCTATCCGCATTCCCCACGTAGCGTCTGACAAGGGCCGTCGCATTGAAGCCCGCTTCCCCGATCCCATGGCCAACCCCTACCTGTGCTTTGCCGCACTGATGATGGCTGGTTTGGACGGCATCGAAAACAAAATTCACCCCGGTGAAGCCGCTACCAAAGACCTGTACCACTTGCCACCCGAAGAGGACGCCTTGGTGCCAACCGTGTGCCACAGCTTGGACCAAGCTTTGGAGCACCTGGACAAAGGCCGCGCTTTCCTGACCAAAGGCGGTGTTTTCACCGACAGCATGATCGACGCCTACATCGATCTGAAAATGCAAGAAGTCACTCGTTTCCGCCAGGCCGTGCATCCTGTCGAATACGACATGTACTACTCACTCTGAGCCCAGGCATCAGAGCAGTTGCCAAGCGTTCGCGCTGGGCACACCGAGGACGGCCTGGTGCCGTCCTTTTTTTTAACCTTGCATTTGAAAGAGGCTCAGCATGAACAAAGCCATTTGCATCAGTGTGTTGTTCGCACTGGTCTCTTATCAAAACGTGTTTGCGCAAGAAGGCCCAGCCGTTTGGCGCTGTGGCAACGAGTACACCAATCAACCCAAACAAGGCCAAGCCTGCACACGTGTGCCGGTGCAGGCCGATGTGATCACCACCGCGCCGCGTCAATTCCGTGCCGTGCCGCCAGCACCTGTTCCCATGCCCAATCCCGCGGTGATCGTCGATGTCCCTCGCATTGACAGTGCGGCCCAACGCGCACGCAATCTTCAATCGCAACACATCTTGAATGAAGAATTGAGGAAGCAGCAAAGACGCTGCCAACAATTGCCTGCCAACAGCACCGAGATGGTGCGATGCCAAGCCGACGAGGCCGCATTGCGCCGCGAATTGGCGCGTTTGCCCTGAGTTGGATCAGATGGCTGACCACCGATTCACAGCATTTGACTTGCTCGCCACATTGGTGATGGTGGTGCGCTCCGACAACCGAGTCTTGTTTGTCAACGCCTCCTTCGAAGACGTGATTGGTTTGTCACGTCGCAGCCTGCAAGGCGCGGATGCACCGGCTTTGTTTGTTGATCAGTTCAAGATGCAACAAGCCATGGATGGCGCACGACGACATGATTTTTCGGCCTTGCGATTTGACGACCATCTCAAACGACCAGGGGCCGAGCCCTTTGCGGTGCATGTGGTCGTGGCCTCGTGCGACAACCCCGACGAGGTATTGATTGAGCTGCTGCCGCAAGAAACCCAAAGCCGCCAAGACCGCGAAGAGCGCCAACTGGAGCATGCGCAGGCCAACAAAGAACTCATCCGCAACCTGGCGCACGAAATCAAAAACCCTTTGGGCGGTATCCGGGGCGCGGCGCAATTGCTGCAACTCGAGCTTGATTCCAAGGATTTGACCGAGTACACCCAGGTGATCGTGCGCGAGGCCGACCGATTGCAAACCTTGGTAGATCGTTTGTTGGCACCGCACCGGCGTCCGCATGTGGTGGGCAACGTCAACATCCACGAGGTGTGTGAACGGGTACGCACCCTGATCTTGGCTGAATTCCCGCGCGGCTTGCAGGTGCGCCGCAACTACGATATTTCGCTGCCTGAGTTTCGCGGCGACATGGAGCAGTTGATTCAAGCTGTGCTCAATATCGCCCACAACGCCGCCCAAGCGCTGAGCGATCGGATGCTGCAAGGGGATGCTGAAATCGTGTTGTCCACCCGGATTGCCCGACAAGTGACTTTTGTGAAACAACGCTACCGATTGGCACTGGAATTGCATGTGATTGACAACGGCCCCGGTATCCCGGAAGAGATCAAGGACCGTTTGTTCCACCCCTTGGTGTCGGGTCGTGATGGCGGCTCGGGTTTGGGCCTGAATTTGGCGCAATCCTTTGTGCAACAGCACCAAGGTCTGATTGAATGTGAAAGCCAGCCCGGGCGAACGGATTTCAAAATCTTGATTCCCTTGCCCTGAACAAGAATGACAAAGCGCCCTGCGCCAGACAAAAGGTGATGAACTGACATGAAACCGATTTGGATCGTTGATGATGACCAGTCCATTCGCTTTGTGCTTGAAAAAGCCTTGATGCGTGAAGGCTTGCCCACCCGCAGCTTCACGCATCCACGCGAGGTGTTGCAAGCCCTGGGAAGCGTGACGCCTGAAGAAATGCCCCAAGTGTTGGTGAGCGACATTCGCATGCCTGGTGGTTCGGGCTTGGATTTGTTGGACAAACTCAAGCAGCAGTTGCCTGCATTGCCGGTCATCATCATGACGGCGTACTCTGATTTGGACAGCGCCGTGTCAGCCTTCCAAGGCGGTGCCTTTGAGTACCTGCCTAAACCCTTTGACCTGACCAAAGCCATTGAATTGATTCGTCGAGCCGTCGATGAAAGTCAGCGAGAAGCCGTGGGCGCAGTGGATGTCGACAGCACACCTGAAATGCTGGGCCAAGCCCCGGCCATGCAAGATGTGTTTCGCGCCATTGGCCGTTTGAGCCAAAGCAATGTGACCGTGATGATCACCGGGGAATCCGGCTCAGGCAAAGAACTGGTGGCACGTGCATTGCACAAACATTCGCAGCGCGCCGCCGGCCCTTTTGTGGCCATCAATACCGCAGCCATTCCCAAAGATTTGCTCGAGAGCGAATTGTTTGGGCACGAACGCGGTGCCTTCACGGGCGCGCAAACCATGCGCCGTGGCCGCTTTGAACAAGCCGATGGCGGCACCTTGTTCTTGGATGAAATTGGTGACATGAAGTTCGATTTGCAAACCCGCTTGCTGCGGGTCTTGAGCGATGGCAACTTCTACCGAGTGGGTGGCCACAGCGCCATCAAAACCAATGTGCGGGTGATTGCGGCCACCCACCAAAACCTCGAACAACGGGTGCAAGAAGGCACCTTCCGAGAAGACTTGTTCCACCGTCTGAATGTGATTCGCCTGCGCTTGCCGCCCCTGCGTGAGCGGCGCGAAGATATTCCTGTGCTGACGCGTCACTTCTTGCAGCAAAGCGCACAGCAGTTGGGCGTCGAGGTCAAACGCATTTCAGAATCCGCCATTGAATTGCTGCAAGCTTTTGCTTTTCCTGGCAATGTGCGCCAGTTGGAAAACATTTGCCATTGGCTCACTGTCATGGCACCTGCCCAAGCCATCGAGCCCAAAGACTTACCGCCTGAAGTGATGCAAGCGGGTGCAGCTCACCCATTGGCCGCACCAACGCCCAGCACCGAGGTGGCCAATGCCTTCACAGCCACCAGCCATAACGGCACTGCAGCTGTTGCCAGTGTGCCCATGCCCAAACCGGGTGTGCTGCATTTGACGGGGGAAGATTGGCAAGGCGGCTTGGAAGTGCAAGCCATGAATTTGCTGGTGGAAGGGCGCACCGATGTGTGGGATGAACTCACCAAACGTTTTGAAGCCACGTTGATTCAAACCGCATTGGCCCACACCAAGGGCCGACGTATAGACGCAGCGCACAAGCTGGGCATTGGCCGCAACACCATCACTCGCAAGATTCAAGAATTGGGTTTGGAGTAACCCCAGACCTTGCACAAGCGCAAGGCCTGCAAGTTTTAGGCGATCGTCACCACCACTGGCGTGTGGTCGCTGGGGCGTTCGTTTTTGCGCGGCGCTTTGTCAATCACGCAAGCGGTGACGTTGGGTTTCAAAGCGTCGGACACCAAGATGTGGTCGATGCGCAAGCCCCGGTTTCTGCGAAATGCAAACTCGCGGTAATCCCACCAGGAATAACTTTTGGGCGCTTGCTCAAACAAGCGGTGGGCATCGTGCAGCCCCAATTCGAGCAAGGCTTTGAAGTGAGCCCGCTCTTCATCGGTGCAATGGATGCTGCCGGCCAAGGTCACCGGGTCCCACACATCCAAATCATCCCACGTGATGTTGTAGTCGCCCATCAACACCAGCTTGGGGTGCCGCGTCAGTTCGTCTTTGATGAAGGCATGCAGTGCAGTGAGCCAAGCCATTTTGTAGACAAACTTGTCGCTGTCCGGTGCTTGCCCATTGGGGAAATACGCACCCACCACCCGCACACCGTTCACCGTGGCGGTGATGACGCGGGCCATGTCGTCGGTAAAGCCCGGGATGTTGTGCACCACATCAGTGATGGGGTGCTTGGCGATCAGGGCAACGCCGTTGTAGGTTTTTTGGCCGAAGAAAGCCACTTGATAACCCGCTGTTTCAATATCGGCTTTGGGGAATTTGTCGTCAGTGGTTTTGGTTTCTTGCAAGGCCAGCACATCGATGCCGCCATCGTCAGTTTGCGCGGCCAACCAGTCCAGCACCTGTGGCAAACGCACGGTGAGCGAGTTGACGTTCCAAGTGGCCAGTTTCATGCACCATCAATCCAAGTTCAAGCGGTGACCATGCCGAGTTTGCCCAGCAAAGCTTGATCGCGTTGCCAATCGGGATTGCCGGTGGTGAGCAATTTATCGCCGTAAAAGATCGAGTTGGCCCCAGCCATGAAGCACAGCGCCTGGATCGCCTCGCCCATTTGTTGGCGACCTGCGGACAATCGCACACGCGCTTGGGGCATGGTGATTCGGGCCACGGCGATGGTGCGGACAAACTCCAGCAAATCCAAGGACTCGGTGCCGTGCAAAGGCGTGCCTTCGACTTGCACCAAGTTGTTGATGGGCACGGATTCTGGATAGGGTTGCAGATTGGCCAGTTGAAAAACCAGACCCGCGCGTTGCGCTCTGTTTTCACCCATGCCAACAATGCCGCCACTGCAAACATGCATGCCCGCAGTCCGCACATGCGCCAACGTATCTAAGCGTTCTTGATAGTCGCGCGTGGTGATGATGTCGCCATACAAATCGGGTGACGTGTCTAAATTGTGGTTGTAGTAATCAAGCCCAGCTTGTTTCAAAGTGTGTGCTTGGGACTCGCTCAGCATACCGAGGGTGCAACAGGCTTGCATGTCCAATGATTTGACGGTGCGAATCAGTTCAGCTACTTTTTCAATATCCCGGTCTTTCGGCTCTCGCCAAGCTGCACCCATGCAAAAACGAGTGGCCCCATTTTTTTGGGCTTCCACTGCCGCTTTCTTGACTTCTTCTACATCCAACATTTTGGACGCCTCCACACCGGTGTTGTAGTGGACGGACTGCGGGCAATAACCGCAATCTTCGGGACAACCACCCGTCTTGATGGAGAGCAAGGTCGATAGTTGAACTTCGTTGGGATCGAAATGCAAGCGGTGGACTTGCTGCGCTTGAAACATCAGATCGTTGAAGGGTAAATTGAAAAGTTCTTCAATGGCTTTCAACGACCAAGTGGACGTGGCGTGCGTGGACAACTTCTTGGGCTTGACGAAGTGAACAGTTTGCTCTGGGGTTTCAATGGCTGGCATGGCAATATCAGTAAATAAAAGAGTTCTACGAATATAGCAACAAATAAACCTCTTGCCTGCAAGCCTGTTATTCAAGGCGATAATGGACGGGCGTATTCGGTTATTGATTTGAAGAGGCTCGTTTCTGGACCATCCATCTACTCATTTGATGCAACGCAGCTTGCGTCATGTTTGGCATCCTTGCACCCAGATGCAACACCATGAATCAACACCTTTGGTGGCTGTTCACCGAGGCAATGGTGCATGGTTGTTTGATCATGACGGTCACAAATATTTGGATGCCATCAGTTCTTGGTGGGTGAATTTATTCGGTCACACCAATCCACGTATCAATGCCGCCCTGAAAAATCAACTCGACACACTCGAGCACGCCATGCTCGCCGGCTTCACCCATGAACCTGTGGTGCGCTTGTCGGAAGAGCTGTCGGCCTTGACTGATCATGTGTTGGGGCATTGCTTTTATGCGTCTGACGGTGCCTCGGCCGTAGAGATCGCCCTCAAAATGAGTTTTCACAGTTGGCGCAACCAAGGCTTGCAGCAAAAGCAAGAATTTGTCTGTCTTCAGGGCGGCTATCACGGCGAAACTGTAGGGGCCTTGGGCGTGACCGATGTCCCCATTTTTCGTGACGCCTATGCGCCACTGTTGCAAGCCGCACATTGCGTCCAATCGCCAGATGCTCGCACGGCGGCGCCGGGTGTGTCAGCCGATCAGGTGGCGATGCAGGCGGCCCAAGCGCTTGAAGCCTTGCTCAAGGAGCGTGCTCATTTGATCAGTGCCGTGATCCTTGAGCCCTTGGTCCAGTGTGCGGGCGGCATGGCCATGCACAGCCCTTTGTATGTGCAAGAAGTCAGGCGTTTGTGCAACCATTACCAAGTTCACATGATTGCCGATGAAATTGCTGTGGGTTGTGGTCGCACTGGCCGCTTTTTTGCTTGTGAGCATGCAGGTGTTTGGCCCGATTTTTTATGTTTGTCCAAAGGCATCAGCGGTGGTTACTTGCCTTTGTCCTTGGTCATGACCCGCGATGAGATTTACCAGAGTTTTTACGCTGATTCGTTGGCGCGAGGTTTTCTACATTCGCATTCCTACACGGGCAACCCCTTGGCTTGCAGTGCGGCCTTGGCCACCTTGGCCATTTTCAAAGAAGATGATGTGCTCACCCAAAATGCCATTCTTGGGGCAAAACTCAGCTCAGCACTGTCTTCTTTGCAGCAACACGCCAAGGTCAGGTATTTTCGACAACAAGGCATGATCTGGGCGTTTGATGCCCTGATTGAAGACCCTGCATTGGCGGCGAGTTTTTCACGCCGTTTTTTTGCGTCCGCATTGAAGCACGAACTTTTACTGCGCCCGATTGGCCAAACGGTTTACCTGATGCCTCCTTACATCTTGAGCGATGCTGAAATTCAGTTCCTCGCAGAACGCTTGGCAACTGTTTTCGAGGAAGTTGTGGCTGCATGAATTTCCAGGCATTGAGTCATTTGGCCCAGAAGCTGTCGGTTCTGAATGAACAAGGTTTGCACCGGCAACGACGCATGACCGCATCGCTTTGCCAACCGCAATTGTTGGTCAACGGGCAACCGCTGTTGGCTTTCAATAGCAATGATTACCTCGGTCTGGCAGCCCATCCTGGGGTCATGGAAGCCTTGCGTGAAGGCGTTTCAATTTACGGTGCTGGCAGTGGCGCATCTCACTTGATCAGCGGCCACAGTCAAGCACACGACCAGCTTGAAACGGTGTTGGCCAGCATGTTGGCTGACCACATTCCTGCCGTGCGTGCACTTTTTTTCTCGACCGGCTACATGGCCAATCTGGGCGTGCTGTCGGCGCTGGGTGACCTGTCTAAGGGTGATTTGACTTTTTTTTCCGATGAGCTCAATCATGCGTCCTTGATTGATGGCATCCGTTTGTCACGCGCCAATTACCAGGTCTATGCCCACAGTGATCTGCAGCAATTGGGATCACTTTTGATGGATTCAGACAGCGGAACCAAGGTGGTCGTCTCTGATGGCGTCTTCAGCATGGATGGTGACTTGGCTTCGGCCAAGGAACTGCTGGCCATCTGCGAGCAGCATGGTGCTTGGTTGTTGATCGATGATGCGCACGGCTTTGGCGTGCTTGGGGACAAGGGTGCTGGTTTGTTGCAGCATGCGGGATTGTGTTCAGACCAGTTGATCTGTGTGGGCACGCTTGGAAAGGCTGCTGGCGTTGCCGGTGCATTCGTGGCTGCCCACAGCATGTTGATCGAGTGGATGGTGCAACGTTCGCGACCCTACATCTACACCACCGCCGCACCCGCCGCATTAGCGCATGCCTTGCTCACCAGTCTTCAGATCATTGGCGGAGAAGAGGGCCAAAAGCGCAGAGCCCATTTGACACAGTTGATTGATGCATTTTCTGCAACTTCGATTCCCTCGCCTTGGCGCAAACTGGCTTCAACAACTGCCATTCAACCGCTGGTGGTAGGCAGCAACGCCGCTGTTTTACAGGCCTCGGCAGATTTGCAGTCACAAGGCATTTGGGTCAGCGCGATTCGTGCGCCGACTGTTCCGCCAAACACAGCCAGGCTGCGCATCACCTTGTCAGCAGGCCACACCATGAACAACCTGGATCAGCTGAAAAACGCCTTAGCCGCCTTGCACAAGCCATGAACAACTTCCATCTTCAAACACCGTTTTCCTGTTTTGTCACGGGCACCGATACTGAAATCGGCAAAACATTGGTGGCCAGTGCCTTGGTTTATCGGCAAGCCCAGCAAGGGTTCAGGGTGGCCGCCATGAAGCCAGTCGCTGCTGGTGCCTATCTGCATGAAGGCCGCTGGTGCAACGAAGATGTGGACGCCTTGGCCCAAGTGGCCTCAGTGGATATACCCGTCAGCGATACCTCGCCCTATATTTTTCAAACGCCTGCAGCGCCGCACTTGGCAGCTGCTGCCCAACAGATACACATTGATCCTGCACGGATCTTGAGCAGTGTTATGCATGTGCGCACACAAGCCCAAGCCGTTGTGGTGGAAGGGGTTGGCGGTTTTTGTGTGCCTTTGAACGACCACTATGACACCGCAGATTTGGCACGTGACCTTGGGTTACCGGTGGTCTTGGTGGTGGGTATGCGTTTGGGTTGCATCAGCCAAGCCTTGCTAACAGCAGAGGCCATTCGCGCCAGAGGTTTGGATCTGCTGGGCTGGGTGGCCAATGTGGTGGATCCCCAGATGTTGTACTTGGAAGAAAACATCCAAGCCATTGCGCAAAGAATCCATGCGCCTTTGTTGGGTAGCATCCCTAGGCTCGTGCAGCCTGATGCCGCGGCAGCGGCAGCCCATTTGACCGCGTTCCCATCAAGCTGAGATGAAACGTTTGAACGTCACCAAGCTGTAATTCAAACCTTGAGCCGACGTGTGTGTGCTTCGGCTTTGCTCTTGCCAATCTGCAGACAACAACGGCGCATAGGCGTCGCCTTCAAAGTCGGCATCAATCTCCGTCACCACCACTTGCAAAGCCAGTGGCAAGCCTTGGGCGTACAGTTGGGCGCCACCAATCAACCAAACCACCTCATCAGCAGGAAACAAGGCCAAGGCAGCTTCCAAGGAGTCCACCACCGTGGCACCTGCAGCGGGGTAGTTGCTTTGGCGGCTGACCACCACATTGCTGCGCCCGGGCAGGGGTCTGAATTTCTCGGGAATCGACTCCCAGGTGATGCGGCCCATCACGACTGGTTGCCCCAAGGTGGTGCGTTTGAAATGCGCCAAGTCTTCAGGCAAATGCCAAGGCAAGTCACCATTGAGGCCAATGACGTTGTTGCGGGCGCGGGCGTAAATCAGGTGCAAGGGCATGTCAGTGGGCCATTGAAAAAAACAGATTCTCAGGCATGGGGCTTACTCGGCTTGCATCAACGGGCGGGTTTTGGCGGGTATTAACACTGCCGCAATGGCAGTCACCACGCACACCATGGCGACATAGTCTTGCCAATGTGGCCATTCGCCCACCATGAAGGTGGCGAACAAGGTGCCCGTGACGGGCACGGCCATGATGCTCATGGCGCTGGTGGCAGGGGGAAGGTCACGCGCCATGCCAAACCAAATGATTTGCGCGAAGCCATAGTTGATGAACACCGCATAAAACAACGACCCCCACACCGCTGGCGTGAATTGCCATGCCGGCCACACCTCGGTGCCACTGGACCACAGCAAAATAAACGGACTGCTGAGCAACATCATCCACACCGTCAAGGTTTGCACCGGCATGGTGAACGGGATGCGCCGCATCCACAGCGTGCCCACGGCCCAACTGATGGCACCCAACTCCATCCACACAATGCCCATGGGTTGGCCTTGCAAGGCCGTGAGTTCATGCCAGACCAACAAGCCGATGCCTGAGAGCGCAGCCACCGCCGCCAACAACACGCGTCGTGTCAGCGCCTCGCCCATGAACAGCACGCCCAGGACCACGGTCCACACTGGAAACATGAAGCCCAAAATGGACGCGCGACCCGAGGGCAAGGAGACGATGCCCAAGATGGACAAGCTGTGCCACAGAAAAATATTGGGCAGCCCCAAGATGCAGATGTCGCGCCATTCGGTGAAGGATGCAGGCCAAATGCGCATGCCTTTGTGTTTGAAATACACCAACAACCACAGCGACGCCAAGCCCATGGTGATGCCACGTAAATACAGCGGTGGCAGGGCACTCACGCCGATTTTCATCATGGGCCAATTGATGCCCCACATGAGCGTCAAACCCATCAGCGCCAACAGTTGCTGGCGGCTGACGCGATGCACTGTCAAACCGCCACCGGTGCTTTGATGCCGGGGTGACACTGGTAATCACGCACCTCGAAGTCTTCGAATTGGTAATCGAAGATGGAGTCGGGTTTGCGTTTGATGTGCAGCGTGGGGGCAGGGAAGGGCGAACGCGAGAGTTGCAGCTCCACTTGGTCGTGGTGGTTGCTGTAGATGTGGCAGTCGCCACCCGTCCAAATGAATTCGCCCACGTCCAAGTCGCATTGCTGCGCCACCATGTGGGTCAGCAATGCGTAGCTGGCAATGTTGAAGGGCACACCTAAAAAGATGTCGGCACTGCGTTGGTACAGCTGGCAACTGAGTTGGCCCTTGCCACCGGGTGTGCTGGGCGGTGCCACATAAAACTGGAAGAAGGCATGGCAGGGCATCAAGGCCATTTTGGAGAGGTCGGCCACGTTCCAAGCACTCACGATGATGCGGCGTGAGTCGGGGTTGGTTTTCAGGGTCTTGATGACCTCGGTGATTTGATCGATGTGACCGCCCTCAGGCGTGGGCCAGCTGCGCCATTGCACGCCGTACACCGGCCCCAAATCGCCGTCTTCGCGCGCCCATTCGTCCCAAATCGTGCAACCGCGCTCAGTCAACCAGTTGTTGTTGCTCGAACCGGTGAGGAACCACAGCAACTCGACGATGATGGATTTCAGGTGCACCTTTTTGGTGGTGACCAGCGGAAAACCTTGGCGCAAATCGAAACGCATTTGATGGCCAAACACGCTGCGCGTGCCGGTGCCGGTGCGGTCGGATTTTTCCACCCCATGCGTGTAGACATGGCGCATGAAATCTTCGTAGGGGGTGGGGATGGGGTGGGGGGAAGGCAGGCTCATGCGAGAGAGTTTAAGGGGCTAGCGTTCTTCTCAGCAGCGTCACTGCACGGATCTACGCCGCGGATTGGAATAAATAATAGTCATTTATTAATTCATAATAGTTAATATTTTGGCATATCATTCTCATTAAAGATTGTTTATTGGTTAAATATGGACAACCAACCCCCCTCAATCAGTCCGCCCCCTCAGGGCTATGCCGACTGGCTTGCCGAACTGAAAACCCGCATCCACATCGCTCAGCAACGCGCCACGTTGGCG
>Ga0164292_10004545_pt1 | contig 11286 bp, 11 predicted proteins | sample GEODES117metaG_FD_111486 | JGI IMG/M metagenome (GOLD analysis project Ga0164292, IMG submission 111486) | Eutrophic lake water microbial communities from Lake Mendota, Wisconsin, USA - GEODES117 metaG | ecosystem: Environmental > Aquatic > Freshwater > Lake | place: USA: Lake Mendota... | reverse complement strand
TGATCGCCGCCGGGGCTGCCCTGCTGCTCACCGCCGCGGTGGCGCTGCTGCCGCTGCCGCTACCCCTGCAGCTGCTGTTGTTCGCGGGGCTGCTGGTGGCCGGGTACGCAGGGCTGAGGCGCTGGTCGGGGCGCCAGGGGGACGGCCGCCTCCCCCCCAGTGCCAGGGCCGAACTGGCGGAAGTGATCAGCGGCTTCGAAGCCGGCCACCCCGGCAGCGGCAGCGGCGCTGCAGAAGGACGGGTTCGCTGGCAGGGCCAGAGCTGGGCGGCCCTGAACCTCGAGCCAGGGCCGCCGCTGCCCCCCGGCAGCCTGGTGACGGTGCTGGGGAGGGAAGGTACGCAGCTGCAGGTGCTGCCGGCGGGGCCGGCGGCCGTCAGTCGAAGAACATCAGGCTGACCACCTTGCCCATGTCCTCGGCGGTACGGCAGCTGGAGAGCAGGGTTTCGCTGTCGTGGAAGGCGTAGCAGATCAGCTGGTCACAACGGCTGATGATCTCCTGGTTGCAGAGGCTGCTGGCCATCGGCAGCGGCAGTTCATCGTGTTCGGGACGCTCCACCAGGTGCAGAACCCTCTCGAGCTGGTCGCGGGATTCCCGGGGCTGGCGATCGAGGCTCTGGGGCAGCAGCACGGTGAGCCGGGCGGGATCGACGTCGAGCACGCTGCGGATCACGGCCGAATTCACTCCCTGGGCCCCGGAGGTGATCAGGCTGTGGCCTTCCTGGGCAAGGGAGCGGGCCACCAGCTCCACCAGGTGAATGGAGACCACCGGAACATGGCGGCTGCCGAGGATGGCAATCCGCCGTTTGCCCCGGTCCTGCAGCATGGCCAGCTCCTGGGCCAGCGTGTCGATCCGGTCGAGAGCCGGTAGATCAAGGGACCGGGTCACCCTTCTCCCGCCGTGATTGCCTCGAAACCTAGCAGCGTTTCAGGCCCTCACGGGAAGCCGGAGGCGCTCGAACAGGCGATCGAAATGGCAGTGCTCCTGCACCAGCCGGATGGCATAGCTGGCCTTCACCGCTTCGTGCAGACGCCCATGGCCGATGGTGGCTTCGATCACCTCCACCGTGGTGAGGGTGTCGTGGTCGACCTTGAGCACGGGAACCTCCAGTTCTTCGGCCCGGCTGATCAGCTGGGGGAGGGGTTCGCCGGCACCGGTGAGCACCAGACACTGGGTGGAGGCCTCCAGGGCAGCCAGCTGGATGTCGGTGCGATCGGCACCTGTGACCACCGCCATGTTGCGGCGACGGCGGAAGAACTCCATGGCGGAGTTGACGTTCATCGCGCCGATCGAGAGGGTCTCCACCAGCAGGTCCAGCCGTTCGCGGCTGCAGAGCACGCGGGCGTGCAGCCGCCGGGCCAGCTCCTCCACGGTGACGCTGCGCAGCAGCGGACTACGGGGCATCACGCCCAGCACCGGCAGCCCCAGGCGCTCCAGGGCGGGCACCTCTTCCTCCCGCAGCCGGGCCATCTGCTCGGGGTCCACCATGTTGAGCACCACCCCGGCCAGCAGATCCCCGAGTTGCTGGCGGGCCTCCAGCAGCGCATCGGCGCTGCGGCTGTCGTTCCAGGCATGCACGAGCACCACGGGCGCCTGCAGGGTCTTGGCCATCTGCACCAAGCCCAGCCCGAACAGGAGTCCCTCACTGAGGCGACCGGCGGCCTCCAGCAGAACCAGGTCGGCGGCCATGCCGGCCAGCTGCTGCTGCAGGGCGGCAAAGCCGGCCCCGGGCTGCAGGTCGCCGCTGAGCAGGCGCCCGCGGGCTGCCGGGGCTTCCAGCACATCCACCGAGGGCAGCAGCTGGCTGTCGGGCAGGCCGAGGGTCGAGCCGATGAAACGCACATCGGCGTCGAGCAGGGGATCTGCCGGCGATCGGGGGGCTGCGCCGTCGAGATCGGTGTCGAGATCGGTGGCGAGCGGCTTGCCGTAGGCGATCGTCACTCCCTGGCGCAGCAGCTGGCGGGCCAGCCCCAGCAACACTGCCGACTTGCCACTGAAGGGATCACAGGAGCCGATCAGCAGGGGGGTGGGCATGGGCGACCTCGCCGGGGTCCACGGATGGGGGCCAATCTAGGCAGTCCCTCGCTCCGCCAGGCCGGACCATGCCGGACTCCGCCGCTTCTCCGCCCGCCCCTGCCCCCGAGCCGACCACAGTGGCGATCACCGGCGCCAGTGGTGCCCTGGGGCGGGCGCTGCTGCGCCGCTGGCACGATCGCGGCGCCCGGCTGATCGCCCTCACCAGCAGCGATCAGCCCCTGGAGCTGGTGGACGGGACGGGCCAGCCGATCCCGCTGCGGCAGGTGCGCTGGCGGGTGGGAGAGGAAGGGGCCCTGGCGGAGCTGCTGGCGGAGGTGGACGTGCTGGTGCTCAACCACGGCATCAACGTGCTCGGCGCGCGGGACGCCGAAGCTGTGGAGCGCTCGCTGGAGGTGAATGCCCTCAGTGCCTGGCGGCTGCTGGAGCTGTTCGCCGGCTGCCGCAGCGGCAGGGGAGGGGAGGTGTGGCTGAACACCTCCGAGGCCGAGATCCAGCCGGCGCTGAGCCCGCTCTACGAAATCAGCAAACGATTGATCGGCCAGCTGTTCAGCCTCAGGGCCCTGGATCTGACCCGGACGGACCCGCAGACCGGACGGCCGGCGCTGCGGTTGCGGCGGCTGGTGCTCGGCCCGTTCCGTTCCGCCCTGAATCCCTACGGGGTGATGACGGCCGATTGGGTGGCCGGCCAGATCCTGCTCCAGGCCGGCTGGAACCTGGGCCTGATCATCGTGACCCCCAACCCCCTCACCTACGTGCTGATGCCGATCACCACCCTGGGGCGCTGGGCCTATTACTCAGCCCTGGATGCCATCCCGGCGCTCAGAAGTCCCGGTCGGTGAGAATCTCGCAGCCGTCGCTGGTGACGGCGATCGTGTGCTCCCACTGGGCGGAGAGGCTGCCGTCGACGGTGATCACGGTCCAGCGATCCTTGAGGGTGCGACAGGCCTTGCTGCCGGCGTTGAGGATCGGCTCCACGGCGAGGGTCATGCCGGGCCGGAGCTTGAGGTTGGGCAGATCGCGGGTGCGGTAGTTGAACACCGAGGGCTCCTCGTGAAGATTTCTGCCCACGCCATGGCCCGTGTAGTCCTCCACCACGGCGAAGCCATGGGCCTCCACGTGGTCCTGCACGGCACCGGCAATGTCGAGCAAGGTGTTGCCGGCCTTGATCTGGGCCAGCCCCTTCATCAGCGATTCCTGGGCGACGCGGCTGAGGGTGCGGGCCTGCTCCGGCACCCCCTCCCCCACACAGATCGTCACGCAACTGTCGCCGTGGTAGCCCTCGAAGTAGGCGCCGGTGTCGATCTTGATCAGGTCGCCGGCCTCGATCAGACGCTTGGCATTGGGAATGCCATGCACCACCTCGTTATTGATCGAGGCACAGATGCTGGCGGGAAAGCCGTGATAACCCTTGAAGCTGGGGGTGGCTCCCATCTCGCGGATCCGCTTCTCGGCATGGGCGTCGAGGTCACCGGTGGTCATGCCGGGAGCGGCCATGTCGATGATCTCGCGCAGCACGGTGGCCACAATCCTGCTGGCCTGGCGCATGATCTGAATCTCCCGCGCCGACTTGATCTCCACCCCTTGACGGCCCTTCTGGATGCGGGGGCCGCTCTGGGTCACGGCGGCGCTGGCCTTGGCCCCGGCGGTGGTGCTGGCCAGGAGATCGGCGAACAGGTTCATGTTGCGACGGCTCCGGCGCGGGTCAGGTCTGAGGTTTCAAGTTATCAATGGCGTCCCCCCTGTCGTCGGCCGCCATGGCCATGCCGGACGAATCCTCCTCCCCTGCCGCGGCCGGCCCCAGGCCCCAGCCGCGCCCGCAGCCCCTGGCGGCGCGCCTGCGCCAGGCCCACGCCAACCTGGCACCGCTGGTACTGGCCCCCCTGCTGGTGACGGTGCTGAGCGGCATGGGCTACCGCCTCCTGCGGGACTGGGGCGGCCTCAGCCGCGACAGCGCCCACGTGCTGATGGTGATGCATGAGGGCGAATGGCTCAAACCGCTGCTGGGTCCCCAGGGAGAGACCGTCTACGTGCTGCTGAATGGCCTGGGATTGCTGTGGATGCTGGCCAGCGGCGGCGGCATGGTCTGGCAGCGGCTGCGGCGCACCCCGCCGAGCTCCGGATCCGGGGGGGACACCTGAGCCGGTACACTGGCGGTTTGGCCAGGCGTCGCGGAATCTGGGATGGCAGCGGAAACAAACGAAACCACCACGGATGTGGCGGTCACTGAGATTGATCAGAGCGACGTGGAGTCGACCACCGTCGACACCGTGGTGCAATCCACGGCCAAACCAGCCGTGAAGGCCACCACCGGCAAGCTGAGCGCCAGTGAACTGATCGCCGCCTTCGAGGCGGAACAGCTCAAGAGCGATCTGCCCGAGATCTACGTGGGCGACACCGTCAAGGTGGGCGTGCGCATCCGGGAAGGCAACAAGGAACGGATCCAGCCCTACGAGGGTGTCGTGATCGCCAAGCGCCACGGCGGCCTCAATGAGACGATCACGGTGCGCCGGATCTTCCAGGGCATCGGCGTGGAGCGGGTGTTCATGCTTCACAGCCCCCAGGTGGCTTCCGTGAAGGTCGAGCGACGGGGTAAAGTTCGTCGGGCGAAGCTCTTCTACCTGCGCGATCGCGTGGGCAAAGCTACCCGTGTGAAGCAACGCTTCGATCGCTGAAGCTTGTCCCCCGACGCCTATCCGTCGGGGTATGCCTCATTCCCTGGGGCCATCGCCTTGCGCCGTTAGTTCAGTTGGTAGAACGCAGGTCTCCAAAACCTGATGTCGGGGGTTCAAGTCCTCCACGGCGCGTTCGATGGCCCCTCTCTGCAGTCTCGTGGTTCCGAACATGGAGTTGGATCTACAACCCGGTGATGTGGTCAAGGTGCTGGAATCCGCAGCCCTTGGGTGGGTCCGGGCCCGGGTCATCCGGGTCAAGTCCGGTGGTCGGGTGGTGGTTCAGAGCGACCAGGGCCGTGAGTTCACGGCCCGTGGCAATCAGGTGCGCCTGATCGAGCCGGCTGGCTTCCGTCCCTGATCCCCCTGGCCCCGTTCAAGCAAGATCGCCCTTCTCGCCGGCCCCCATGGGTCGGCTTTTTTGCGTTTGCCCTTCCGGAGCCTTCGAAAACGGACGATTCCCCCCCAGGCCGTTGACGGAGGGACCAGTGGCGATGGATACTTCCCTGGTCGGCGCAAAACCGGCTTCTCCGGCTGACGGAGATTTCCAGGCTCTCCGGACCTGGAAGCTGATGGACCAGAGCCTTTTCGAGGCTTCTGAGACCGTCTGGGACTGTAGTTCAATCGGTTAGAGCACCGCCCTGTCACGGCGGAAGTTGCGGGTTCGAGCCCCGTCAGTCCCGTTAAACCATCAGGAGTGATCAGCGTGGCAGTCACGGGTCCGGTGCGCGTTCGACTGGCGCCCAGCCCCACCGGCACGCTGCACATTGGTACAGCCCGCACGGCCGTCTTCAACTGGCTGTTCGCCCGCCGGCACGGTGGTCAGTTCCTGCTGCGCATCGAAGACACCGATAAGGAACGCAGCCGCCCGGAATACACCGAGAACATCCTCGAAGGCCTGCAGTGGCTGGGCCTGACCTGGGACGGTGAACCCGTGATCCAGAGCGAGCGGATCGAGGCCCATCGATCCGCGATCCAGCACCTGCTCGATTCCGGCAGGGCCTACCGCTGCTACGCCACCGAGCAGGAACTCACCGAGATGCGCGAGCGGCAGGCGGCCGAGAATCGCCCTCCTCGCTATGACAATCGCCACCGCAACCTCAGCCCCGAACAGGAGCAGGCCTTCCGCGCCGAGGGTCGGGAAGCGACCATCCGCTTCCGGATCGACGACGACGCCACGATCACCTGGAACGACCTGGTACGCGGCGCGATGCAGTGGAGTGGCGCCGACCTCGGCGGCGACATGGTGATCGCCCGCCGGGCCCCCGCCGACCGGATCGGTGATCCCCTCTACAACCTCGTGGTGGTGGTGGACGATGCCGCCATGGAGATCACCCACGTGATCCGCGGCGAGGACCACATCGCCAACACCGCCAAACAGCTGCTGCTCTACGAGGCCCTCGGGCAACCGCTGCCGGTGTTCGCCCACACCCCCCTGATCCTCAACCAGGAGGGCCGGAAACTCTCCAAGCGCGATGGGGTCACCTCGGTGAGCGACTTCCGGCGGATGGGCTACGACCCGAAGGCACTGGCCAATTACATGACCCTGCTGGGCTGGTCTCCACCGGAAGGGATGGGGGAGCGCTTCAGCCTGGCGGAGGCCGCCGAGGTCTTCGATTTCGACCGGGTCAACCGCGCCGGGGCCCGCTTCGACTGGGACAAACTCAACTGGCTCAACGGCCAGGTACTGCACGGACTCGATCCGGCCGACCTGCGCCAGCAACTGTTACCGCTGTGGCAGGAAAAGGGCTGGAACGACCAGGGTGGCGATGCCGAGTGGCAGATCGAACTCTGCCGCCTGCTGGCCCCCTCCCTGACCCTGCTGGCCGACGGAATCGACCAGGCCACCCCCTTCTTTGAAACTCCCGTTGCCGATGAAGCAGCCCAGGCCCAGCTGGCCAGTGAAGGGGCGCGGGCCGGCCTGGCGGCGCTGCGGCAGCAGTTGCCCGCCCAAGCCACAGAGCTGACCCCAGACCTGGCCCAGGACCTGCTGGGTCAGGCGGCTGTCGATGCCGGCATCAAGAAAGGGGTGCTGATGAAGAGCCTGCGGGCCGCCCTGCTGGGCAGCCTTCAGGGTCCGGACCTGGTCACCACCTGGCAGCTGCTGCATCGCCTCGGCGCTGACGCCACCCGGATCGAAGCGGCCCTCTGACCACCCCGGTCGGCTGCGGCGTCACTCGTCTTCGAGGGTGCCGTACACCGGCTCCACCCGCAGGCCGATCACGCTGCCGGCCCGCAGCACCAGGTATTCGCCCTGCAGATCGTTGATCGGCACGTTCACGAACGCCTCCGGCGCCGCCCCATTGAGCACCGTGCCGTACCACTGCTGAAAGGCCTCAAGGGTGGGGAAGGACACCAGCTCGTGATGGCCGCTGCTCAGCAGCAGATGGATGTTGAAACGACGAGGGACACGGGACATGACGCAGGGCATTCCTGGGGGGCATGGGCCCAGGATGGCGCAAGTCGCCGCAACGGCAGCCCGGCAGGTCGGTAGAGCGGATGGAGGGGGCTGCCGGTGCGGGTGAGTCCAAGGGCGGCCAGGGGCACGGACTGCCGCCGCAGCAGCCGCAGCACCTGCTGATCCCGCTGCTGCCAGCTGCCGTGGTTGCCCCAGCCGAGCCATACCAGCGAACTGTGGGCAAGACAGTGCCGGATCCAGCGATCATTGCCGGGGCCCACGGGATCGCCTGCCTGCCGCAGCTGGGCAGGCAGGGCACCGACCCGGGCGAACAGGTTCACCACCTCCAGCCCCCCGAAGCCCCAGCCCCTGGCGAAACCCACCAACCGCCGCAGGGTGGGATCGTCGCGATCGGCATCGGCCCGCGAGGGGTTGAGCCCGATGAACAACAGCCGGGGGGCGGCGGGATCCCAGACCCGCTCCAACCACCAGCGGTAGCGACGGCAGCGACTGAAACGGGCCCTCCTCCCCAGGCGGAGCTGGTCTGGCAGGCTGGGCCGATCGGCCGGGTGGGAAGAGCGGGCAACCATGGCAGCAGAAACGGCCCCAGAAACGGCAACCAGGCCCATGCTGCTGCTGGTGGATGGCCATTCCCTGGCCTTCCGCAGCTTCTACGCCTTCAGCAAGGGAGGGGAGGGCGGCCTGAGCACCAGGGAAGGCATCCCCACCAGCGTGACCTATGGCTTCCTGAAGGCGATGCTCGATCACTGCCGGGGGCTGACGCCCCAGGGCGTGGTGATCGCCTTCGACACCGCTGAGCCCACCTTTCGCCATGAGGCGGACGAGGCCTACAAGGCCCATCGAGACGAGGCCCCCGAACACTTCTTCCAGGACCTGGGCAACCTGCAGCGCATCCTCCGGGAAGCGCTCGACCTGCCGCTGTGCATGGCGCCGGGCTACGAAGCCGATGACGTGCTCGGCACCCTGGCCAACCGGGCTGCCGACCAGGGCTGGCGGGTACGGATCCTCTCCGGCGACCGGGATCTCTTCCAGCTGGTGGACGACCAGCGGGACATTGCCGTGCTCTACATGGGTGGCGGCCCCTATGCCAAGAACAGCGGGCCGATGGAGATCCGCCGCGAAGGGGTGATCGCCAAGCTCGGGGTGCCGCCGGAAGACGTGGTGGATCTCAAGGCCCTCACCGGCGACAGCTCCGACAACATCCCCGGCGTCAAAGGGGTGGGTCCGAAAACCGCCATCACCCTGCTGCGGGAATACAGCAATCTCGATGGCATCTACACCGCCCTCGACGCCCTCACCGAGGAGAAGAACGGCCAAGGCGCCCTCAAGGGCGCCCTCAGGGCAAAGCTGGCGGGGGACAGGGAGAACGCCTATCGCTCCCGGATGCTGGCCGAGATCCTGGTGGACATCCCCCTGCCTGAGGAGCCCCGGCTCGAGCTCGGCGAGGTGAACACCGAACGGCTGGTGGACAGCCTCACCGAACTGGAGCTGTACAGCCTGGTGCGACAGGCGGACTTCTTCGCCCGAACCTTCTCGGCCCATCCGCCGGCCGACCAGCCCCCTGCCGCCGGGGCCGCCGCATCCGCGGCAGTGGCAGAGCCAGGGGCGGTGGCAGAGGGAACGGGCGAACGGCCGCTGCTGGAGCCCCGGATCATCACCACCCCGGAGCAGCTGGAGGGCCTGATGACCCAGCTGATGCTCTGCACCGATCCCGAGGCACCGGTGGCGCTCGACACCGAAACCACGGCCCTCAATCCGTTCCGCGCCGAACTCGTGGGCATCGGCCTGTGCTGGGGGGATGCGGGTACGGCCCTGGCCTACGTGCCAGTTGGCCATCGCGACGCGACGGAGGCGGATCTGCTGAGCGGCCCCAGTGATACACCGCCCCAGCTGCCACTGGAAGCGGTGCTCACGGCCCTGGCCCCCTGGCTGGCCAGCACCGCCCACCCCAAGACGCTGCAGAACGCCAAATACGACCGGCTGATCCTGATGCGCCACGGCCTGCCCCTGGCCGGAGTGGTGATGGACACCCTGCTGGCCGACTACCTGCGGGATGCCGCCGACAAGCACGGTCTGGAGGCGATGGCGGAGCGGAACTTCGGCTTTCGCCCCACCAGCTACACCGATCTGGTGCCGAAAGGGGCGAACTTCAGCGCCGTGCCGGTGGGAGCAGCGGCCCAGTACTGCGGCATGGATGTGCACCTCACCTGGCGGCTCACCGGGGTGCTGCGCCGCCAGCTGGCCGAACTGGGGGAAGCCCTGCCGAAGCTGCTGGAGCAGGTGGAACTGCCGCTGGAACCGGTGCTGGCGGTGATGGAGGCCACGGGCATCCGGATCGACACCGCCTACCTCCGGCAGCTGAGCAAGGAGCTGGGCGAGCAGCTGGATCGACTGGAGCTGGAGGCGCGGGAAGCCGCCGGTGTGGAGTTCAACCTGGCCTCGCCGAAGCAGCTGGGGGAACTGCTGTTCGAAACCCTGGGCCTGGATCGCAAGAAATCCAGGAAGACCAAGACCGGCTGGAGCACCGACGCGGCCGTGCTGGAGAAGCTGGAGGCCGATCACCCGGTGGTGCCCCTGCTGCTGGAGCACCGCATCCTCAGCAAACTCCGCAGCACCTACGTGGACGCCCTACCGGCCCTGGTGGAACCGGAAACCGCACGCATCCACACCGACTTCAACCAGGCGGTGACAGCCACCGGCCGACTTTCCAGCAGCAACCCCAACCTGCAGAACATTCCGATCCGCACCGAGTTCAGCCGCCGCATCCGCCAGGCCTTCCTGCCCCAGGAGGGCTGGCAGCTGATCAGTGCCGACTACTCCCAGATCGAGCTGCGCATCCTCGCCCACCTCTCCGGGGAACAGGTGCTGATCGATGCCTACAACAACGGCGACGATGTGCACGCCCTCACCGCCCGGCTGCTGCTGGAGAAGGACGAGGTGAGCCCCGAGGAGCGCCGCCTCGGCAAGACGATCAACTTCGGGGTGATCTACGGGATGGGGGCCCAGCGCTTCGCCCGGGAAACGGGCGTGGGCCAGGCCCAGTCCAAGGAGTTCCTGAGCCGCTACAAGCAGAGATATCCGCGGGTCTTCGCGTTTCTGGAGCTGCAGGAGCGGCTGGCCCTCAGCCGCGGCTACGTGGAGACGATCCTCGGAAGGCGCAGGCCGTTTCACTTCGATCCGGGGGGCCTGGGCCGGCTGCTGGGCCGCGATCCGCTCGAGATCGACCTCACAGTGGCCCGGCGCGGAGGCATGGAAGCCCAGCAACTGCGGGCCGCCGCCAATGCACCGATCCAGGGCTCCAGTGCCGACATCATCAAGCTGGCCATGGTGCAGCTGCAGCATCGGCTGGAGAGCGGGGGGCTGCCCGCCCGCCTGCTGCTGCAAGTGCACGACGAACTGGTGCTCGAGGCGGCGCCGGAAGCGGTGGCACCGGTGGTGGAGCTGACGCGAACCACAATGGAGCAGGCCCTGCGGCTGACGGTGCCGCTGGTGGTGGAAACGGGGGTGGGCGACAACTGGAAGGACGCGAAATGAGGCGTCTCCCAGCGAACCGAAGCTCCGCCGGCAGCGTGAGACACTCCCCCCAGACCGATGGGGAGCCGCGCTTTTGACCACCCAGCAGCGCAGGGGAATCATCCTGGCGGGAGGCAGCGGCACCCGGCTGGCGCCGCTCACCGCCGCGGTCAGCAAACAGCTGATGCCGGTGTACGACAAGCCGATGATCTACTACCCGCTCAGCACCTTGATGCTGGCGGGCATCCGCGAAGTGCTGGTGATCACCACCCCGGCTGATCAGCCGGCCTTCCAGCGGTTGATGGGAGATGGTTCGGCCTGGGGGATGACGATTGAGTACGCGATCCAGCCCAGTCCGGATGGCCTTGCCCAGGCCTTCCTGATCGGCGATTCCTTCCTGAACGGCCATCCCGCCGCCCTGGTGCTGGGCGACAACCTGTTCCACGGCCACGACCTCGTGCCCCAGCTGCAGGCCAGCAACGGTTCAGCGCCGGGGGCCACCGTGTTCGCTTACCCGGTGCGCGATCCCGAGCGCTACGGGGTGGTGGAGTTCGCGAAGGACGGAAGGGTGCTGAGCATCGAGGAAAAGCCCCTCACCCCGAAATCACGCTATGCCGTGACCGGGCTGTACTTCTACGACGACACCGT
>Ga0164292_10004542_pt1 | contig 11294 bp, 9 predicted proteins | sample GEODES117metaG_FD_111486 | JGI IMG/M metagenome (GOLD analysis project Ga0164292, IMG submission 111486) | Eutrophic lake water microbial communities from Lake Mendota, Wisconsin, USA - GEODES117 metaG | ecosystem: Environmental > Aquatic > Freshwater > Lake | place: USA: Lake Mendota, Wisconsin... | reverse complement strand
GCGGGTGGTGCATGCGGTCAAGAGCGGCGTTTAGATGGCGCCTGCGGCTTGCCTTTACAGGCCTGCCTGACGGGTCATTTTCGGGCCGCAGCGCTGTAGTCATTCACGCGCTCGCGTGACCGCTCATGGATTGCTTCGTTCCTCGCAATGACTGGGCAGGGGCGCAATGACCCGGCGGGGACGCATCGCCCGGCGGGCGCGCAATGAGAGGGTGGGGGCAATGACGCCCTGACTCGTCATTGCGAGTCGCGCAGCGACGTGGCAATCCAGGTTGTCGGTAAGTAGCCCATAAATCGCCTCGTTTGTCCCGATGGCGGGGGCGCCGCGATGACGAGGCGTCCTGATCCTGCCGTTGTCGTTGTGACGCCTTCAGCCCGACCTGCTGGGATGGGCCGGGGGCTGGACCTGGGCGCGATCGCTTTTGAGGTTGTGGACATGGACATGGCAGCCCATGCCTATGGCTTGTGACACGGTGCCGATGACCTCGCCGTACTTGCGTGCGCTTTGGCCTGGCTCGAGCGCCTGCAAGGCGATTTTGTGACACAGGGCGACGGGCTCGCTTACCTTGAGTGTGAGCACGTGCGAAGGCCCCTGCAAGCCGATGGTCTCGCCCGGCGCCAAATCGCGCAAGGCCGTGGCCACGTTGTCATGGGGGTGCAGGACCAGCGCGCCGGCCGCTTCGCTTGCAGCCGCCGGTTTGGATGCCGGGTCTTTCACAGGGCCTCTCCCATGCGAGCCACCACCTCGTCGCCTTCGCCCAAAATCTCACCCCAGGTCATGGTGCCGCTGGCCACGTCGAGCAAGCGATGCAGCAACGCATCTGCCGCATCGCTGGCACTTTGCCGTCCCTCGAAAACCGGGCTGGCGTCAAAGTCCAGTTGCTGCGCCAGCGTGCGACCGGCTCTGGGATTGGCGCTCAATTTGATCGTCGGTGCCAGCAAGCTGACGTAGCTGTTGCCTACGCCAGTGGAAAAAAGCAGCATCTGAGCGCCGGCTGCGACGAAGCCCGACAACGATTCGGGCGAATAGGCGCTCGCGTCCATGGCATAGAGCCCAGGGCCAGCGGGGCGCTGCGCCAGCGACAACACGCCGCGGATGCAGCCGCTGCCTGACTTGGCAATCGCGCCAAGCGACTTTTCTTCGATGGTGCTCAGCCCCGCGGCGATATTGGTGGGCCCCGGGTTGTGGCCCAACAAATCCTGGCCGTGGGATCTGGCCAACTGCTCGCGCCGCTGCACCGCAGCGCGCAACTCCTCGGCAATCTGCGGGCTCGCCGCACGTTTGGCCAGCAGGTGCTCGGCGCCCAGCCACTCCAGCGTTTCGCCAAACATCACCTGGGCGCCGGCTTGCTCGAGTCGGTCGGCCACCAGGCCGATCAGCGGGTTGGCCACCATGCCCGAGCTCGGGTCCGAGCGCCCGCATTCAAGGCCGATGCACAGGTCGGACAGGGCGGCACGCTGTCGCCGCAGCCGTGAGATGTCCAGTTGCAATTGCGCCCCGGCCCGAATCGCCCGATCGGTCAGCGTCAGGGCATCGTGGTCGCAGTCGTCGAGGCAGATGGCGGCCAGTGGCTTTGAACTGGCGGCGATGGCCTGCGCGATTTCTTGCAGCTTGGGCTTGTCGCTGCCGATCAGCAGCACGGCACCAACATTGGGATTGAGCCCGAAGCCGATGAGCGAGCGCATATGGGCTTGTGCATCGGCGCCGAGCAGACCCCCGCCAAAAGGCATGGTGACGCACTTGGCGTGGGGCAGGGCGGCGGCCACACGCCTGGCGGTTGGACCGGTCAGGCCCGCTATGGACAGCACCAGCAGATCGTTGCGCACGCCCACTGAGCCATCAGCGCGGGGAAAGCCCTGCCAGGCCAAGTCAGTCATGGTCGATCATGGTCAGTCGTTTGCCATCAATCCGGCTTGGCGCCGGAAGACTGGATCACCTTGCCCCATTTGTCGAGCTCTGAGGCGACCCAGCTCGAAAACTGCTGCGGCGTGTCGTCGACCGGCTCGGCGCCGATCGCATCCCATCGGGCTCTGACATCGGGCATGCGGATGATGCGGATCACCTCGGCATTGATCTTGTTGATGATCTCCCTGGGCGTTCCTGCGGGCGCAAAGATGCCCTGCGCAGCAATGGACTCGAACTTGGGCAAACCCGACTCGGCCAGCGTCGGCACCTGCGGCAGCGTGGACATGCGGTTTGACGTGGTCACGGCCAGGGCCTTGAGTTTGCCCGAGCGAATCAAGGGCATGGCCGGCGGCGCACCAATGAACATCAGGTCCACCTGGCCGCTCATCACGTCGGTCAAGGCGGCGCCGCCGCCCTTGTAGGGCACGTGCTTGAGTTGGGTGGATGCGGCGACGTTGACCATCTCGATGGTTAGGTGCGTACTGGTGCCGTTGCCCGATGACGCGGCGTTAAAGCGCCCCGGTTTGGCTTTCTCCTGCGACAGCACGTCAGCAAACGACGTGAGTGTGCTGTTGGGCGAGGCAATCAAGATATGGGCAAAGGCGGCAACGTTGACCACTGGTGCCAGCTGTTCGGTGGTGTAGCCGAGCTTGGGGTACAGGCGCGGCGCGATCGTCAAAACCGCGACGTCCGACAGCAGCAGGGTGTAGCCATCGGGCGCTGACTTGGCCACTGCCTCGGCGCCCAATGTGCCGCCTGCACCCGGCCGGTTTTCCACAATGAAGGACTGGCCCATGCTCTCGGCAAGCTTGGTGCTCAGTGCGCGCGCCAGGATGTCCGAGGCCCCACCAGGGGCAAAGGGCACCACGATGCGCACCGGCTTTTGCGGGTACGCTGCCTGCGCCTGCACGCCGATGCTGCTGGTGCAAACCAGCGCCAGAGCCAGCCAGTGGAAAAGGCGATGCACGCGCATGAGAACTCCTCGGTCGTATTCTGGGTCGGCTGCGGTGGGTGCCGGGCCGGGTGTGCCTCGAGCCTAGCAGGACACGGTCAATGTACATTCGATCAAGCGGTCGCATCGCGGGGGTAAACCATAGGGCTCGAGCGCTCCTCGCCTTGCGGTCCCCGCTTTTGGGCGGGGTGTCGGTCGGGGCCACGCGCCTGCAAAGGCAATCGGGCTCCTGCCTTGACGAACGCATCTTGTGTTTCTATGATTCGCCAAAAAGAACGACCGTGCTTTTTGTCGCCCGTTTGTCTTGTTGCTCGCGGCCAAGCCTGGTGCAAGCCCCTCGGCGGCGCCGCTTTGCTGCATCGCGGCATAGAATGGGAGAGTTGACGTTACGTCAATTGCGCCCCGTGCCTTGAGTCCGGTGGCCTGCAAGCTGTTTCAACTAGTTCTGGAGACTCCATGAAGGTAATGGTTCCGGTCAAGCGCGTGGTGGACTACAACGTCAAGGTGCGCGTCAAGTCCGACGGCAGCGGCGTCGACACAGCCAATGTCAAGATGAGCATGAACCCGTTTGACGAGATCGCGGTGGAAGAGGCCACGCGGCTCAAGGAAAAGGGCGCTGCCAGCGAGGTCATTGCGGTGTCTTGCGGCGTGACCCAGTGCCAGGAGACGCTGCGCACGGCCATGGCCATTGGCGCCGACCGCGGCATTTTGGTCGAGACGGCCGAGGAGCTGCAGCCCCTGGCGGTGGCCAAGCTGCTCAAGGCCCTGGTTGACAAGGAGCAGCCGGGCCTGGTGATCCTGGGCAAGCAGGCCATTGACGACGACTGCAACCAGACCGGCCAGATGCTGGCTGCCTTGCTGGGCTGGCCGCAGGCGACCTTTGCCTCCAAGGTGGAGATTGCGGACGGCCAGGCCACGGTCAGCCGCGAGGTCGACGGCGGCATCGAGACGCTGGCACTGACGCTGCCGGCCATTGTCACCACCGACCTGCGCCTCAATGAGCCGCGTTACGTGACGCTGCCCAACATCATGAAGGCCAAGAAAAAGCAGCTCGACACCTTCAAGCCCGAAGACTTGGGTGTCGATGCCAAGCCACGCATCAAGACGCTCAAGGTCAGCGAGCCGCCCAAGCGCGGCGCTGGCGTCAAAGTGGCCGATGTGGCCGCCTTGGTCGACAAGCTCAAGAACGAAGCCAAGGTCATCTGAGGCCATTGCCGCGAACGTCACCATGCCCGTCATTGCGAGCCGCGCCAACCCCCATTTGTCATTGCAAACAGGGCCAACCCCATCATTTGTTATTGCGAGCCGCGAAGCGGCGTGGCAATCGAGTCTCTAAAGAATCCAGGAGTCCCCATGGCATCCCTCGTCATCGCTGAACACGACAACGCCAGCCTCAAGCCGGCCACGCTCAACACCGTGACCGCCGCCGTCCAGTGCGGCGGCCAGGTGCATCTGCTGGTGGCGGGCCACAACGCCGCTGCTGCGGCCCAGGCGGCCGCGCAAATTGCCGGCGTCTCCAAGGTCATTCACGCCGACGACGCGGGCCTGGCCCACGCTTTGGCCGAGAACGTGGCCGCTCAGGTGCTGGCCATTGCGCCTGCCTACAGCCACATCCTGTTTGCGGCCACCGCCTCGGGCAAGAACGTGGCCCCGCGCGTGGCCGCCAGCCTGGATGTGGCCCAGATTTCCGACATCACCCAGGTTATCAGTGCCGACACCTTCGAGCGCCCGATCTACGCTGGCAATGCGATGGCCACGGTGCAAAGCCTGGACGCGGTCAAGGTGATCACGGTGCGCACCACCGGCTTTGATGCAGCCGCGGCCCAGGGTGGCTCGGCCGCGATCGAGAGCGCTGCTGTGGCCGATGGCGGCGGTAAAAGCCGCTATGTGGGCAGTGAGATCGCCAAGAGCGACCGGCCCGAGCTGACGGCGGCCAAGATCATCGTCTCGGGCGGCCGGGCGCTGGGCAGTGCCGAGAAGTTCAACGAGGTCATGACCCCCTTGGCCGACAAGCTCGGCGCGGCCATGGGCGCCAGCCGTGCGGCGGTCGATGCGGGCTACGCACCCAACGACTGGCAGGTGGGGCAGACGGGCAAGATCGTCGCGCCGCAGCTTTACGTGGCCGCCGGCATATCCGGCGCGATCCAGCACCTGGCGGGCATGAAGGATTCGAAGGTGATCGTGGCGATCAACAAGGACGCCGAAGCGCCGATCTTCAGCGTCGCCGACTACGGCCTGGAGGCCGATTTGTTTGCCGCCGTGCCCGAGTTGGTGGCTAAGCTCTGATCGCTCTGCGCGAGCCTGAAGGCATCCGTGGGGTGCCTTTTTTTTACCCAAGTGTTTTTCCACTCGACCTGAACATCTCAACTTGCTGCACCAAAGGACCTGACCATGAGCTACACCGCCCCCGTCAAGGACATGTTGTTTTCTATCCGGCACCTGGCCGGCATCGATGAGATCAGCAAGATTCCAGGGTTTGAGGATGCCGGCTACGACACCGCGCAGGCGGTGCTTGAAGAGTGCGCCAAATTCAACCAAGACGTGGTGGCGCCGCTCAATTGGGAAGGCGACAAGAACCCCTCGTTTCACAACGGCAGCGGCGTGAGCACCACGCCCGGCTTCAAGCAGGCCTATGCGCAGTTCACGCAAGGCGGCTGGCAAAGCCTGCAGCATCCGGCCGGCTATGGCGGCCAGGGTCTGCCCAAGGTGATTGGCGCGGCCTGCGGCGAGATTTTGAACTCGGCCAATATGAGCTTTGCGCTGTGCCCCATGCTCACCGATGGTGCCATCGAGGCGCTGCTGACGGCCGGCTCCGACGACATGAAGGCCAAGTACCTGGAAAAGCTCATCTCGGGTGAGTGGACCGGCACCATGAACCTGACCGAGCCTCAGGCTGGCTCCGATTTGGCTGCGGTGCGCACCCGCGCCGAGCCGCAGGCCGATGGCACCTACAAGATCTTTGGCACCAAGATCTACATCACTTACGGTGAGCACGACATGGCCGAGAACATCGTCCATCTGGTGCTCGCCCGTGTGCAAGGCGCGCCTGAAGGCGTCAAGGGCATCAGCCTGTTTGTTTGCCCCAAGTTCTTGGTCAATCCGGATGGCAGCCTCGGTGCGCGCAACGACGTGCACTGCGTGAGCATCGAGCACAAGATGGGCATCAAGGCCAGCCCGACGGCGGTGCTGCAATATGGCGATGGCACGGCGGCGAGTATTGCAGACAGCGCCGGACCCGGCGCTGTAGGCTACCTGGTCGGTGAGGAAAACCGCGGTCTGGAGTACATGTTCATCATGATGAACGCGGCCCGCTACGCGGTCGGTGTGCAGGGCATCTCGATTGCCGAGCGTGCCTACCAAAAGGCGGTGCAGTACGCCCGCGACCGCGTGCAGAGTCGCCCGGTCGACGGCAGCCTGCCCAAGGCCGGCCCGATCATTCACCATCCGGATGTGCGCCGCATGCTCATGACCATGCGCGCCTATACCGAGGGCTGCCGCGCCATGGCCACCGTGGCCGCCGCCGCCTACGACGCCGCGCATCACCACCCCGACGCCCAGGTGCGCCAGGACAACCAGGCCTTCTACGAATTCATGGTGCCGCTGGTCAAGGGCTACAGCACCGAGATGAGCATCGATGTGGCCAGTCTGGGCGTGCAGGTGCACGGCGGCATGGGCTTTATCGAGGAAACCGGCGCAGCGCAGTACTACCGCGATGCCAAGATCCTGACCATCTACGAGGGCACGACCGCGATCCAGGCCAATGACCTGGTGGGTCGCAAGACCGCCCGCGACGGCGGCCGCACCGCCCAAGCGCTGGCCGCGCAGATTCAAGCCACCGAGGCCCAGCTGCTGGCCGGCGATGCCCACGCGCAGGCCGTTGCCCGCCGCCTGGCTGCGGCGCGCCAGGCGTTTCTTGATGTGGTCGGTTTTGTCTGCGCCGGCAGCAAGAGCTCGCCCAATGCGGTGTTTGCCGGCAGCGTCCCCTACCTCATGCTCGCGGGCAATCTGATGGCCGGCTGGCAGATGGCGCGCGCGCTGCTGGCGGCGCAAGACTTGCTCGCCAGCGGCGAGGGTGCTCAGTGGGGCGCGCCGTTTTTGCAAGCCAAGATCACGACGGCACGCTTTTATGCCGATCACATCCTGAGCAAAGCCCCGGGCCAGCGCGATGCCATCGTCGAAGGCGCGGACAGTGTGACCGACATGGCGCTCGAGGCCTTCTGAGGCTTTCTGACGTCGTTTGACGCCCAGGGCGGGCCGCTTGCCCGCCATCCCCCCACCTTAAAGGAGACCCCATGTCGCAACTGCCCGGCGCGCTGGCGCACCTGCCGCTGCCCATCATCGGCTCGCCTCTGTTCATCGTGAGCAACCCCAAGCTGGTGATTGCGCAGTGCATCGCCGGCGTGGTGGGCTCCATGCCGGCGCTCAACGCACGGCCGGCCTCGCAACTCGACGAATGGCTGGCCGAGATCACCGAAACCCTGGCCGCCCACAATCGGGCCCACCCCGACCGGCCCGCCGCACCCTTTGCGATCAACCAGATCGTGCACAAGTCCAACGACCGCCTCGAGCAGGACATGGCCCTGTGCGTGAAGTACAAGGTGCCGATCTACATCACCTCGCTGGGCGCGCGTGAAGACATCAACGCCGCCGCGCACAGCCACGGCGGTGTGGTGCTGCACGACATCATCAACAACGCCTTTGCGCGCAAAGCCATCGACAAGGGCGCCGACGGCCTGATTGCCGTGGCCGCCGGCGCAGGTGGCCATGCGGGCGTGAAAAGCCCGTTCGCGCTCATACAGGAAATTCGCCAATGGTTTGACGGCCCGGTGGCGCTCTCTGGCTCGATTGCCAGCGGCGGCGCCGTGCTGGCCGCCCAGGCCATGGGCGCCGACTTTGCCTACATTGGCTCGGCCTTCATCGCCACCGAAGAAGCCCGGGCGAGCCAGGAGTACAAGCAGGCCATCGTCGACTGCAACTCCGACGACATCGTCTACACCAACTTGTTTACCGGCGTGCACGGCAACTACCTGGCCCCCTCGATCCGCATGGCCGGCCTGGACCCAGCCAAGCTGCCCGAGAGCGATCCGAGCAAGATGAACTTTGGCGGCGACGTGGCAGCCAAAGCCTGGAAGGACATTTGGGGCTGCGGTCAGGGCATCGGCGCCATCGACAAGGTGCAAAAAGCCGGTGACTTTATTGCGCAGCTCAAGCGCGAATACGAAGAGGCCCGCCAGCGCTTGTGCGCTTGAGAAGGGCGGCCTGCCATGTTCAGGCTGCGCGTTTCAATGGGGGACCTTGTCATGCCAGGGGCTCGGGTGCGAGCCGCTCAAGAAGGCACAACGGTCAGCGCCAAGGTGCGCGAATTTCCGTCCCCTTATGCCCAGGGCGGGCAAAGCCAGTAAAACGCCAACCAGGTCTTCATCGAAAACGCGCGATGCGCAGGAATTTGCTCAGTTCACCATGACCAGCAAGTTCGGAGGTGGTGCGCCTGCGACGGATAAAAAAGATGAAGTATTGATTATAAGACAATGATTTATATAGATATTTTTGGATTTATTTTTTAGCAATGACTTTAAAAGCTGCACTATAAACCGCGGCAACAGAGTCAGACGCTTGCGTGCATCAATGGTTAACAAGCTTGACTGCGCGTCAAAGTACTGTACATTTATACAGTCTTTATGCCCCTCTTGGTTCCGCCGGCAGCGCCGCGGAGGGGGCTGCGTCTGGCCATGTCCTTGTCTTGTCTTGCCCTGCCTTCCGTCTGGCGCGCCCATGAACTGGCGCGCTCGGACGCGGCCGGACTCGACACCGGGCATCCGGCGCTCAATGCGGTCCTGCCGGGTGCCGGTTGGCCGCAGGCGGGGCTGAGCGAGCTGCTGCAGCCGTACCCAGGCTGCGGCGAGTGGGGTCTGCTCGGGCCCGCGCTCTCACGGCTGGGCGCTTCTAACCGGGTCACAGTGTTGGTGGCGGCGCCTTATGTGCCGTTTGGGCCGGCGCTGGCGGCGGTGAGCTTGGCGCCATCGAATCTGCTGCGGGTACAGGCCATCAGTGCGGCCGAGCGGCTCTGGGTGGCCGAGCAGGCCTTGCGCTGTGCCGACGTGGCCTGTGTGCTGCTGTGGCTGGAGCAGGCGCAAAGTGCCCCGCTGCGCCGCCTGCACCTGGCTGCGCAAGAGCATGCCAAGCCGCTTTTTGTGCTGCGGCCCGAGCGGGCGCAGCACGAATCGTCGCCCGCGCCACTGCGCTTGCTGCTGAGCTGGCAAGACCCTCCAGACGGGCAAGATGCGCAAAGAGTGCACAGCGGTGTGGTGCCGCCCTTGTGGGTGCGGGTGCTCAAGCGCCGCGGCCCGCCGCTGGAGGCCCGCTTGCCGCTGCTCACCGTCTCGACCGGCTTGCAAGCCCTGCTGACTGCCAGCCGGGTGCAGGCCCGCCGCCGCCGTCACCTGGCTGCACCCCTGGAGCTTGTGCATGCTGTGGATCGCACTGCAAGCCTGGTCTGAAGACGCGCAGCCCGTGCCCGAGCTGTCGCAGGCCTTGGCCTGGCAAGCCCTGGCCTTGACGCCGCGTGTGGCTCTGGCGCGCGATGCCGCGCTGATGGAGGTCTCGGCCAGTTTGCGCTTGTTTGGCGGTCTGCGCGGTCTGCTGCTGCGCCTGCACTCGGGCACGCACGATCTGGTGCAGCCAGGCCGCTTGCATGCTGCGCCCGGCCCCACGTCGCCGGTGGCCCTGGGGCGTCTGCGGCTGGCCCAGCCCTGGAAGGCGGTGGTCCGGCTGCCCGCATCCGATTTGCCGTTGGCGGTGCTCGATGCCGCCGGCCCTCACCTGGACGCGCTGGGCCGCCTGGGCTGCCGCGTCTGGGGCGATGTGCGACGCCTGCCGCGCGATGGCCTGGCCCGGCGCCTGGGTGCGGCGCTGCTCGATGCGCTTGACGAGGCCTGGGGCGATCGAGCCGAAAGCCAGCACTGGCTGCAACTGCCCGATGTGTTTGAAGACCGGTTGGAGCTGCCCTTTGGGGTGGAGCACAGCACGGGCCTGCTGTTTGCACTGCAGCGGCTTTTGCAGCGTCTGAAGGCCTGGCTGCTGGCGCGCAGCCAGGGGGTGCTCGGCGTGCGCCTGGTCTGGCAGATGGACGCGCGCCGCGGGGTCGACCGCGAGGGCGAATTGTTGCTGCGCCTGGGCGAGCCCACGCAGGACATGGCCCACATTGCCCGTTTGGCGGCCGAGCACCTGGCCCGCGTGCAACTGCCGGCGCCGGTGCAATGGCTAAGCCTGCACAGCCTGGAGACTGCCGCACTGGATGGGCAAAGCCGCAGCCTCTTGCCCGATGAGCAGCGCCGCGGCGAGAGCCTGGGTCAGTTGGTTGAGCGTCTGGGCGCTCGCCTGGGGCCGGCCCGGGTGCTGCGCTGGCAGGCCCAAGCCAGCCATGTGCCCGAGAGGATGCAGCAGTGGCGGGCCTGGAGCGCTCGCGAACTGACACGCGATGCCCCCACCCCAACCCTCTCCCAGAGGCAGAAGGGGTCAAGCCAGGCGGTAGGTCCAAGCCAGACGGTAAAACCGAGCCGGGCGCGTGTTCCTCCGTCCCCCCCTGGGGGAGGGCAAGGGTGGGGGCCAGCGGCGGTGGCCGGGGTAGGGGCCACCGCACTCAACCCAAGCTGCGTCCAAACGTCCAAGGCGTTTGATGCGCTGCTGCCGACCTGGTTGCTGCAGCCGCCGCTGCGCCTGTCCATGCGTGCCGATCGCCCTTGCTACGAGGGCCCGCTGGCTTTGCTGGTGGGGCCGCAGCGGCTCGAGGCCAGCGGCTGGGCGCCCGTGGCGCAGACAGCTGCTGAGGACTTCGTGATGCGCGATTACTTCATCGCGCGCAGCCCGCAGGCGGGCCTGCTGTGGATTTACCGCGAGCGCTTGCCCGCCTCGCAGGCGGCCTGGTTTTTGCACGGCATTTTTGCCTAAGGGGCAGGGTCCGTGCTGCCCGCATTGCCCACATTGCCAGGCTACGCCGAGTTGCACGCGCTGAGCCATTTCAGTTTTCAGCGCGGCGCGTCGGCGCCGCAGGAGTTGGTCGAGCGCGCCCATGCCCTGGGCTATAGCGCGCTGGCCCTGACCGACGAATGCTCGGTTGCCGGTGTCGTGCAGGCCCATGTGGCGGCCCAGGCTTGCGGCTTGCAGTTCGTGCCCGGCGCCGAGTTCCGGCTGCATGGGCAGCCGCTGCGCTTGGTGGTCTTGCCGCACGATGCCCAGGGCTGGGGCGATTTGTGCGAATTCATCAGCGCGGCGCGGCTGGCCGGGCAGGGCAGTGCGGCGGGCTACCGGGTGGCACTCGGTGAGGCGGCTTTTGATCGCCTGCGCTCGTGTGAGGTGCTGCTGTGCCCGCTGCCCGAGCAGGCGCTGGACGAGCCGGCGCTCGAGGCCCTGCTGCGCTGGGCCAGCGCCCTCTGGGGTG
>Ga0164292_10004538_pt1 | contig 11296 bp, 9 predicted proteins | sample GEODES117metaG_FD_111486 | JGI IMG/M metagenome (GOLD analysis project Ga0164292, IMG submission 111486) | Eutrophic lake water microbial communities from Lake Mendota, Wisconsin, USA - GEODES117 metaG | ecosystem: Environmental > Aquatic > Freshwater > Lake | place: USA: Lake Mendota, Wisconsin... | reverse complement strand
CGATAAACAAACTAATTATGGCACACATAAAGAAAATCATGTTGAAAGTATTGATGGTAAAAGATTACCTACTACTGTTTTAAAATTTAATAGAGTTGAACGACCTAAACATCCTACACAAAAGCCGGTTGATTTATTAGAATGGTTAATTAAAACTTATAGTAATACGGGCGATACTATATTAGATAATTGTATGGGTGTTGGTTCTACCGGTATAGCATGTAAAAATTTAAAAAGGAATTTTATAGGAATTGAGATAGAAAAAAAATATTATGATATAGCTTATAATAGTATATATAATTAGATATTAGTTAAATTTATAATTTCTTTTATAAAATTCGATAAATTATCTAAATTTATTTTTTTTTTATAATCTTTATTATATATTGGTTTACTTGAACTTCTTTTCCCATCCAACATATAAAAGATATTATCACATATTTTACTATTTTCGAAGTCTATTATTTTTTTTGTTATATCATTTATAGAGTTCTCTAATGTAAATACATAATTCTTTATTCTATATCCATATTTTTTAAATAAGTTAAAATCATTACAAGCTCTTTCATAATAACAACTATCTAAATATGCTTTACTTTCTATTACTGAAATTAGAGTATTATTTAAGTAAATATGAACGTCTACTTGATGTTCTTTAACATAAATATCATCATCTATAGTAATTTGTAATTTTTCTTTCTTTTCAGAACCCTTTATAGCTTTTATATTGTTATTATACATTTTACTAATATTAGATACTACACTTATTATATAATTTTCTAAATCAGCACCTCTATCACCTCTCATTCGGCCACCGTTATAATTATTTTCATAATTATAACACCACCGTTCCATTATATTATTAAGTTCTACTTCAGCAGTATTTCTTATTTGTTCAAATAATAAATTGTCATCGATTATATCAACACTCATATTTGCATTATTTATTTTAGATGGACATTTTTTATTTCTTTTATTATGTCCATATTCTTTACACATGGAGCATTGTATATTCTTTTTAGACTTCTCTTCTGATATAACTGTCGATTTCTCTTCTAATATATCGGTTGATTTATCTTCTAATATAACGGTCGATTTCTCTTCTAATATATCGGTTGATTTATCTTCTAATATAACAGTCGATTCCTCTTCTAATATATCGGTTGATTTATCTTCTAATATAACGGTCGATTCCTCTCCCGATTTATCATGTGATATATTATTTGATTTATCTTCTAATATATCATTCGACTTCTCATCGAATAATAAATCATTAGACTTCTCATCTAATATATAATTCGACTTATCATCAAATAATACATCTTTAGTTTCATTTTCATTATTCATAGAATAACAATTAAGATTAATAGGAATTGCACTCATTTTACTTTTTTTAGTATATATAATAGGAGGTTTACGGATATATCAAATTTATACTTTTATCTAAATTTGATTTTAAATTTAATATTCTATAATAACTAATATATATTAAAATGGCTGATATTAATGATAGATTAAAGCAACTTACTAAAAAAGAATTAATAATTGAATGTAAAAAATATAAAATTAGCGGTTATTCAAATAAAACCAAAGACCAAATTATAAAACTTATTTTATCTAATAATAATCATAATTCTATTAATAATGATAATATTACGATTAATAACGATGATGATATAAAAGATGATAATATTGATTATAAGGTGAATGATAATAATAAATATAATATAAAACTTATATGTGGTGATGCATATGATAAGTTAGATTTAGTGGATAATAATTCTATACAAACCGTATGTATTGATCCACCATATAATATAGGAAAGGATGAATGGGATAATATAGATGATTATATACCATGGCTTACTAAAATTATAGTTAAACTTCAAAGTAAGATGAAATCGAATGGTTCTATGTTCATATTTCATAATGATATGGAACAAATATCGGAATTAATGATTTCAATAAAAAAAAATACTAAATTAGTATTTAAGCAAATGATAGTATGGAATAAAAGATTTAATGAATCAAAGAAGAAGGGCTATCTAGATGGATATGTTGTAAAAGAAGATTTACATATGTGGAATAAAATGTGCGAATATATATTATTTTATACATTTGATAATACATATAAATTAAAAAATGCTAGAAATGATAAGAAAATAGACCAAATTACTATATCTAAAGAAATCTTAAGTCGAACTGGTGGATTAACTGGTTGGTATAGTAATATTGAAACAGGTAAAAATCTACCTACAAAATCTACTATAAAACCGATTGAAAAACATTTAGGACTTAAATATGATGATATAGTGCCTAAATTTAATAATATGAAAACACATCATAGCGTATGGAATTATGATATGGCTGAAAGAAATGGGATACATATTACACCTAAACCTGTCGACTTATTAATAAATATAATAAATCATACAACAGATATAGGTGATACATTATTAGATTGTTTTGCTGGTAGTGGTTCATTAGGAATAGCATGTAAAAAGACGGATAGAAATTGTATTTTAATAGAAAAAGATATTAATTATTGTTCATATATAGAAGAACGAATTAAATAAAAAGTAAAAAATATTTTTTTTTGATATTTAAATATTTAAATTAAATTATTTAGTATATTTAGTTTAAATTAAATGACTTCAATTCAAGATTTAAATATTCTTACTGAAAGACTTACCATAAATTCAAGTAATGATGATATAAAAAGTATTAATATAGACTTTTCAACATTTATAGAATTACAAGATTATTATAATAATGTTTTAAATAAGGATCGTTCTACTTATAGGACTAGTAATGATGAACCTACTCCTATTGAGTGTGTTAAAGATATGGTCAATAAGATTCCAGCAGATTTATGGGATAAAGAAAATATAAAAATATTAGATCCTTGTTGCGGTAATGGAAACTTTCATCTTGTTATATTATATAAATTATTAAATAAATATGATAAAAAAGATATACTAGAAAATATATTATACTTTAATGATATTAATGATGAACGACTTAATAATGTAAGGAAAATATATAATAATGATAAATATCGACTTAATATATCTAATGATGATTATTTAATAAAAAATGATAATATTAAATATGACTTAATAGTTGCTAATCCACCTTATGCAAAATTATTAATAAATGGAAAGCGTGCATCTAAAAATCATAATTTAATTAAAGATTTTTTAGAAAAATCTTTAAAATTATTAAAGTCTGATGGTTTTTTACTATTTATTACTCCTGATAATTGGATGTCATATGCAGATAGAAATACTATTATTAAAACAATAACAAGATTACAAATTATTCATCTTGATATACATTCTGCTAAAAAATATTTTAGTAAAGTTGGTTCTAGTTTTACGTGGTATATTATACAAAATACGCCATACTATAAAGATTTTTCTATATCAGGTATATGGAAAAAGGAACTATACAGTGATTATATAATATCATATGAAAGAAGTTATATTCCACTATATTATAATTCTATAATAGAGAGAATATTAAAAAAAACAATTAATAATTCTAATTTAGAAAAATTTAATATAATAACTAGTAGTGATTTACATCATTATACTAAAAAAAAATTTATATCTTCTACTGAAACTGATACTTATAAATATAAGTTAATACATACACCTAAACAGATTGTTTATTCATCAAAACCACATAAATATCAAGAAGGATATAAAGTTTTTATAAGTACAACTGATAAATATAAGATATTTATTGATAATTGTGGTATGACACAGTCTATAGCATTTATAAGATGTAATGATTTAGAAGAGGCTGAATTATATAAAAAAATATTAAATCATAATTTATATGTTTTTATAAATAATATATGTAGATGGGGTAATTTTAATAATATTAGAATATTACAATCTTTTCCTAAACCAAATTTAAATAATTTTGATGATGATAATATAATTTATAATTATTTTAATATAACTGATGATGAAAAAAAATTTATAAAAGAAAAATTATAAAATTATTTTATTAATTTTTATAATTTGGATCTGCATTATCAGATAATATAGGATATAATCCATATGTTTTTTTATAATCCTCTAATATTATTGATTCATATGCATGATAAGTTTGTATTTTAATCGGTACTTCCTTATTTAATATTTTTACTTTATTTTCAGAAATAGGTAATTTATAACCATACATTTCTATATTATATTCTAATTCTAAATAGAATAAGAATGAATTATATATAAATGCGTTCGTCTTTGAACAATCTCCGGACTTATATCTCTCGGGTATATGATGGCCACATAAATAACTATTTATTCTATTTCTAAGACCATTTCGGGTTCCACCTATTTTTACAATCATATTATTAATTGTAAAAATATATATCCATTCAGTTCGTTCATTATATTCATTTACATTTATACAATGTTCGAATTTTATTAAGGTTTGTCTTTTTTTTTCATCCTTATTATTTTTTTCATTATCTATTGATATAATACCTACTTTTTTAAATAAATCTTTATTGTTATAGTTTTCATATAATATTAAATTATTAAAATCTATATATTTTATCCATTTCTTTATAGGTGAATTATTTATTAATTCCTTTATTGATATATCGTTATATGAATTATTATAAATTGATTTTTCATCATCATTTATTTTTTCATAGTGATTATAATATTGATTACTTTTTTTTTCATCATTATCTATATCATCATCATTTATTTTTTCATCATTATCTATATCATCATCATTTATTTTTTCATCGTGATTATAATATTGATCACTTTTTTTTTCATCATTTAAACTAGATATATCTATAGTACTATTATGAATACTTAATAATTTATGTTTAATCACCTCAATTATTTCATTTTTTTTCTTATTATTATATAATTTTTTGTCTATATTTAGATCTTTACACTTTAATATTAATTGTAATTTATTATTAGAGTTTAATCTATTTATATTATTATTGTTATTATCTAATATAAGATTAATAATATCTTCTTTTTTTTTAGAGGAATAACCTTTTATTGATTTATTTTTACATATTTCAATAAGTTCTCGTTTCGATTTTTTTGCAAGTTCGTCCATTTTTCAATTTTTTAACATACAAAAACTTTTATTATAAACAATAATATTTTTATGGTATAATCAAATTTTTTGATTATAAAATTATAGATTTAAATAATATTATATACTTAACTTATCATAAATGAACACTATATTTAAAGAGATTGATACTTCTATTAAAAATAATTCTGCTATATTTGATAATATTAATCAAATATTACATAATGAAGGATATGATATGACTATCCGTTATGAAATTATGAAAGATGTTCTATATAATCATATAATCGGTAAAGAGTTAGATTCTGAATATATTAGATCCAATAAAAAGACTATTCTAATTAATATTAGTTCAATTATTAATAAATCTTACTTACCTAAATATGAATTATTACAAAGATTTTTTATGTATTATGGTAATAAATATATTCAAAAAACACTAGATCAATATTATACTCCTATATCTATAGGTCAGTTTATATGTTCAACTATATTAAATAATAAAAAAATAATAGATCCAACTTGTGGAACGGGTGATTTAGTTATTACTTATAATGGTAAAATTAGTTTATGGGATATATCAGAGGAAGTATTAGAATTAACACGAATAAATTATGAGATACATAATAAAAATAATAAAATACGTAATATAGATTCGTTATTAGATATAACATATAAATCTGGTAAATATAATTATGTTATATTAAATCCTCCTTTTGGAACTAAAACTATTATGAATAATCATGATATATTAAAACAGTATATTTTAGGTAAAAATAAAACAAAACAGGAATTAGGATTATTATTTATTGAAAGGTCTTTAAATTTATTAAAAGATAAAGGTATATTATTTACAATAATTCCATCAGGATATTTAGGTAATATAAATAAGAATTATGTTGAATTTCGTAAATATATTATTAATAATTTTCGTATATTATCTATTATTCGTCTCCCTAATAATACTTTCTCTCGTAGTGGAACTGGTGTAAGCACATGTATATTAGTAATACAAAAAGTTAATATACAGGATAATTATGAGATATATATTGATGATATTAAAAATATAGGATATGATTTAAATAAGAAGAATACTCCTATAAAATATAAAAAAGATAATATAGGAAACTATATTTTAGATGAGATGAATAAACCTATAATGGATAATGATTTACATGAATCATTAAATCGGTTTAGAAAATTTGCATATGATAATAATATTAATGAATTATTACAAATAGATAATACTATTGAATATGAAAAAATTAATAGAGATGATTTATTAAATGATGATAATGTAATTATTGATATTGGACGATATTTGAGTAGTTATAAAAATATTATTCAATCATTACAAGATAATCCTATTCGTATTCGTGATATATGTATCTATAATCCTGACCTATCATATACTCGTGATAAAAGTATATTATATACATATTTAGATATTACTGAAGTTAATACACCTATGTATAATGGGAAGAGATTATATGGATATGAATTACCACAAAGAGCAAAATATTTAGTGAAAAGAAATGATATTATAGTTAGTCGTTTAAAAGGTAAAATATCATTTACTATTATTGTAGATGATAATATTAATTTAGTAGTATCTAATGGATTTTGTGTATTACGTGTAATAGATAAAGAAAATATACCTATAATATTTGGTAATTTATTTAGTTCTAAATTTAAAATACAACATAATAGTTTAGCAACTGGTAGTATAATGGAAAGTATAAGTGATAATGATATAATGAATATAATGATAGATATTAGTATAGATAAAGAAAAATATAAAAATGTTATAAATAGTTTGATTATAATACATAATGAGTTATATGAAAAAAATTAGAATAAAAAAAAAGAAAATTGTTTTTTTTAAAACAATTAACGACCATAACTAGCAGTTTTACAACATTGAACCCAATCATCACTAAATAGGTGATCTTCATCTAATATACCATTACCTCGACGAGACATCATACTTAGATTTTTACCACGTATAGTCCATTCTGTTTCTGAACGACTTTGGATATGACCCATTTGAATATCTGTTTTAGATAGTATAATTCTTGAATCTCGGTCAATTTGAACTAAATCATTTATAGTAAATTCCATACGTAATACTGGACATATTAAATAATTATCATTATTATAAATTTCTCTATTTTTAGAAACAAATAGTTCTTTCATATAATTTTTATGAGAGTTAATTAAAGTAATATATCCTTTATATATAGTATTATTATGGTTAATAATTTCATTAATACCTCTTATACTTAGTATATAAACTAAATAATCTAAATATGCAGCAGCCATCATTTTTGGTGATGAATACTCGCATAATGGTATAGCACAACATAATTTTTCTTTTTTATTACAAAATTTACGTTCTGTTTCTGTATCTATTATTATTGGAAAATTTCTTGGTGCTCTATTCTTATAAATATAACCATCATTTCCCGGAACACTATATATTGATGTTTCAATCTTGCTTTTAATCTTATCAGCAGTAATATTATTTTTTAATATTAAACCGATTGGATTATGTCTGCAATCGCCACTATGACCTTTTGGTAATACACATAATTTATTATATGTATGATTAAGTATATCATCTAAACTATTACTTATTTTATCTTTTATTTTATTATAAGCAGTTTCGATCGTATCTTTTCTAGGTTTTGTATGTAATACTTCTTTCATACATATTACACTTTCATAGTATTGATTAATTTCACTAGTTTCATATTCGTTACAATGATTAATACATTTATTATAATAATAATTATCATATAAATTATATAAATCATCTTGTTTCGTTTCTTCTAAACTTTCTTTACTTTCGTCTAATGATGTTAATGAGTTTAAATCATTAATATTTTCATTTTCACTATCACTAATAACACTATCATTTTCATTATTAATATTATTATTCATAATTATATTAATAATTTCATCTTTAGTTTTCTTTGAATAGCCTTTAATACCTTTATCTTTACAGACTAGTATTAATTGACGTTTAGTTAATTTATTTAGATTATCCATTTTGGTAGATATAAAACAATATTTTTAATACTACTAATATTTATTTTTTAATATTATCAAAAAAAAATAACAAACTACATTATAATATATTTAATTTAAATTAAATTTTCTTATACGTAATTTGTTGTGAATAGTTCCTATTTCATCTAACCAATCTATACAATTTTCAATACTATTATATGTTATACATACTTCTAATGTATTATCATATATTTTGTATGATAAGACATTATTATTTGTATTAATTAATGTTTCATTAATAGGTTCGATAAAATTTGCTTTTATACTATAGCATGTTTTATCAAATTCTAATTTAGTTAATTCATTATCATCAGGGTCAATATCGACTTCTAACACATCAACTATAGTTCCTTCAAAGGATAATAGCCAATCTATTACATCATTTATATTACCAGATTTAACATCTGTATCGAGTTCATATGTTCGATATTTATCGAAACCATTAGTTTCTTTATTATATTCGGTTCGTGAACCAATCACTTCATATTGTGAATGTTGTATTTCTATTTCTTCAGTCGAAACATCATAATTTTCTTTTAAATTTTTTATATCATCTTTATTTTTGATATTGAATTCAATATCACATAATATTCCATAACATAACATTTTAATAGATAATTATATACACATACGCACATAGTTAGTAATACATAATAAATAGGATAGGCTATAATCAAATTTTTCAGTATTTAAAAAAAAAGAAATATATAATTTATTTTAAATAAATCATATATTTTTATCCATTAAGTAATTCTACAATCTTCTCATGTGTACTATACATTTTATTAAATAGTACATCAGGACACGCATCCGGATCAACATCTGAATATTTTATCATAGGTCGGTTTGTATCTTTTAGAGATACAAATTTAAATTTAAGATTTATCATTTCCCTATGATAATTAATAACTCTTTCTTTATTAGAAGGGTCAGTTATACTATCAAAATCAACAATATAGAAATAATTATTATCTTTATTATACATTAAATAAGAATTATTTAGTATTTTTCCGATATAATTATAAAACATCGTAAAGTCAAATCGTTCATAAATAGAACCTTGATATATATGTTGATTTATCAAAGGTTTATTTACAATATCTAAACTTCCTACTAGATTATAAAATTTCATACAATGTGAATTGCAATATTCAGGTAGCATAGTTCCGTGGTATGCATAATTAGTGCAACCAGGTTCAATACAACGGCAAATATTTTGATTATTCATTTTCGCATAATGGATATAATAATAACAAATAGTATAATTTCGATTTAATCAAATTTTTATTGATAATTACAAAGGGATAATATAATTTAGTCCTTTTTATTTCTATAAAGGGCTAATTAGGTGTCTAATATAATATATTAGACATCTAATTAAAAATCATATAGAAAAATTTGATGATGCCTTAAAAATGATATTAGACTATATTAACTATGTTTATTATTATGTAAATCTATTACACACTAATAAACGTTATTCGCTATTTATTAATTATTTATTAATTATTTATTAATTTTTATTAATTATGTCTTACAATTCGGAAACTGACTGTAAGTCTTACGCTCGTGAAACTGATAGTAATACTACTCAAACTAGTAATACTACTAACAGAAATATGGTAGAATTATTAGAAGAAGAAGGTGAAGGAGAAGAAGAAACCGTAAATTTTATTAAATTTGTGGAATATAATATAAATGATGAAAATCAACGTATCAAAGTCAAAGAAATAATTGAGGGTCTTTATAATAAACAATTTAATAGTCTACTAGGCTTATTAAATAATCTGGAAAATTTTGGATCAGTAAATTATATTGAAACTACTAGTGATCTTAAGGATGATTTATTTAGATCATTCTTAAATCAATTAGTTAGTCCTACTATTATGGAACGTATTGACGATAATATATTTGATATATTATATAAGTGTTTATTATCAACAATCCATTATGGTGCGAGTAATAAACAAATTAAGGGTTCTTTTCAATGGGGTATTTATAATAATAAAGGTTATTACTTTGTAGTAACAAATGATTATAAAGAAATCTGTTTAAAAGCCGTTAATTATCTTATAACTGATATAGAAGATATAACTGATAAATTATCTAGTTCTAGATTAACTACTACTAAATTAATTTCGATTATTCGAATTCTTAGATTTATGACTGAAGTAGAAAAACGTTTAGATGATAGTGCGAAGAAAGGATATACTCCTGAAATGGTTAAATTGTTAGTTGATATATTATTATATTTAACTGATTTAATAAAAAATCATATACCTCATAAGTTTATTAATCTTGTACTAGATATTAAATATAAATTATTTAAATCATTCGATTTACATAAATTTACTAATTTTATACATAGTCTAGATGAACTTACAATTCCAATTGTAAAAAGTTATGTATATGGTTCGGAATTTCCCGATAATATGGGAACATCATCCTCAAAGAATGGATATGGTAAACCATGGCCTTTAAAAGGTAATGGTAAATCATCCCCTTCTAGTTGTTCTGGTGCATCATCCTCTATGGATGGATATGGTAAACCATGGCCTTTAAAAGCTAATGGTAAATCATATCCTTCTAGTGGATCTAATGCACCATCATCTATGGATGAATCCGATACCGATAAACCATTACCTACCAACGGTTCTGGTAAATCATTTCAATCTAAAAAATAAAAAGTTTAGTTTGTTTGTTAATTATTATTATAATTTTGTATATTAGTTTTACTTCAAATAAAAAATAAAAATAAAAACGTGTTATGTTATGTTATGTTATGTTATGTTATTGTTATTGTTATTGTTATTGGTTGTAGATTGCATATCCTCCGTTGTTTGTTTCTTTGTTAATTTATTAGCAAAGCGAGTTGAGGAGCTCGGGTCTAATTTGATTGCCTCCACGTGGCTAGACTGGATAGGATATATATATATCTGAACTAAAATCAAGAATAGAAATTTAGTATTTAATACATATTAAATTTTTATTTTTTTTATATAAGAGGTATTTATGTTTTTCCATGAGATATATAATCTTTAAATGGATATACATAAATGAAATATATATAAAGTCACCATTGTAAAATAAAAATTTGATTTAACCGTTTATATTTCTAAACTTTATATTAATACGCGCTATTTAT
>Ga0164292_10004537_pt1 | contig 11302 bp, 13 predicted proteins | sample GEODES117metaG_FD_111486 | JGI IMG/M metagenome (GOLD analysis project Ga0164292, IMG submission 111486) | Eutrophic lake water microbial communities from Lake Mendota, Wisconsin, USA - GEODES117 metaG | ecosystem: Environmental > Aquatic > Freshwater > Lake | place: USA: Lake Mendota... | reverse complement strand
TCGGGAGCGCTCTCGAGGCCCCATGCCGGGCCAGGCCAGACCAGGGCCAGGAGCAGCCCGGCCCCCAGCACGATCGCCACCAGCCAGCGCAGCACCATCGGGGGCCCCTTCCTTGCTCCGCTCATTGCTCAGCTCTCTGCTCAGCCCATTGATCAACGTCTAGCGCAGCAACTGACGCTTGCAGCCGTCTGTAGGCAGGGACGCCGAGGCGCTAAACAGGAGCAGCGCCGGTGGAAGCGTCGCCGATGCCCACATTTCTGCACACCGCCGACTGGCAGATCGGCAAGCCCTACGCCCGCGTTACCGATCCCGATAAACGATCCCGCCTGCGCCAGGTGCGGCTGGAGGCGATCGAACGGATCAGCGCCAGGGCCGCTGGAGCCTCCTTCCTTGTGGTGGCAGGAGATCTGTTCGATTCCCCCACCCCTGCCCGCAGTGATCTCAGCGCCGTCTGCGCCGCCATCGGCAAGATGAAGCTGCCGGTGCTGGTGATCCCTGGCAACCACGACCACGGAGCCCCTGGCAGCGTCTGGCACAGCGAAGCCTTCCGGGCCGAACGGGAGCGGCGCGCCCCCAACCTCCAGCTGCTGCTGGAGCGCAAGCCGGTGGAGCTGGCCGAGGCGGTGGTGTTGCCCTGCCCGCTGCTGCGGCGCATCGACAGCGCCGACCCCTGTGCCTGGCTGCATCAGCTCGCCTGGAGCGAGCTGCCGGCCGGCAAGGCCAGGATCGTGCTCGCCCACGGGGCGGTGCAGGACTTCAGGCCAGGGGATCTCGACCCCCTCGCCAGCGCCCAGGCTGGCAGCCAGGCCGACGCCCAGGCCGGCGCCGGCAACCGCCTGCGGCTGGATGCCGACTGGCTGAGCGAGGTCGACTACGTCGCCCTCGGCGACTGGCATGGGCTGCAGCAGGTGGGGCCCTCCATCTGGTACAGCGGCACGCCGGAGCCGGATCGATTTCCCCGCAGCGACGACTACCGCGCCGGCCAGGTGCTGCAGGTTTCGGTGGAACGGGGAACTCCCCCGAGCGTCACCCCCCTGGAAACGGGCCGGATCGGCTGGCATCCCCTACGTTTCCACTGCCGCAAGGAAGACGATCTGCCGCGCCTGGAGCAGCAGATCGACGCACTGGTGGGCGAACGGGTGGGCAGCGATCTACTGCTGCTCGAACTGGAGGGAAGCCTGAGCCTGTTGGGGCAGGAACGGCTTCAGGAGCTGCTGGAACGGCTCCGGGCCCAGCTGCTGCGGCTCAAACTGCGCGGCGGTTGCGACCTGATGCCAGCACCCTCCGAACTGGCCGCGCTCACGGAACGTCCCGGCGACCCGCTGGTCGCGCGCGTGGCGCTGCGGCTGCAGGAACAGCTGATCCTCAGTGATCGCCATCGCGATCGGGATGCCGATGGCGACGGCATGAGCGATGGCCTCAGCGAAGCCACCGTGCTGCGCCAGGCCCTGGTGGAACTGCACCGCCTGGTGCGCGAGGCGGCCTGATGGACGCGGGGTTCTGAACGATGCGACTGCTCTCTGCCAGCCTGCGCCACGTGCGCCAGCATCGCCAGCTGGATCTGCGGTTCGATCCCCGGCTCACCCTGATCGGCGGAGCCAACGAATCGGGCAAGAGCACCCTGGTGGAAGCACTCCACAAGGGCCTGTTCCTCAAGGCCAACGCCAGCGGCAGGGGGGTGGAGGAGCTGCGGTCACGGCGCCATGCGGGCCTGCCGGAGGTGGCGATCGAATTCGAGGCCGGCGGCCGTCACTGGCGACTGCGCAAACGCTTTGCCGGTGCGAGCGGCACCTGTCAGCTCAGCGATGGCCGGGATGTGGTCCTCAGCGGTCCCGCCGCGGAAGAGCACCTGGCCGGCCTGCTGGGGATGGAGAAGCTGGTGGAAGGTCGCCGCATCGGCCAGCTGCCGGAGCGCTGGGCCCATCTCTGGGTGCGGCAGGGGGAAGCGGGCGCCAACGTCCTTGACGGGCCGGCCGAAAGCTACGACCTGGCCCGGCTGGTGGAACAGCTCCAGCGCCGGGGCCGTGGTTCCGCCCTGGAATCTCCCCTCGACCGCCAGGTGATCGAGCAGCTGCGCCAACGGCTCGAACCGTTGTTCACCGCCACCGGCAGGGTGCGGGCCGGCTCTCCCCTGGCCCTGGCCCGGCACCAGGAGGAAGCGGCGCGGCAGGAGCTGGACAAGGCCCGCCAGCGCCAGCGGGATCTCGAACAGGCGATGGAGGAGCTGCGGGAAATCGGCGAGCGCCTCGAGGCGATCGAACGGCTGGAACGGCCGGCCCTGGAACGCCAGCGACAGCGGCAGGCCGAACGACGCCCTTTGCAGGCCGAGGCCGAACAACAACGCCAGCGGTTGGAGGGCCTGCGCCAGGTCTGCCGCCAGCTCGACGATCTGGAGGCCCAGATCGAACGCCAGCGTCAGGAGCAGCAGCAGCAGCAGGCCCGGGTGCTCGCCCAGCGCCAGGAGCTGGGGGCCCTGGAGCAGCAGCTGCAGAGTCGCCAGGAGCGGCGCCGGCAGCTCGCCTCGGACCAACGCCAGCGGCAGCAGGTGCTGGAGCGACTGCGGTGGCAACTGGATCTGCACCAGCTCGAACGGGAGGCCCGTCAGCTGGCTGAGCATCGCCAGCAGTTCGAACGGCTCCAACAGCAGGCCACCGTCGTCAAGCAGGCCCTGGCCGCCCTGGCGCCGATCGACCCCGCCGCGGTGAACGAACTGCGAACCGCCGAGCAGGAGTGGCTCCAGGCCGAAACCCGCCTGCAGGCCATGGCCACCGCTGTGCAGCTGCTGGAAACCGACCAGCCGGTGCGGCTGGAGGGGAGGCCCCTCGCCAAGGGCGAGAGCCGCCAGCTGGCCGATGGAGCCTTGCTGGAGGTTGGCTCAGGGGTGCGCCTGCGGATCAGCCCCGGGGGCGGCGAGGCGGTGGGGGAAGCCCGCCGGAAGCGCGACCTCTGCCGGCAACGGCTGGAGAAGCAGCTGACGGGGCTGGGCGTGGAGAACAGCGCCGCTGCCGAGGCGATCGCCAGCCGCCGCCAGGGCCTCGAGACGGAGCTGGCCAATCTGCGCCAGGCCGCCACCACGATCCCCTGGGCCCGGCTCGAACAGCAGATCGCCGCCCTGGCGCCGCGTCGGCAGCGGCTGCAGGAGGCCCTGGCCGCCAGCTCCAGCGCCACCGCTCCCGCGGATTCCTCCCCCGAGCCTGCCCCGGGGCCCGAGCAACTGGAGGGGGAGCTCGAACAGCTGCGGCAGGAGGAGCGCGAGCGAAGGGAGGAGCAGGAGCGGCTCGAAGCGGAACTGCAGGGGCTGGAAAGGCGCCGCCAGCAGGGGCTCGAGAGCCTGGAAAGGGATCAGGCCCGCCTGCAACAGCTGAGTGGCTCCAGCCAGACCCTCGACCAACGCCGCCAGGCCCTGGAGGAGAACCACGGAAGGCGGGTTGATCTGGCAGTGCAACTGGCGGCCGCCCAGGCCTCCCTGGAGGCCAGGGAACAGGCCCTGGCGGCGCTGCAGGGAGACCGGCCGGAGGGCGAGGACAGCCTGGGACAACAGCAACGCCGGCTGGAGCAGGAAAAGGACCAGCTGCTCACCCGCCGCGGCCAGAACGAGGAACGCTGCCTCAGCCTCGGCAGCGGCGATCCTGCCGCCGAGGAGGAACAACGCCTGGTGGCCTGGGAAATGGCCAGGGCCGAACGCAGGGCGGTGGAGGAAGAAGCGGAGGCTCTGCAGTTGCTGGCCCGCCTGTTTGAAGAGATGCGCAGCGACCTTTCCCACCGCTACAGCGAGCCCCTGGCTGAAGCGATCGCCTCCTATCTGCAGGACCTCGACCTGCCCGGATGGGCCACCGACCAGCAGGACAAGTCGAATGAGCAGGGCAAGTTCTTTCTGCCGACCCTGAGCTTCGATCCCCGCCAGGGCTTTGCCGATCTGCGTTTGCGGGAGGGGGAGGAAAGCTTCGCCTTTGAACAACTGAGTGGCGGCATGCGGGAGCAGCTCAGCGGCGCCCTGCGGCTGGCGATCGCAGAAGTGCTGAAACCTGCCTACGACGATGTTCTACCCCTGATCTTCGACGATGCCTTCACCGCCGCCGATCCGGAGCGGCTGGAAGGTGTGCGGCGCATGATTCGCCGCGGCAGTGAACGGGGAACCCAGATCATTCTTCTCTCCTGCACCCCCGCCGATTACACCGACCTTGTGGCAGCCATGGGCAGCCACCTCGAACTTCCTGCCGCCCATGCATCCAGCGCATAAAAAAGCCGGGTGCGAAACACCCGGCCAGGATCGGGAAGCCCGGGGCTGGAAGATCAATCTTCGTCTTCTTCGCTGGCACCAGCGGGGATCAGGCGGATCTGCTTGCGGCCCAGCTTGATCTCAAACTCATCGCCCGGCTTCAGATCCAACAGCGCCGTGTAGGCCTTGCCGATCAGCAGGTTGCCATTGCCCTGAACCGTGGCCACATAGCTGAGCTTGCGGCCGCCCTTGCCCACCTTGCCGGAGGCACCGAGCTCCACCCCCTTGGCCTCCAGAAGAGCCTCATAGAAAGCAGTGAAATTCAGGCGCTCGCCACCATCCTTCTTGGTTGATACGTAACCACAGGCACGAACGATCTCCGATTTGCCGACATCGCCAAGCTCCTTGACCTTGGCCAGCAATTCCGATCCTGTGAGCATGGGTGAGCGGGGAGTAGTGAGGATTGGCGAAAGATCAGGCCCCACACCCGGAAGCTCCTGGGTATGTATCTGATTTCCAATCAAAAGATACACCAGAAGGAGCAGCTGCCAAGACCATCAGCCACAATCCACTTCCGCCAGAGTGTGACGATGCACTCACTCAGACAGATGCAGGCCGATGATTTCGAGGAAGTGGCCCGGGTGTATCGCGATGCGGTGATCAGCCAGGCCAAGGGTCTCTACAGCGGCCCACAGATTGAGGCATGGGCAAACCATGTGCAGCGAGATCCTGGGCTGCGTCGGGCACTTGCCACTGGCTACGGACTGGTGAGCTGCCTGCCCGATCAGCCCCGGATCATCGAGGCGTTTGCTCTGCTCAACCCGATCGATCGCCTTTCGCTTCTTTATTCACGGGGCCGCGCCTGTCGTCGGGGCCATGCCACAGCCTTGCTGGGCTCCCTGGAGGAGCATGCCCGGCGGAACGGGTGTTCAACGCTGCGTACCGAGGCCAGCCAGCTTTCACGCCCCCTGCTGCTGCGGCGGGGCTGGCAGGTGGAGGCCGAAGAGGAGGTGATGTTCGCCGGTTGCCTGTTCGTGCGCTGGCGGATGATCAAGGAACTGGTGTAGCCCCTTTCCCCTCAATGGCCGAAGCCGATCTGCAACGGTTTCTCCACAAGGTGGAGCAACTCCAGGCCTTTGCGGACCTGATCCACGCCGACCCGCCGCTGCGGCAGGCCCTGAGTGCCTGCAGTCACCACAACCAGGTGGTGGAGCTGGCACGGCTGCAGGGTTTCGAGATCGGCCGGCGGTGGGGTGAGCGCCAGGAACCAGCCCACGGCGACACCAACCTGCTGGGGGAAGAGGCGCCGCCCGCCGGGGAGGAGCGCATCAGCGTTCTGGTGCAAACACCCCAGCTGCGGCTGGAAAGGATTCATTCCTGCGGAGCGGCGAGTCCGGAAGGCTTCTGGTACGACCAGCAGGAGCATGAATGGGTCACCGTGCTCCAGGGCAGTGCCCGGCTGCGCTTTGAGGACTGCGAGCAGCCGATCGAACTCAACCGTGGGGATGCTCTTCTGATCGGGGCAGGACGGCGCCATCGGGTGGAACAGACGGATCCTGCTCCGGGAACGATCTGGCTGGCGCTGTTCTGGTCCGATCGCGGCTGAGGAGCGGCATGCCTGGCTGGCGCACCAGCCAGTAGGCCAGAGCGAGGCAGAGTACGGCCACGCCAAGACCGATCAGCAACTGCGGCTTGCTCTCCGCCCCGCCTGGCAACACGATCACCTTGCGGGCCAGAGCCGTCATCGCCGTGACCAGTACCAGCTCGATCTGCACCACGCGCTTGCGCAGGTAGGAGGTGATGTTCTGCAGCACCTCAAGACCGATCAGCAGGTTGAGCAGATCGCCCAGCAGGCCGGTGAGGCGTTCGCCCACCCAGGCCGGCCCAGGCAGCAACAGACCCACCAGCAACGCAGTGACCAGCTGAAGGGAGGCCACCACCATCACCACGATCAACACCAGCCCCAGCAGCTTGATCAGCTGCAGTTCGGCCCGATCGCTGAAGCGCAGGAAACGTTCGTCGTCGAGGAACCGGGCCAGGCGGCGCATCAGTTCTTGAAGGGCTGGTACTGCGGCTTGGCCGGCAGATAGCCGGGGTCGTTCATGATCTTGGTGTCACAGGTGATGGTGCCGTCGGCCGCCGTCTTGCAGTTGGTGGCTTCGATCCTGGTATCCCGGCCCACTTTGCTGCCGGGCTGGAGCAGGAACGATTCCACCTGGGCGCGGGCCGGCAGACCCAGCAGCGGCAGCGCGAGGACCAGGCCCACCCCCAGCCCGAAGCAGCGTTTCAGGAATCCCGCCTGCGGAAGCCCCGCCTGCGGAACGCAACGGAGGGCGGAGGTCGACAGGGGGGAAAACATGGGGGAGAGGGAGGTCAGGGGGAAATCTGGGGGGAGGTTAGGGGTTCCGGCCGGTCCCGGGGGCCTACACCTGCTGCCCCTGACGAATCTCTTCGAGCAGCAGATCAAGCTGACCAAGGGAGTCCTCGAGCGAAGCAGAGGCAAAGCCATCGTCCTGGCCATCGTCCTCCCCCTGCCAGAGCTCCTCGATGCCGCAGAGCCGCTCGGCCAGCCCGGCCAGCCCCTGGTGGGCATGGATGCGGTGCAGTTCCTCGATCAGCACCGGCATCCGGATCGAGCTGGCCCTCAGCGCCCGACGCAGGTCTGCCTGGGTGCGGCCTGTGTGGCGCAACCAGTCCTTCAGGAAGGCCTGAAGGTCCTGGAGCTGCTCGGTGCTGAGGGACGGCATCAGAGGCGGGCCTTACCGGGCCGCTGGGAACCACTGGTCCAGTCTGCGCTGCGCCCGCAACCTGATGGCCGGCGTGACATGGCTGCTGCACAGACCCAGCAGGGCAGTGAGCGCCACCATGTCGTCCCCGAAGCCAGCCACGGGGAGGAAGTCCGGGATCAGATCAATCGGCAGCAGCAGGTAGGTGAGAGCCGCCAGCACGGTGAGACGCGCCTGGGGAGGAGTTTCCCCATCGAGGAGCATCTCGAAGCACTCGAGCGCGGGGCGGGCGAGGGTGCGACCCGCACGTCGCAGCAGACGCTGCAACAGGCTCTCATCGACGAGGGGGCGCTCGATCACCTGGGGGTCAAGGGTTTCGTGGGCGGAAGGGCCCGCAGCGGTCTGGGCAGCGGACATGGCGTGTTCTGTCGATTGACCTGCCCATCCTCGGAAGGGGTTCGCCCCCTCACCAGGGCCGGATCTCCCTACGAACGGGAGGGTCAACCGTCCACCAGACCGCTTTCAATGCCCGCCTTGCGCAACTTGCGCAGGGCCCGCTGCACCACCTGACGGCAGTACTCGCGGCTGCAGGCCAGCTGGCGCGCCACCTCGGCCAGGGTGCGCCACTCATGGCTGCCATCGAGACCGAAGCGCAGCATCACCACGGTGCGCTCCTTCGGGGTGAGATTGGCCTTCTCCAGCAGGGTCCAGACCGAGGCCGTGCGCTCGGCCTGCTCGGCCCGCTCCATCGGGGCCGGCTCGTTGCTGGGCAGCACATCCACCAGCTCGGAGGGATCCGCCTTGGAGCGAACCGCCCCCTGCAGGCTGACGGTGACACTGCGCAGCTCACAGCCCAGCAGCTCCTCCACCTCCTGGAGCGGCAACGCCAGGGCATCGGCCAGTTCCGCAGGTGAAGCCCCATGCCCATGGGCCTGCAGGTGACGAGCCTTCGCCGCCCGCAAGCGGGTGAGCTTTTCATTCACATTCACCGGAATCCGGATCGTGCGGCTCTGGGTGGAAAGGGCGCGATTGAGGCCCTGACGAATCCACCAATAGGCATAAGTACTGAAACGATGGCCGCGGGTGGGATCAAACTTCTCCACCGCCCGGGTGAGGCCGATCGTGCCTTCCTGAATCAGGTCCAACAGGTCCAGACCCTTGCCTTGATACCGCTTGGCCAGATTCACCACCAGCCGCAGATTGGCCGTGATCATCTGCTGCTTGGCCCGCTCCCCATTGCGCATGGTGCGGCGCTCGAGCTCGTCGTAATCGCAGGCCGGGCCGCTGCCACCGGCAAGCGAGCAGCGCTCCTGCAGGGCCACCATCGCCTGCACCTTGCGTCCGAGGGTGAGCTCCTGCTCGGGCGTAAGCAACTGGTGTCGGCCAATTTCGCCCAGAAAGGCGCTCAAGGAACTGGCCATGGGACCGTAAATCACTCACTCGAAACTAGGGTTATTTGCGCCATTCTCGAAAACCCACAGAAAGGCTTCAATATCCCGATTTCCGCAAGCATTTTCCAAATCTTTTGAAATGGATTCTTTTCAGTGAGAGCTTCAGGAAAGCTCCCGAAACGCTTTCGATTCGGTGCTGATTTCCACTTGATTTCCAACCTCCACATTCTCTTCGCTTTCCGCTTTCCTGCTTCCTTCCTGGCGGCACCCGGCCGCTCCCTGCGCCCAGGGGTCGCTACCGTCAGCCCTGATCCGACCGCCCCCGCCTCCATGCCAGGCCTTGCCGTGATCCCCTCCCAGGTGCTGCCCAGTGCGGCGGTGGCCTACGTGCACTACCTCAGCTTCATGCTCTGCTTCGGAGCCCTGGTGCTGGAACGCCGCCTGATCCGCCCGAATCCCGACCGGAAGGACGCGATCCTGATGGTGGTGACCGATGTGGTGTATGGCATCGCAGCCCTGGCTCTGCTGCTCAGCGGCCTCGCCCGGGTGCTGCATTTCGGCCAGGGCACCAGCTTCTACACCGAAAACCCCGTGTTCTGGTGGAAGGTGGGCCTGTTCCTGGCGGTGGGGAGCCTTTCGCTTTACCCCACGATCACCTACATCCTCTGGGCGATCCCGCTGCGCAAAGGCGAGCTCCCCCAGGTGAGCGAAGCCCTGGCCAACCGCCTGCGCTGGATCCTCAACATCGAACTGGTGGGTTTCGCCGCGATACCGATGCTGGCCACATTGATGGCCCGTGGCGTCGGCCTCGGCGGCTGATGGACCTGCCGCCGCAGCCGCCCCCAGCCTGCGGGGTGGCGGCTGCCCGTCGCCCCGCCCCCCTTGGCGCCAGCTTGCTCGCTCCGACAGCTACGGCAGCTGCGGCAGCTCCCTCCGGCCCCAGCGAACCCGCCACCCCCGCTGGCCCCGCGCCCGATTACCGCAATCGCCTTTCCAGCACGGAAGCCGGTCCGCCCCGCATGCCCCTCTGGTGCGTGTGGGTGCAACCCATGCCCACCGAACGGCCGCCGACCCCGTGGGAACAGCGCTGGCACCGGGCCGTGGAGGCTTCCCTGGCCCGCTGGCGCCAGCAGCTGCCGATCGAGCGGGTGGCGAATCCAGAGGCAGCCCAGGTGAGGCTGCACCGCCAGCGGCCGCCGCTGCGGCTGGAGAGGGACGGCAGGAGGAGAGCCAGCCACGGCCGCGCCCTGCTCCAACTGCAGGAGGTGGAGCGCCAGGGCGTCTGGCGCCTGGAGCCCCTGGTGGAGGTGCTGATCAGCCCCGACCAACGGGAAGCGGCGATCCAGGCCACGGCTCTGCATGAGTTGGGCCATGCCTTCGGTCTCTGGGGGCACAGCGATCAACCCGGCGATGCGATGGCGGCGGTGCCCGGGTCGATGCCGGTGCTGGAACTCAGCCCCCGGGATCTGGCAAGCCTCCGCTGGCTCTATGGCCAGCCCAGCCGCTTCGGCCAGCCACTCAGGCTGCCCGCCGCTTCGGAGCCGAAAAGGCCAGGGCCAGCAGGAAACCAAGAAGCTGCACAATCACAACGCTCGGGCCGGAGGGAAGGTTGAGCAGGCCCGAGGCCAGCAGCCCGAGCGCAGCGCAGCCGGCACCCAGGCCGGAGGCGACCAGCATGTAGGAGCGGAAGCGACCGCTCACCAACCGGGACGCACAGGCGGGGATCACCACGAAGGCACTGATCAACAGCACCCCAACCGCCTTGATCGAAAGGGCAACCACCACCGCCAGCACGGTGATGAACAGCATCCGATGGGTACCGGCGGCCACCCCACGGGAAATCGCCAGGGGCTCATCGAGGCTCAGCAGGATCTGAGCGCGGAGGGTGAGCAGCAGATAGAGAGAGGTGCCGATCAGCAACAGCAGGATCAACCCCACGTCCAGCCAGCTGACCCCGAGGATGTCGCCGAACAGCAGCTGCTGCAGCCCACCGCGGTAGACGTGGACCAGGCTGAGCGCCACCACCGCCAGGGCAAGGGAAGAGGAATAGACGATGTTGAGCAGGGCATCGGCGGGCAAGCGGCTGCGCTCCACCAGATGGTTCACCCCCAGGGCAAACAGCACCGCAAACGGAATCAGCACCAGGGTGGGAGGAATGCCGAGCACGATGCCGAGACTGAGCCCCAGCAGGGCCGAATGACCTAGCGCATCACTGAAGAACGACAACTGGCGCAGCACGGCGAAACTGCCGAGCAGACCACCCATGGCGCCGGTCAGCAGACCGGCCAGCAGGGCCCGCTGCATGAACGGCTGCTGCAGCAGATCCACCAGCAGGGTGGCTTCGCTCATCGAGGCAGGGAACGGTCGGTGTGGCCTTGAGCGGGGCGGTGGTGTGGATGGTGGTGGTGGTAGGGCACGTAGCCCGGGCCATAGAGGCGTTCGAGCTGGGAGGGGCTGAGGGCGTGGTCGGGGGATCCGGCGCAGCGGAGGCTGCGGTTGAGGCAGAGCACCCGATCGCAGCTGCGGCGCACCATTTCCAGGTCATGGGAAACCTGCAGGATCGTCCAGCCCTCACTGCGGCGCAGATCGAACAGCAGACCGTGGAACTGCTCCGCCGCCGCGGCATCAAGGCCGGCCTGGGCCTCATCCAGCAACAGCAGGCGGCGCGGGCGCACCACACAGAAGGCAAGCAGCACCCGCTTCAGCTGGCCGCCGGAGAGCTCGCTGATCAGGCGCTCGGCCAGATCGGCAGCGGCCGTCTTGGCGAGAGCGCGCTGCACCGCTTCCCGCCGCGCCGCCCGCTCCCGCCAGGGGAAGGAGGGCCCCGGTGGATCCCAGCCCAACCCCACGAAATCAGCAACGCTGATCGGCACACGGCCCTGCAGGGCCAGCGACTGGGGGAGATAGGCAAGCTGGGAGCGCAACGCCGCCGGCAGCTGGCCGCGGGGGCCGAGCCCATGGCCCAG
>Ga0164292_10004535_pt1 | contig 11307 bp, 6 predicted proteins | sample GEODES117metaG_FD_111486 | JGI IMG/M metagenome (GOLD analysis project Ga0164292, IMG submission 111486) | Eutrophic lake water microbial communities from Lake Mendota, Wisconsin, USA - GEODES117 metaG | ecosystem: Environmental > Aquatic > Freshwater > Lake | place: USA: Lake Mendota, Wisconsin... | reverse complement strand
GCTGGACAGTTTTTCGGTCAAAGCTTCGTTCTTCCTTACGGGCGACTTCATCCGCAAGGATCCCAACTGGACAAGGCAGCTCTATATGGACGGCCACTATGTAGGCCCGCATTCGGATAAACACTTGCTGTACTGCGACTGGACAAAGCGCGACAGCCTGTTAGAGAGCATGGAGAACATCAAGAAAGACATTGTCAACAACCAGAACGCGCTAAAGAAATTAGGCATCCCCCCCAAGACCTTGAAATACTTCATGCCGCCCTATGAATGGTACAACCGCGCCGTATATGACATGGTCAACGGCATGGGCATCACGATGGTGAACTTCACGCCCGGCACTTCCTCTAATGCCGACTATACCACGCCCGACATGAAGAACTATGTCAGCAGCGATACCATCATGGCCAGGATCAAGCGATACGAACGGAGCAACCCTTCCGGGCTGAATGGCTTTCATCTGCTGATCCATGTGGGTACAGAGCCCGCCCGAACGGACAAACTCTACAACCGCCTCCCCGAGCTGCTGACCTACCTGAAGAGCAGGGGGTATCGATTCAGTCGCTATTGGTAATTGGCTAATTAGCTCATTGGCTAATTAGCTCATTCTTCTCGGTAAGAACTTTCTAATTTATCAAAAATACTGCGCTAAAGAATTAGTCAATTAGCTAATGAGTCAATCTTTTCGGCGCCAATCTTTCAATGTTCCAACACCATTTCCTGTACCCGGGTTTTATTCAATCGATTTCATATCAATCATCTATCCTTATACGTAGCTTAGTTTGACAACTATTATTCATGACCAGACTCCAACTCCTTGCCATACTGCTATTTGCCCATGTTGCCGCGACCGCCCAAACAAAGAGCCAACCCGTTCTTGGACATCGCTCCGTACAACTGCTTACAGTAAATGGCATGCAGTTCAAGGACCTGAATAAGAACGGGAAGTTGGATGCCTACGAAGACTGGCGACTCTCCAGCGACGCGCGGGCCAAAGACCTGCTGTCGAAAATGTCGGTAGAGCAGAAAGCAGGATTCATGCTGATTAGTACCACACGCATGAAAAATGATGCGCCTTTTGGCGGTGGAGGCGGCGGCGGTAACCGCGAGGCCATCACCAGCGATTTCAATGAGGAAGACCAGGTCAACGCCACCAATATGTTCACGCGCAAACCACTGCCTATCCCCCTGATGATGGCGGCGGGCACCACAAAGGCGGTTAAACAGTTTCAATTGCGTCACTTCATATTGAGGGCCAATACGGCACCCCGCACCATTGCGGAATGGTCCAATAAATTACAGGCAGCATGTGAAAGCGATGGGCTCGGTATCCCAGCGATCGTTGCCTCCAACCCCAGGAACCACATCACCAAAGACGCATCCGTTGGCCTCAGCGTAGGTGTAACCCCGTTCTCCACCTGGCCCGGCGAACTGGGACTTTCTGCGATGAATGACCTATCGCTGGTACGTGAGTTTGCAGACATTGCGCGCCAGGAATGGCTGGCAGTTGGCCTCAGAAAAGGCTATATGTATATGGCCGATCTCGCCACTGAACCCCGCTGGCAGCGTATTGAGGGAACCTTCGGCGAGAACGCCGAATGGGTGGCGAAGATGATGACCGAGGTGGTGCTGGGTTTCCAGGGCACAAAACTTTCCTCCACCTCTGTGGCGCTGACCACCAAACATTTTCCCGGCGGTGGTGCCGGTGAGGGCGGACAGGACCCGCATTTCGCCTGGGGCAAATACGAAACCTTCCCCGGCAAGATGTTCCCCAACAACCTGATCCCTTTCAAGGCCGCGATCAAAGCCGGAACGTCAGCCATCATGCCATATTATTCCATCCCCAAGGATACCAAATACGAACCCATCGCTTATGCCTATAACAAGGGTGTAATCAAGGACCTGCTGCGCGACAGCCTCGGATTCAAGGGCATCATCAACTCCGATACCGGACCCATTGAAATGATGCCCTGGGGTGTAGAGGACCTGACCATCATTCAACGCTACCAGAAAGCGCTTGAGGCAGGTGTTAACCTGTTCTCCGGTACGGCAGACCCGGCACAATTGCTGGAAACCATTCGCGCGGGCAAGGTGGACATGAAGCTGATCGACAATTCTGTGTATCGACTGCTGATGGAGAAGTTTGAACTGGGACTATTTGAAAACCCATATGTGGATAAAGAGAAAGCCGCCACCATCGCTGGCAGCAAAACCTTTCAGGCACGCGCCGACCTGGCCATGCGGAAATCCATCGTACTGCTGAGGAATGAAAAAAATCAGCTGCCGGTTAAGCCCCGCACCAAGATCTATTTTGAATCCTATTTCCAGAGAAGGGGCGCTGCTTCACCCAGCAATGTATATCCAGCAAAAACAATGGGCGATGTGGAGTTTGTTAAGACGCCTGAAGAAGCGGACATGATCTTGCTCTGGGTATCTCCAGGTGCGTCATCCCTGTTCGAATCACAGGGTGCGCCGATCATGTTATCATTATCGAAGAATGCAGTAGATGTGAAATACATCAATGAACTGACCGCCAAGAAACCGACTATCCTCGCCATCAACTATACCAATCCCTGGGTGATCGATGAAATCTACAATGAGTCTACCCGCCAACGTTTTGCCGGTGTGCTCGCCACCTTCGGCACCACCAGCGATGCCCTGATCGATGTTGTTACCGGAAAATTCAATCCCTCGGGCAAGATGCAGTTCTCGACGCCAGTGTCTGAAGAAAAAGCGCAGAACCAATTGACAGACGTTCCCGGTTATCTCGAAGGAAACGGATACGAACTGTTCAAATGCAAGGAGGGGCTTTCGTACAAGAAGAAGTAAACGTGTATTGCCGGACCAAGCACTTCAGGAGCTTCTTGTATTTCTTAAGACTTTAGATAAGGGCACTCGCTATTCCATTTTCAATGAGGACGAATTTAAGCAGATGCTCCTTGAGGAAGCAGATTTACTTAAGAGGCTTGCCCAATGATAGATGTCTCTGAAATTATCAAGATTCACCATGCCCTAATATCCCAATTCGGAGGAAGTTCTGGTATAAGAGATTGGTCTGCTTTAGAATCTTCCTTACAAAGGCCATTTTAAACATTTGACAACCAAGAACTGTACTCCTTTCCCATCGCGAAAGCCGCTGCGCTGATTGAAAGTCTCTTACGTAATCATCCGTTTATAGATGGAAACAAGCGAGTGGGTTATGTAATACTTCGCCTTCCCCTTATATTGCACGGATTTGATTTGACAGCAAACACAGATGGGAAATATAGTTTAGTCATAAGTGTTGCTACTGGTCAAATGACTTTTGAAGAGATCGTAAGGTGGATAGAAACAAATATTTCACCTTAAGAAGCGACAAAACTGAGGAATATCCCAGGCCTCCCTCGGGTCCGCTCGTCCAAGCGTTTACCTAAATTCCAGATCGGTCTTCAACGGCAGGTCGCGACTCGATGACCCGATCATGATGCGGAACATCCCCGGCTCGGTGAAACGCTGGCCCTGCTCGTTGAACATGGCGAGCATGTCGGGCGTTATGGTGAATGTGATGCGTTTATACTCGCCCGGTTCCAAACTTATTTTGTTGAAGCCTTTGAGTTCCATCACCGGCCTGGCTACCGATGCCAGTTCATCGCGTACATACAATTGCACCACCTCTGCTCCTTTCCTGCTGCCGGTATTCTTAATCGTGCAACTCACCTCCACCGTGGTTCCAGCTTTGAGTACAGGAGATGACAGCTGAATATCGCTGTATGAAAAACTGGTGTAGCTCAGTCCATACCCGAACGGGAAGAAAGGAAGTCCACTCAGGTTATGGTAATCATCACCGCGGCCAGTGGGCTTGTGGTTATATACGAGGGGAAGCTGGGATTCATGCACGGGGAAAGTGATGGGAAGTTTCCCCGAAGGATTCACGGCACCCGTCAACAGATCGGCCACGGCATTACCACCTGTTTCACCGGGATACCAGATCATGGTGACAGATTTTACCTTATCGAGCCATTTATCCATCACGATGGCACTACCACCCACCAGCAGCACATTCACCGGCTTACCGGTTTTTACCAATGCCTGGATCAGGTCTTCCTGGTGCCACTCGAGATTGAGATAGGCGCGGTCCTGAAACTCCCCTTCATGAATACCGACTACCACTACAATGGATTCTGCAGCAGCAGCTGAAGTCACAGCAGCATTGATGCGCTGCTGCCAATCGTTCTTCACACCAGCACTCCAGATCAGCTTTACGGTAGCATTGCCTGCCGGCTCGGAGAACTCCACCCTGACATTATACTTCATTCCCTTCTCCATTTTTACATCAGCCAGTTCAGCGCGGTACGATTGCTTAACGAACCGGTCCACCAAAAGCTTACCATCTACATAAAGCCTGAATCCATCATTCCCTTCCAGGCCCAGCTTGACATTCCCCGTCACAGGCGATGTCAGCTCGCCGGTCCATCGCACACTGTAGTGATCCTTCTTCACACGTTCATCGGGAGAAAACAGGGTCCAGTGAAAATTGATCTGCTTGTCGTCCCGCACAAATGCCGGACTGCCAGCCAGCGAAGGATTGCTGAAATACTCGCCTTTGATCCTCAGGTTTGACGCCGGCACCACCACATAGTCTTTTGCCTCGCGATCATATCCGGGCGAATAGCTCACCGCAACACCGGGCATTTTCTTCTTGATCCCGTCGAGGATGGAGATCTTCTCACCGCCGGGTCCGCTGTATCCACCCAGCCTGGCATCCACCGCATCCGTTCCGATAACGGCTAATCGCTTGATGCTTTTGCTGAGCGGAAGCCCGTTCTGGTTCTTCAGCAATACGAATGAGGCCGCGGCAGCATCCTCTGAAATTTTTCTATGCGCCTGCATGTTGATGTATCGATCGATGTCGTCCACATCCACGTAAGGCTTTTCAAACAATCCCAGTTCAAACTTGATGCGCAACACGCGGGATACCGCATCATCGAGCCGGGCTGCATTGATCTTACCATCAAGAAAAGGCGGGATGAATAATTTATAATGATCGTAATCGGTTTGGAAGATGACGTCAAGTCCATTGTTGATGGCCTGTTCGCCCGACTGCGGATAATCGACAGATGTATTATGGAGTACAAGTGATCCACCCACGGCACCAGCATCAGAGATCACAAAGCCTTTGAAGCCCCACTCCTCTTTCAGTTTCTTCAGCAGCAGGTCATTGTTGGCGGAAGATGGCTTTCCATTGACGGAGTTGTAGGAGGTCATGACAGATCGTGAACCTCCTTTCTGGAACAATTCTTTAAAAGGATAGAGATGTGTTTCCTCGAGCTGGTTGTTGGAGCTGTAGATCGGGTAGCTGTCGCGCCCGCCATCACCTACGTTAGCCAAAAAATGTTTTGGGGTGGTCACCACGCCTTTCTTCTCGAACTCACTGACGAAAGCGATGCCCATTTGCGCTGAGAGAAAAGGATCTTCACCATAGGTTTCTTCGGTCCTGCCCCAGCGCACATCGGATGCCAGGTTGACTACGGGCGACAGGATCTGGCGGATGCCGCGGAGTTTGGTTTCCAGGGCGATGGCGTTGGAGACCTTTCGCATCATGGCCGTATCCCAGGTGGCAGCGAGGGCAATGGACTGCGGAAACGCGGTAGCTCCTTTACGCACCAGCCCGTGCAGGGCCTCGTCAAATGCGATGATAGGAATACCGAGTCGTGACCGTTCTATGAAATAACGTTGGATATCATTGATCTTTTTTGCGAGTGATTTTGCATCGTCAGTGGCACTGTAGGTAAGCAGTTGCGCCGATGCATTCCCGCCCTGGCTGGCAGCACTTACCTGGAAACCGAATATGCCGTTCACATATTTCGACTCCTCACCCGCTTTGATCTCGCCGGGTATCATGAACAACTGCCAGAATTTTTCTTCCGGTGTCATGCGGGCCATCAGGTCCTTCACCCTTGATTCAACAGGTGCCTGGGCATTCTTATAGACTGGAGTTGTTTGACTAAAACATTGAAAATGACATAAAATGAAAACGAATACAGATAAAACACGCATAGTAATGAATGACAATACCTAAAATTAGCACTTCCTCTTTATCTTACTGCCGTAAATCCTAAAATGCATGAAGAAGTTGATTTTGTTTGTCTTACTTTTCGCTGGTTCTTTACACATCAATGCCCAGGAAACATTTTATTTCAAGGAAGGGCTTGCGAGTGGTGCCGTGCATCAGTATGGGAGGCAGGCACTATATGTCGATGCCCTTGCTTATGAATTATACCAGGGAGGTCTAAGCCCCAAAGAAGGAGCGCCTGTGATCAACAACTCCCAGAGCAAAAATACCTGGGTCAAAATGCTGCCAGATTCCAATCATGTTTTTCGTGGCCCGGCACTGGGTGGCGGATACCTGTATCTCCAATATCCATCGTCCAAAAAGCAAACAGCGGTGATCATCGCAACGGGCAATGCGATGTTATATGTAAACGGCGTACCCCATGGCGGCGACCAGTACCGCTATGGCTGGATGAATATTCCGGTGGAATTAAAGAAAGGGTTGAACGAGATATATATACGTACGGTGGGTATGGGAAGGTTTGGAGCACTTTCCGCGAAGCTCGAGTTCCCGAAGAAGCCCATCGAGATACTCACCAAGGACCCTACCCTTCCATTCTTCGTGAAAGGTGAAACTGCAGGGCCGCAGTGGGCAGGCGTTGTTGTGCGAAACACATCGGCCATATCAGCCAAAGAACTGGCGATTGAAGCAATCGTTGAAGATAAGAGCATACGGACTGCGCTTCCAACTGTTATCGCCCTGGCTACTCGAAAAGTTCCTTTGCAGATCCCGGTTCCATCGGACATTCAAAAAGGCAACTATCGGCTGGGCCTGAAACTATACAATGGAAAGAAGTTAATCGATACTACTTCGTTATACGTTACGGCGGTGAACGCCGATGAACATGCCAGCTATACGTTCGTTAGCGACATAGACGGCAGTGTGCAGTATTATGCCGTAGCGCCTCAGAAGAACAGCAACGGGCAAGCTCCTTCGCTTTTCTTTTCGGTACATGGCGCTGAAGTGGAAGCCATCTCCCAGGCAAGGGCATATAAGCAAAAAGAAGAGGGACCTGTGGTAGCCCCAACGAACCGCAGGCCCAGGGGATTCAACTGGGAAGACTGGGGTCGACTGGATGCGCTGGAAGTATTGAACATCGCGAAGAAAAGGTTCAGCCCCGATCCGCAGCGGATTTACCTGACGGGCCATTCGATGGGTGGCCACGGCACCTGGTACCTGGGCGCGACCTATGCCGGTCAATGGGCAGCCATCGCTCCCTGCGCAGGATACCCAACCCTTGCCGGATATGGCTCAGCGGATGGACAGATCCCAACAGACGCCAGTTCACCAATTAGGAAAATGCTGGTCAGGGCCAGTAACCCCGCCAACGTGCTGGAGCTCGCAAAAAATTATAAAGCCGGTGGCGTATACATCTTTCACGGCGATGCTGACCCAACAGTGCCGGTCAGATTGGCCAGGCAGATGAGACAAGTGCTGGGTGAATTTCATCAGGATTTCAGTTACTACGAATACCCCGGTGGAAGCCATTGGTTCGGCGATCAAAGTGTGGACTGGAAGCCGATTTTTGATTATTTCAAATGGCACACGATTCCTGCCCTTGACGCGGCTAATGAGATAGATTTCAGCACAGCGTCTACGGCGATCTCTGCTACGCACCGCTGGATCACCATCTTACAACAACAGAAAAGTTACGACTATAGCCGGGTGGTCTTAAGCAGAAATCTAAAAGCCGGAACCATTAAAGGAACCACAGAAAATATAGGAGCCCTGAAGATCGACCTCCCTGGATTTAATATCAGTGATACGATAAAGATAGAACTGGATAAAGAAGCCATCACGGTTATCAAGACTTCCGAAAATGGCGTGGTACTAACCCGGGATGGCAAATGGAATGTGGGCAGTGCGCCTTCGCTCAGTGAAAAAGGGATCATCAGAAACGGGGGGCTTAAAGAAGCCTTCAACCATAGGATGATTTTTGTTTATGGAACTAAGGGAACCGCAGAAGAAAATGCCTGGTCGTACAACAAAGCCGTGTACGATCTTGAAACCTGGTACTTCCGTGGCAATGGAGCTGTCGATGTTTTGTCGGACGTCGAATTTCTAAAGATCAATTATGCAGATCGGGGCATTGTGCTTTACGGAAATAACACCACCAATGCGGCGGCTGCGGCGCTGTTGAAAGAATGTCCGATTAAGATGGAGCGTGGCAAAGCCAGTGTAGGTAATAAAACCTATACAGGTGATGATATCGGGGCTTTCTATATCTGGCCAAACTCATTGTCGAATCACAGTATGATCGCATTGATCGGCGGCACCGGCATTCAGGGTATGAGGGCTGCGGATGCCAATCAGTATTTTAGTGGCGGAAGTGGATTTCCCGATTTCATGGTCTTTACCATCGACATGCTTAAGGGCGGCGACAACGGCCTTAAAGCAGCCGGATTCTATGGTAACCAGTGGCAGTTGGGGCAGGACTATCAATTGGCAAATTGACTCATTGGCTAAAGCGTACAGCCCCAATTACATAAACCCTGATGCTGGCAACTGGTTAATGAAGAGATATGCACTCAAATATTTTACTGTACGTATTGGAACCGCTGCTAAGTGTGATGCTCTCCCTTTTTATAAAAATATTATTGTCAGTCATTAGTTTCTTAAATTCCAACTCCGTTAAAAAAGGATAATTGCAACCCCTGCCTTTTCTTTCTGGTTTGTGTACTAATATCTCTTTAATGAAAATGGAGCCATTTATCTGCAATATTCTTTTGATATCATTCAGCATTTCAGTTTTATAAGTCATTTCGTGAATGACATCAAAAATTAAAACCTTATTAAATTTCGCAGAAGGCAAATTAGTTGTCTTTTCGGTCCCAAAATAAAATATGAAATTTTCAATCTTTGTCTTGTTTCCGGTATTGTTAATTCTCCCAGCCAAAGTTTTCGGATTGAAAGAAGAACTATCGATATCTTCAACATCAAATTTGCATTCCGGACAACTATTGGCGATAGGAATTAAGGTATAACCTCCTCCTGTCCCAATATCAGCAATATCATCGGTAGGTGACAGACTTAAGAACATACTGACAATACTAAAGTTCACAGCAGTTAAGCTGTCTCTTTTTTGTTTTTTAGATTGGCTTTGTCCAAAGGAGAGCGTTGCAACTAACAAAAAAGGTAAAAATATTAATTGCCTCATATTTAACATTGTTACGAATAATTTACCGTAGACAAAAAGGTAATGCTGCAAGTTTGGAATTCATTGCCTAACCTGGCCGAAACTGATGCTCAATAATGAATTGAAAGTACAGATAAAAATCATAGGAACTCATTTCGTCGAAACCGTTTCTGATAGCGAACTACAGCCCCAGATTACAACGTCCAGACGCACATGCAGCAATACATATTTTGCGCGTCAATCTAAATAGCATCCTTCAAACGTTGAAGCATCCATGACTTTGCCGACACGACCCAACACACCAAGTCAGGCACATTTGCAAGGCACACAAAGCTGATACAGGATTATTTCGTTGTGATATTCAATGAAGAGAAAAAATATCCAAAGTCACTTTCAACCATTTCTCTAAACTCAATAGGAAATTCTATTATCATTAAAAATACCCTATTCCGTGAAAGAACCTGTTTAATGATAGCACCCTGGAATTTGTCGAAGACAGAAAATGAAATTGATTCAGCGTCTTTAGTCTTTTCTCTTCTTATATTCTCAACCGTATCTCCAGGATCGTCGAACATTCTGAGGAATTCATTTAAATCAAATTTCTTATTCCTATTTTCAATCTCTGTTACTGAAAATTTTATCCCTTCTTGACTTTTACTTCCAATAGAATATATATCGACCTCGGCACCCTCAATAGTAAAGTCATTAAAAGGAATCGGCAGCAGAACTGAAAAGTTTCCTTCCGTTGATTTTCCAAAGTATAGCCCAGATTTATCTTTGGTTGTATCTTGAACTCTGTGAATTACTACAGGCGACCCTGACTGTGCTACTTACACCAAACAAAATAACACAATTACAAACAGCAGCAGAATAGTTTTCATAAGTGTATGGATCGTTTGCATATAATAATAAGCGAATTCAAACTTTTACCTCTTTCGTCTATGTCAATGAATGAAATGAATAAGAGGTACAACCATCGCTTTTATTCAGTAATTACAAAACTGAAGGGTTGCAACCGAAAGGCTTTACTCTCTTCTCCCAAATAAATAAGGGGACTCCAACGAGGAGATTTGCGAATCACTCTCATAGCTTCCTCTTCCATGCCATATCCGAAGTTTGTCATTGGCTTTATGTTTGACACCTTACCTTTTTCGTCCACAACAAAGGAAATGATAACTTTATAAACTCCTACAGGCGCCTTTTTTCTAATTGGGACCTTTGCATTGACATTTTGAGAAACGAATGTTCTCCAACCTTCATCTCCGCCCGGGAATTCAGCTTCTCTCATATATACGAAACCATCGATACTTTTTCCTTGTTCATCAAATCCCTCCGATGTGGTTTTTTTTGTACGATTATCATAGGAATAATGTGCCCAAATCTTACCATTAGAGTAAAAATGGTAAGTATTTTCTATTTCGCCGCTTTCATAGAAGTATGAAGAATCCTTAACATCTCCACTCTCATAATATCTTAGTAAAAGCCCACGAGGTTTTTTAAAGAGGGTATCCGCATAGATCGATTTACAATTCAACTTATTTGTCTCTGCCCAATATGACATGCAAAGATATAAGGTATCCTGTCTAATGAACTCTGTATAAAAGAATGCAGAATCCTTTGATGTAGGTAGCCAAAGTGAATCGTAATACTTGATTATTTTGTCCTGTGAAAATGTCGACAAAGATAAAAGTAGGAATACAGGAAGAAGAAATTTAGCCATTACAATTTATGTTATGAGTTGCTGCTAACGGCGATTCCGAAAGCCGAATTAATTTAAAAAAGGTACCCCGTGAAAGTAGCGTATATTCCTTGAACACCAATTTACAATAGACAGGTATATCAACAAGTGGACAATAATAAAAGCCCTTATTCCCTCTTGGCTATTAAAGTAAACTTTTCCCATTATATCATGAGCATGAAAGATTTTCATAATATCGCGGCCAAGGGTATGGCTTGCTGCTATAGTACTCCCCTAAATTCAGACCACGAGGTTAGTTAATAATTTTTACTAATTTAAACCTCAAGTATGAAAAAGCAAACTCGCAGAAAATTCAGCCCCGCATTCAAGGCCAAGGTAGCTCTT
>Ga0164292_10004534_pt1 | contig 11307 bp, 13 predicted proteins | sample GEODES117metaG_FD_111486 | JGI IMG/M metagenome (GOLD analysis project Ga0164292, IMG submission 111486) | Eutrophic lake water microbial communities from Lake Mendota, Wisconsin, USA - GEODES117 metaG | ecosystem: Environmental > Aquatic > Freshwater > Lake | place: USA: Lake Mendota... | reverse complement strand
TGATAACCAGGAGTGAATGGAGGATTACCCCAAAGCAGGTTGCGACCATGCGCACCTGCCATTTCAGTACCAACGCTGACTCCCGAAAATTCGGTGCGGATCATCACTTCACCAGGTTGCGGCGTTCTCAGCTCGCGCTCTCCTAGTTTTACCTTGCCCAGTTCATGAATAATGAGTGAAGCATTCATTGCCTTTTTTGCGTTAGCCATTTTCACTCCCATTGGAATTGATTTTCATAGTTTGCAAGTCCACTGAAACTTCAAAATTAAGAAATTTCTGAACTTGATCAGTCTCGTATAACCCTGCGAATTCGTTTCCGGGAATTTTGTAGAAAGATAGGTCCATAGAGTCTGCTCTTTGGCCTAACGCAAGTTGCAACGCTTTTACTGTTGGTACTTGAGAATAGACTTTATTAGATACAAGATTCATCAAGTGAAGCCCTGGTTTTTTCTCCTTTAGAACCGCTAATTCAAAAGCCCTCACGGCATCAATTACTGAAATACATCCCAGAGTACAAAATGGTCTCCACATTTTTGATATTCGATCTTCATCGGCAGGTGCTGCGGTCTCTGCCAGCACTACACCGATTCTAAATAGCGTAAAATCAATATCATCGTTTAACCGGCTGAAATATCGAGACAATTCCTCTACAAAATACTTGGAAAGCCCATATACATTTGAAGTGTCGCACTCATGATCATCCTTTATCGGCAGAGAGCGAGGTGTGAAATCTGCTGTTAGGCACCCAACAACTGCTATCGAGCTCGCAATTACAAATTTTTTCACCCCAAGATCGACGGCAAATCTTAAGAATCGAGAGGTTCCTGCAACATTTACAACAATTGCATCCTCTTCGTTCGCATCTCCCGTAACTCCAGCAAGATGAATAACTACATCAATATTTCTGCCTTTAAGTTGCTCTAAATCATCCAAATTGGCAAAATCTCCGAAGATTTGCTCAATATCGGGATTGTCAATGTCTTTGCGGGTGAAAGCTATAACCTTTGCGCCCGATTTAGTAAGTTCCCTAATCAATCGACTGCCGATAAACCCACTAGCGCCAGTCACAAGATAGGTTTTCATAGCCACTCCCCCTTAAGTGAAATCATCCTTTCAAACCTCCGCCGAATCCCTTGATTATCGTTTTCTGCATAAAGAAATAGATTATTAGAATAGGTGCATTGCTTAGAATCAAGCCCGCGAATACCAAATTCCACTGTGATCTAAATTCGCCTACGAAGACCGAAATGGCAACGGTAGTTGTTTGTTGACCGGTTCCGCTGAGATAAAGAAGTGGAGTGAAAAAATCGTTATAAACGTAGACCCCCGCCAGGATTGCCACAGAACCTGTAACGGGACGTAGCATGGGGAAAAGGACGCGTCTAAATGTTGTAAAAAGACCTGCGCCGTCTATGGCAGCAGCTTCCTCGTACTCTTTCGGTATAGCCCGCAAAAAGGCGGTATATAAAAATATTGCAAATGGCATTTCTCTGCCTATGTAAAAAATAATTAAAGAAGGTAAAGTCCCGAGTAATCCCAAATCTCTCATAGTCGTATATAAAGGAATAAGGGCTAGTTGATAAGGCAGCAACAGGCCGCCAATAAAGAAGAAAAAGAACAGAGTTGACCATTTACGAGTTACCCGCGCTAAGGGATAGCTAGCTAGCGCTCCAAAAATTATGACGAAAATGATGCTAACGATCGTGACAATTGCGCTGTTCCTTATTGCTCCTAGCAAATTACCCTCAACCCAAACTTCTGTGAAATTGAATAAGGTGGGATCTACCGGTGGCAAATATGCAGATGTGAGATCCGCTTCACGCTTAAAGGCTATATTAAATAGAACGTAAGCTGGAAAAAGAAAGATAAGGCCAACGAATAGCATGACTATCTCAAGTGAGAATATCTTCTTGTTATATTTTTTCATGACTTATTAGTCTTCGATAGTCCGAAATACTGGATTCCAGATAAGACAGCAACAATTAAAGTCAGTAAAACAGCCATCGCCGTGCTATATCCAAATTCACCGAATTGAAAAGCATTTCGATACATCATGGTTGAAATTGTTTGAGAAGCTTGTCCAGGTCCTCCGCCAGTTAGAATATAAACTTGATCGAAGAGTTTTAGCCCTCCAATTATCGAGAGCATTAAGGTGACGGTGAGAGCGGGATAAAGGAAATGCCGTACTAAATACCAGAATTTATAGAAATAGTTTGCGCCATCTAACTCGGCGGCCTCTAATAGCTCCTCTGGAACGGATTCGAGGCCAGCTAAAAAAATAACCATTGAATATCCAGAAAATTGCCAAACAACAACGATGATGATCGACCAGAGCACAACTTTGGGATCTCCCAGCCATTCTTTCGCAGCTGATGGTGAAAATACAGTACTCAGCGCAGCATTTATCGGACCATTCGGGGCAAATAGAAATTGCCATAAATATGCAGTTGCAACGGGTGCAACCACGGCAGGGGCAAAAAATAGAACTCGAAGAAAATTTCTAGATTTTATTTTTGAGTGGACCCCGAGCGCCAAAAGTAATCCGACTAGATTTTGAATGATTGTTATTCCGATTGCCAAAAAAATCGTATGCTGCAGAGCACCCAGAGAATCACCATCTTCAAAAATTCTTCGAAATTGGTCAAATCCGATCCACTTAGATGATGGTTTGAGTCCAGACCAATCAGTAAATGCAAATGCGATTCCCCTAAAAGATGGCACAACCACCACGAAGAGATAGAAACTCAAAGCAGGCAGAATAAACAGACCCCAGCGCCATTCAATGCGGGATCTTTTCCTAGCTACGCCTCTATCTGACAGCGTTGAAATCACAAAAAATATCTCCAAACTAAAAATTTAAGTGTGAGGGGCGAACTTGGGTATTAGTTCGCCCCTCACATCTTTGTCTTGGCTTAGCCTGCCACCTTAGTTTTTAAGGAGGGCCTCATCCATCTTTTCCGCTATTGACTTAGGAGTTTCGGTTCCCGCAAACATCCCTTGGACGCCGGCAATCAGCGCTTGCTGAATTTGTGGCGCTTTCCATTGATGGTCAATAAATGGGAAGAACTTACCTTTTGCTCGATAAGCCATGATGTCCGAAATTGCTGGGGAGCTCGGAACATAACCGGCAAGTGGAATAGATGGGATTCCACCAGAGAGTCTTACTTGAATTTCTAACGCGGTAGAAGATCCAAGGAAGTCCATAAAGCGACGAGCAAATACGTTATTGGCTGCCTTCTTATTGATTGCGAAGGTAACCAAGTTTGCAGATGGAATAAATGTCTCTGCCGCATTTTCTGTAGCTGGATGGGCAGCGAAGCTCCATTCCTCTGATGCATTAAGAGCCTTTAGAGCTGGAATGACGGTTGGTAATCCAAGCCATCCCAAAACTTTTCCAGCTGCAAGCTGCTCTTGAATCATTGCATAAGTTGTGGAATTTGGAGATGCCTGGAAGCAACCCCAAGTATTCATATCCTGCAACATTTCAAATGATTTGACCCAAGCAGAACCTGCGAATGAAGTCTGCTTCTTATACTGCTTTTCAGTGAAATCTGGGTCTTTGGCGTAAACCATTGTGGCTGTAGTTGCATATGAGTGCATAATTGTTGGCCAACCAGTAGCCCAAGGTGCTCCGTAAGCAGGAGTTCCTTTAGCTTTTGCAGCCTGGCAATAAGTCTTGACTTCGCTCCATTTTGTCGGTGGCGTTAGTCCAGCTTTTTTCAAAATATTTTTGCTGTAGATATACCCCACACCTTGTGCAGTTTGTGGGACTCCTACGATTGTTCCTTTGTAACGAAGTGATCGATCATTCTTTGCTACAAATTTACTCCAAGGGCGATAAGTCAATGGCGCGATGTAACCATTTTCTGCTAGCGCAATAACCGAGTTTACGGCACCCGATCCTGGATATGCCTGCAAGATATCTGCAGCGGTACCGGCGAGAAGTTGCGTCATCATTGCAGCCTGACCATCACTTACACCGTAATAAGTTGGTGTAATGCGAATGCCTGGATTCGTTACATTAAATGCTTTGATGATTGCATCAATGGCTGGCTTATTAGTCGAGTTTCCGTGAAGTCTTAGCTCATTTGAATTACCAGCATTTGCGGAGCCAATCAAAGAAAATGACATCAACATTGACAATGCAGTCACTGTTGATATCAAAATACCTGTTCTTTTTTTCATTATTTCCTCAATTCGGTTACGAGAGTGACTAAACCCAAAGGGCGGAATCCTATGGGATACATGATCGTAATATCGTCCAAGGTGTGGCGTCAATCACCCCTAGGCATTTACCCGTACCAGCGAGTCTTAATTACTCCGCGGTGAAAGTTGGACTTCAATCACATCAACGATTGCACCACTTGCAGCGTGTGGCACCAAATACATCTCGCCTGTTCGATCTTCGCCAGGCTTGAATCGGTGATGAACTTCAAAATTCAAGTTGAAATCAATTTCCTCACCGGTGGCCATAAGAATTACCTTTTTTACTCTGTCGACAGGTAAGCCACGCACCGTTAACTCTTTAATAGGCTGCAAAAGCAAATGGAGAAAAATGGAATCTTCATTTCTGGTTACAGGGCCATAAAAATCGATACCTTCGGTTGGCTCTACCCCAATAACTGAACGAGCATGGACCTTCATCCAATTACCGATTTCCTCAAACTTGGCGACCTGAATTGGCTCCAAAGAACCATCCCCACTTATTCCAGTGTTTAGAAGCAGATTTCCTCCTCTGCTAGCCACCTCAATTAAAGTCCTAACTAAACGTAAAGAGCTTTTAAGTTCCTTATCGTCTGGAGTCCAACCCCAATGCCTGCCCATGGTTAAACACATTTCCCATGGTCCACTTGGAGCGGTCGCCGGCATTGATTGCTCAGGTGTGTAATAGTCACCCTGACCATGTAGGCGTTCATTAATTATAATATTTGGCTGCAGTTCTTTAATCATCTTTCGCAATCCTGGGCAATCCCACTCATCGCAAGAGCGCTCCCACCCGCCATCAAACCAAATCACATCCACCTGACCATAGTTCGTCAAGAGTTCGGTGATTTGGCCACGAACGTATTTATTAAATCTAGTCCATTGCTCTGGCGAGGGACGACGATGCTTCTCTAATTCAAGTGGCGAACCCTTCATCTCCGGCCAATTCGCTTCTGGAAAATGTTCTTTCTTATAAGGGCGATCCGAATCTAGATATTTGGGGTAATCATCATGATGCCAATCTGAAAGACTGTAATAAAACCCAACCCGCAAACCTTCTTTGCGAACCGCATCTGCAAACTCACGAACAATATCTCGCTGGAATTTCGAGTTTTCAATACCGTAATCCGAAAAATTTGAGTGAAACATTGAATATCCACCATGATGGCGTGTTGTGAATACGACGTACTGTGCTCCAGCATTTTTTGCCATCGCAGCTACGGCTGCAGCATCCCATTTACTAGGATTAAATCCAGGTGCCGACGAGTGATACTGCTCTGCAGTAACTTTATGTCGAGGTTCGATCTCACCGGGAATGATTGATTTACCAACTATCGGCCATCCAATTTCGATTCCTTGAGAACTTGCATGATCCCAATGCACGAACATCCCGAATCCGGCGCCAGTGAACCATTCCGCACCTGGAATGGTTCTTCCATTTGTGAGAGCAGTCTTCAATTTAAGCCCCGATCTAGGTAAATTTCTTCACAGACTAACCCAAAAATAGCAATTATCAAGGGTGATCTTTTAAGTTGGCAGATCAAAGATCGCTAGCGTGCTGGTGAAGCCGCCATCGATCTGAATATCCGTACCTGTTACAAAATCTGATGCGCTAGATGCGAAGTAAGTTGCAATCCCTGCAAAATCATTTGGCGCACCCCAACGACCTGCCGGCGTGCGCGATAAGACATGCTCTTGCAGCCCTGGCACCGCGCGAGTAACAGATGTCATCTCGGTAACTATCCATCCCGGCAAGATCGTATTTACTTGAATATTGTCCGCACCCCAAGCAGCTGCTAAAGATTTACCTAATTGGACTACTGCCCCCTTGGTCGCCGAGTAAACAGGTGCAACACCTAAGCCTTGAACGCTGGTGAGAGATCCAATTAAAATAATCTTTCCTCCCCCACGCTTTTTCATCTCGGGATAAACAAGTTGCGCGCAATGAAATACAGCCTTGAGATTTACATCAATAATCTCGTCAACAATGTCGTCCGTATACTGCTCAGGACGCATACGAATATTCACACCAGCGTTAGCGATCAAAATATCTATGCCACCAAAGTCAGCAACAGTTTGGCTAGTTGCTTTAGCCAAGTCGGAACTCGATTTAACATCTACTTCATATGATTTTGCTTTGACTCCGAGGGCAGTTAATTCTGCAACAGCATCTGCGCTTTTCTCTTTACTACGCGCCCAAATAGCAATGTCGGCACCCGCTGCCGCTAAACCTTTGGCACATCCCAATCCGATCCCGCCGTTGCCACCAGTAATTACCGCCAGCTTTCCGGTCAGATCAAAGAGTTGGTTAGAGGTCAACAGAAACCCCTGAATCCATTGACTTATAAAGCGCTTCAACCATCTTTAAGGTGCCGACATTGTCGGCAACGGATGCGCGAAGTGGTAAACCTTTAGAGACTGCATCCATTACAGATCCCATGGTTCCGATAAAGGCGTCCGGAAACCAACGCGTCGTAACTGGATAAGGCATCCAACCATCGGTCGGTAAAACTTGAGAATTAACTTCTAAGGTATCAACGCGTCCATTTGGATAGTCATAGAGCAAACCTAAGGTTCCTCGGATTGAACCTTTATCGCCATCGATGCGATATTCGGCGTAGTTATCTCCACCGCGATTTACGTGATTGGCGTGAACAAGTGAGGTGACCCCACTCTTGTATAACGCAGTCGAAATCGTGCGAGTTTCACCTTTTGGAAACTGGCCAGCGGTTCGACCCGCGGCACAAAATACAGTTTTAGCATCTCCCAAGAACCAGCGGATTAGATCGTGATAATGAATCGAATGCAACATAACCTCTAGGCGATCAAGATCTTTAGCCCAAGGCCAGAGCTCCCAAGGTGTAATTAAATTTACATTTATCGAGAAGTTGCTAACCGTTCCGATCCAGCCGAGTTCAACCATTTTATAGGCTGCGGCAACGCCTTCTTCAAACCGTAATTGTTGATTGACGGCTGCGATGATTCCAGCATCTTTAGCTTGCTTAACCATCGCCTCACCCGCGGCAACAGTTGTTGCAAATGGTTTCTGCGCAAGGATGTGTTTCTTAGCCGCGGCAACCTGCGCAAAGATTTCTGGCTGTGCTGCAGCCGGAACAGCAATATCTACGATCTCTACATTTGCATCAGATAAGAGTTCGGCAAGTGTCTTGTAAACGGTAGGTATACCGTGGCGCTTTGCCACATCTTGAGCTTTGGCGTTATCGGTGTCAAAGATTGCAACTACTTCAAGGCCAGCCTTCTTATATGCCGGCAGGTGCGCGCCATCTACTATTCCGCCTGCGCCACAAATACCTATTTTTCGTCTGTTCTCAGGCTTAACTTCTAACTTAACTGCCTCTGCAACCTCGCGGAATTGTTCAATCATGGCTATTCCTAACCTTCTGCTTTTTGATTTGCGGCCTGAGTTGTGCGATAAAGAACTGTTTGTAAATGCTCTGTATAGAGCAATAACTCTTCATTATCAGCGCGGAAAATTTCATAGGAGACTTTGAAGAGCCCCATATTTTCATACTTGGGGGTCTTCTCTAAAAGTGTGCGCATTCCATAGATCGTGTCACCAATAAAAGTAGGCTTGATAAAGCGCAACTTGTCGTACCCATAACTAAAGGTATTTACATTGTTATGTGCAAAGAGCCCCAAGCCATAGCTAAAGACCATGGCACCTGGTACCAAGCGCTTTTTAAAGAGGCCATGCTCACGTGCCCAAATATCATCACCAACATATGGGTGCATATCTAAGACAAGTGAGTTAAGAGCATTACCTCACCCTCAGAGATGGTGCGACGCAAAGAGCGGTCAACCTCTCCGACCTGATAGTCCTCATAAAGCTTTACATCTTGATTCCAAACTGGAATCTCATAACGAGCCTTTGGATCTGGATTTGGATTCTTCATATCTGCTCCTTTTATATTCCGAACTCTTTGCGGATCTTTTCAGTATCTTCCCCAACATGTGGTGCACCTTTGGAATGTTTTACTGTCTTGCCATCGATGCGCATGGGCGAACGCGTTGTTGGAATCGTTATCTTGGATCCATCTTTGCCAGTTCTTTCAGTCTTTTGCACCATATCTATAGCGCTAAATCCCTCATGTTCTACGAGCTCGGGCAGGGTAAGAACTGGCGCACACCAGATATCTGCCGCATCCAAAATTGCTAACCAATGATCTGTTTCCTGCGTTGCAATTTTTGCACTTAGCGCTTTCATTATCGCTTCTTGCTCACTCCACCATGACTTTGGATCTTCGTATCGGTCTAAATCAACTCCAATTAACTTACCAAGAGCTGGAATTGGGGTCATTGCAATCGCTAAATAGCCGTTTTTAGTGGGATAAAGACCATATGGCGCGGGCAAAAATGCGTGCGCTGAATTGCCGGCGCCACGATTTACGACCACGTTGGGATCAAAGAGATTTGCAGATATCAATTCAAATTGCAGATCTAACATCGACTCAAGCAAGCTTGATTCGACGAGCCCACCTTTACCGGTGCGCTCTCTGCGCAACAACAGCGCAATCACACCAGAAGCTAAATGAGTTGACGTGAAAATATCAGCAACTGCTAAACCAACTGGAATTGGTGGATCACCAGCGCGACCATTTAACCAGGGAAGCCCTGAAATACTTTGGGCGAGCAAATCTTGTCCTGGGCGATCTTTGAAGGGACCCTCTGCCCCATAGCCAGTTGCACTGCCATAGACAATTCTTGGATTTACCTTTTTAACATCTTCATAGCCAAGACCTAGGCGTTCAATAACTCCAGGTCGAAAATTCTGAATGATTACATCTGCTTTCTTAACTAACTCCCATACTTGAGCCAAGCTCTCGGAATTTTTTAGATCTGCTGCGAAACTCTCTTTATTTCGATTCATAATATGGAAAGAGAGCGTGTCCCCATCCTTTTCCAGTCCTGCAAAAGCCAGAGTACGTCCAATGTCGCCAGTACCTGGTCTTTCAATCTTAATCACTCGCGCTCCCATATCGGCAAGTCGCATTGCAGCAACTGGGCCTGCTAAGAACTGTGAGAAATCTAAAACTAAAATGCCGCTAAGTGGCAGATCAGATTTATCAAGTGAAGGTTTAATCGACATGGAAAACTTCTGGCATTGCCGCCCACCATTCGCCATCAGCGCGATCTGGAACTGGTGATTGCAGAGGCTTGCAAACTCCCCACCATTTTTGAGTCATTGGATCAGCGGCCATCTTGGCCATATCGCCATCAAAATCGTTACCGATATATTCAAAGTAAGAGAATAGAAGTTCGCCGTAACGATAAATAGAGTAATTACGAATATTGCACTCATAAATCTTGGCCAACACATCGGGCCAAACGTCAGCGTGCAGACGCTCATATTCGTCGCGGTTTTCTGGCTTCATTCCAATTACTGATGCATATCTAGTCATGACTTCTCCTTAACCTAATTTGTAGAAAGCTTTGGCGGTTTTGTGGCACATCCACTCTTGCTCTTCTTCTGTGAAGTGCGAAATAACTTCAACTTGAGCTTTCCAGATTTCAGCATAGGTATTGCCAAGCACAATTACCGGCCAATCCCCGCCCATCATTACGCGCTTTGCTCCGTAAGTTTTCACCATGAAATCAACATAAGGCTGCCAATCAGAGACTTTCCAATTAGCCAGATCTGATGCGGTATTTAAACCAGAAAGTTTTGCATAGACATTAGGGAAGGCTGCAATTTCTGCCATCGAGGATGCCCAAGGCTCCATCTCTTTTGCCGCAATGGGTGGCTTAGCAAAGTGATCCACCACAATTTTCATATTTGGAAATTTCTTTGCCAGAGTGACAACGTTCTTGGTGTGTTCGGGCTTTATAGATACGTAATCAAAACTAAGGCCCGCTTTTTCAACCATTGCTAAAGTTTCCAGTACTTCCGGACGAGTAATCCAAGCATCATCTGATTCATACTTAGGATTTGAATAATCATGAGTCAGATTGCGAACCCCTTTGAAGTAGGAGTTCTTCTTAAGGGTTTCAATCGCAGCACGCGCTTCATTTGGACGATCAAATGGGATCCAGCCGACTACGCCTTGCACGAAGTCGGAATTAGCTGCCACATCTAACATATAAAAAGTATCTTCGTATGTATCTCCAGCTTGAACCAGAACTGAACCAGTAACACCGGATGCAGGGATTTCGGGAGCAAGTCGCTCTGGTGTGAAATCATCGTATAGCGGACCGTATTCAGGTGCGATCCACGAATACGCACGTTCACTCATAACCCAAAGATGTTGATGGGTATCGATTAGTTCTCTCGCCATGGTTTTCTCCTTTTCCTATAAAACGCCGTAGGCGTTCCATACTTCTCTTACGCTCTTGCCAGCCAATAAATCCTTTAAAACACTCTTTTCCGTAGCCGCGCGAGCATTGGCTAACTCGGTCACCTTTGCTAAATGTTGTGCTGGTACAACCACAATTCCATCAGCATCTGCAATAACTCCATCGCCGGGATTAACTTCTACTCCCCCACAAACAACCGTTGTGCGCATCGCTTTAATTCGCATCCGTCCTTTGTAATCTAAGGGCCGAGTTCCGAAACCAAATGCTGGAAAATCTAGACCAACTATTTGTTCGGTATCTCGCAACGGACCATCGGCAACAACACCTGTACCACCGCGACCTTTAGCTGCTGCCGAAAATAGTTCTCCCCAAAAGGCAGAGAGCGCGTCTCCTCCGGTTGCAACGACAGCAACTTCTCCAGGTTGCAAAGTATCTAGGAAATCAATGCCATCACCATAAGGATCTTTTTGATCGTATTGGCTATCTGCGACAAATTGCACCGTTGCAGCTAAGCCAACGGCGCGCATATGTGGGCGAAGGGCTTTTACGTGTACAGACATCGCATTGTTGCGAACGCCAAGCACATCTAGTGAATCTGAGATCATCGCGCTACGAACACGGGAATCAAGGTCCCAGGTCATTTTTTCTTCTCCACCATATATACGTGAATAAAGGCAATCACAGTCTCACCACGTTGGTTAGTGACACTTACTTGCTCATCAACTAACCCAAAGTCAGCAGCGCGCTTGGCATGCTCACGCTTTGCAACGATTTCTGCCTTAGAAGTAATTG
>Ga0164292_10004533_pt1 | contig 11309 bp, 8 predicted proteins | sample GEODES117metaG_FD_111486 | JGI IMG/M metagenome (GOLD analysis project Ga0164292, IMG submission 111486) | Eutrophic lake water microbial communities from Lake Mendota, Wisconsin, USA - GEODES117 metaG | ecosystem: Environmental > Aquatic > Freshwater > Lake | place: USA: Lake Mendota, Wisconsin... | reverse complement strand
TGCCGACTATTTTGAAAAGGACGAGCCAAATTTTCCTCGCCATTTGATGGTGCAGAAAGCCCGGGCGGTTCGCGAGACGATCCGCCAGATCGAAGCCTCGACGGAGACGCCCAAACTCCACCGCCTGGCGTCTCCCGAACCAAAATAGAAACCTCTGGTTCCAAGAGCGGCTCAGTGGACGAGTAAATCACAGGGGCTTGGCCCCCGATAAGAAAGACAAGGATATGCCGAAGTCCCACACTGCGGTCATTCCTAAAAACGTCTTTGGCGCCGCGCCGCTTCCCCGGCTGCAGGTCCCGGTTTCAACCACCTTGCTCCAAGCAGCCGGACTCGACACGGCGGACCTCTATCGCCAGTTGGCTTCTGGCCCCGAAGGTTTGTCTGCGGCTCAGGCCGAAGCTCGACTGCAACAGCATGGACCTAACGTATTGGCCAAGGATATGCGACCGGGAATTGCGACGTTGCTGTTGCATTCGGTCCTCAATCCGCTGGTCATCCTGCTGACGGTCTTGTCGGGCGTGTCCGTGGCAACGGGGGATTACCGTGCTGCCTCGATGATGATCCTGATGATCATCCTGGGGTTTGACTGAAGCTCTTTCAGGAAGCAAGGGCTGATAATGCCGCGGCCAAGCTCAAGGCGATGATTTCAGTCCAGGCGACGGTGATCCGCGAGGGCAATCCTCAGGAGACTCGCGTCTCGCAATTGGTCCCTGGCGATGTTGTCGTGCTTGCTGCGGGTGACATGATTCCAGCCGATCTGCGCCTGCTTTCGGCCAAAGACCTTTTCGTGACCCAGAGTTCACTGACCGGCGAGAGTTTTCCCGTCGAGAAATTCGCTCTGGAAAAGAATCCCTCTGCCACCCTCCCGATTGAGCTGACAAGTATCGCCTTTCTGGGGACGAGCGTCGAAAGCGGCGCGGCGACGGGAATCGTCGTCGCCACCGGAAAAGATACTTATCTCGGCAAAGTTTCGGCGTCGCTGCAGGAACAGGAGCCACCGACGAGCTTCGAACGGGGAATCAGCCAATTCACTTGGCTGATGGTTCGTTTTGTCGCGGTAATGGTCCCGCTGGTGTTTCTGATTAACGGACTGACTAAGGGGAATTGGGGCGAGGCTTTCTTTTTTGCAATCGCCGTGGCTGTGGGCCTGACACCGGAAATGCTGCCGATGATTGTCACGGTTTGCCTTGCAAAAGGCGCTGTGGAAATGAGCCGTAAGAAAGTGATCGTCAAACGGATCAATGCAATCCAGAACCTCGGTGCCATGGACATTCTCTGCACTGACAAGACTGGGACGTTGACCATGGACCAGGTAATCCTCGAGCGGCATTGCGATGTTCTTCTGAAAGAAGACGAGGAAGTACTTGGACTGGCGTACATGAACAGTCACTTCCAGACGGGCTTGAAAAATGTGCTCGATCGCGCGGTCCTTGCCCATGTCGAGACGCACGAGCATGCAAAAATTCCTGAATACGCCAAAGTGGATGAGATTCCATTCGATTTCCAGCGGCGGATGATGTCGGTCGTGGTGCGCACGCCCGAGGGCCAGGACCGCATCATCAGCAAAGGTGCTCCCGAGGCTGTCTTTCCCTGCTGCAGCAGTTTCGAGTTGGACGGCCAGCTCGATCCGATGGATCACGCCCACATTGACCAGCTGAAACAGGAGTACGAGCGACTCTCAGCTGACGGCTTTCGCGTCCTGGCGATAGCCAGCAAGGAGTTGCCGCCGCGCGAGCAAGTTGCTGCCGGGTCGACGCCTTACTCGAAGGTGGATGAATCGACCCTGATCCTCAATGGTTACGTCGCTTTTCTCGACCCGCCCAAGGAAACGGCAAAATTGGCGATTCAGGCACTCGGCGAGCGGGGCGTAAGCGTCAAAGTTATCACGGGAGATAACGATCTCGTCGCGAAAAAGATTTGCCGAGAAGTCGGGCTGGCGGCAGACCGAGTGCTTTTGGGTACCGAACTCGAAGCGATGAACGATGAAGAACTGGCCGAGGCCTGTCTTGAGACGACTTTGTTCGCGAGAGTTTCCCCCGGGCACAAGCAGCGGATTATCCGAGCGCTTCAATCAAGGCAGCATACGATTGGATACATGGGTGACGGCATCAATGACGCCGCGGCTCTGCGTGCGGCGGATGTGGGAATCAGCGTCGACTCCGCTGTGGACATCGCCAAAGAGTCTGCGGACATGATTCTGCTGGAGAAGTCACTGCTGGTGCTTGAAGCGGGCGTGGTTGAGGGGAGAAAAGTCTTTGCCAATATTCTGAAGTATGTCCGCATGGGCGCGAGTAGTAATTTCGGAAACATGTTCAGCGTACTCGGAGCCAGTGCCTTCGTCCCCTTTCTGCCGATGGCCCCGGTACAGATCCTCGCGAATAACCTGCTTTATGACATCAGTCAGACGGCGATCCCTACCGACGAGGTTGATCCGGAACAGCTCCAAAAGCCGCGACCTTGGGATATCAAACAGTTGACGCGGTTCATCGTCTTTATCGGCCCATGCTCTTCCATCTTTGATTACATGACCTTTTTCGTGATGCTCTACGTTTTCGGTTGCTGGAATGTGGCGACACCCGAGGCGGCGGCTCAGAGCGCGAGCCTGTTCCAGACGGGATGGTTCGTGGAGAGTTTGTTGACGCAGACGTTGATCATCCACATCATTCGGACCAACAAGATTCCCTTCCTGCAAAGCCGCGCATCCTGGCCGCTGATCGTGATGTCGGCGATGATTGCCATTGTTGGCATGAGTCTGCCGTTCCTGCCGCTGGGCAAGTACCTCGGCTTTTCTCCCTTGCCGCCATTTTACTGGCCACTGTTGGCGGTCACGGTGCTGGGCTATGGGCTGCTGACGCACGCCGTGAAGATGTGGCTGCTGCGAAAAAATTGGATCTGAAGCTGGTCAGGGCAGGCTTGTGCCGGGCAGCCGATTCGCTTTAGTTTCACTGTCGTAAGCCGAATTGCTGTTGATCGCGCTCACGGTGCGTAGCTTCGCCCATGCCCCGGGCAGCGAGGCCCGATTCATGAATGACTCCTGCAGCTGTGCCGTCGATCGCGGCTACATTGGGCCGATGCATTTCCTGACGAATGCCGGCCCATAGCCAATCGCCGCCGGGCCGGCGGGAGATTTGTGAGCTTCTTTGCCCAGAACTTCCTTGACCAGCTTTCCGCCCGCTCCGAAATTTTCCGGTTCGATAACCAAGACTTTTGCCTTGACAGTAACGCGAGCCAAGTTCGGGGTGCCTCTGGTTTGCAGTAGCCGGACCCTTAGTCGGTCGGCTTGAGAGCTCCCGACCCCCAGGCCAGTGGAGTGGCTTTTTGTTCCGATTGCCCTCGGTAAGTGCGTTTGACCACTCCCGAGATCACAACCTCAATCCTCTGTGACCGTGCGGCAGAAGATCTACAACCCGACTTTTTTCGGCGGGTACTTTTTGAATGTGGCGGCATGGGCCGCCATTTCAGCGGCGAGTGAGGCCAGCCAAGCGTTCATGCGGTGTCCGACAGGGAGTTCTTCTTTCGGATCGATGTAGAGATTGAACAGCCAAGGAGCGGTACCGGTATCGTTGACGGTCGCCATGTCAATGTGCATGAAGGTGCTCTGGGGAAGAATGACTTTCACATGCGCCTTGTACTCCCGCATCCGCACAGCCATCAGGTCGCTCTTGAACCAGAAGTAGATGCATTCGCGATTGCCAAGTCCTTCGTCGTGGAGCAGGAACGAAGTCTGGTCGATGCCATCGATGTAGCGGTCTTTCGGCAGCTTGTCGTCCGCCCCAGCGAGATGGGCGGCGGTGTTGAAGAGGTCCATCAGGTCAAACACGTCATCGCTTACTCGCCCGGGCTTGATCATGCCGTTCCAGTAAGCGATGCCGGGGACGCGGACGCCGCCTTCCCAAGTCGTGCCTTTGGCTCCCCGAAACGGGGTGTAGCCCGCGTCGGGCCAGCCATCCATCTGCGGGCCATTGTCGGAGGTGATGAAAATGAAAGTGTTCTCAAGGGCACCCGCTTCTTCGAGCGCTTTGACAATCATGCCAATCTCCAGATCAACTTCGCAGACCGCGTCCTTGTAGGGATATTTGCTGGCGCTAAGGCCCTTCAAGTCAGGATGGGCATAGTTGTCTGTGTGGACCTTCATGAAGGCGTGTTCGAGGAAAAAGGGTTTGTTGCTCTTGGCGAGTTCTCCGATCTTCTTCACGCTGAAATCAGTCAGAACCTTGTCGGCACGGGACATGTCCTCGGTGCTTTTGATAATGGAAATTTCATCCAGTTGTCCATTCCTGAAACCGTGGACCAAGGAGTGGTCCTCCCCCATTTTTTCGTAGCGGGCCAGTTTGTCCGGATCCAGAACGAGGTCAGGGTAACGGGCTGGATCGACTGCCTGCGAAGTCTCCTTCTGCGCGCCGTAGTAGCCGTAGTATTCATCGAAGCCGACTTCATGGGGCCGCATGCCCTTGGCAGAACCGATGTGCCACTTACCGACAAGCAGCGTGTTGTAACCAGCCTCGCCAAGTATTCTCGGCAGACTGATCTCTTCTTCCCAGGGATTCACGGTGAGCTTGTCGCCGGCGAGGATTGGCCGGGTCAGACCGGTGCGGACAGGCAAGCGTCCGGTGAGCATCGCCGAACGTGTCGGCGTACAGGTATTCTGGGAATAGCACGATGTCAGGCGAAGTCCCCCGGCCGCCAGCCGATCAATATTCGGAGTGTCAGCCCCGATCGCCTTGCCGCCTCCATAGCAGCCAGGATCTCCGTAGCCCATGTCGTCGATCAGCAACCAGACAATATTTGGCGGCCGGCCCGTCTTCTGCTTCAGTTTCGCCAGCTTGGCGGCCACGTCTTGTCCCTGCTCGGGTCGCGGGATCGCGGGCTCCAGATTCTCAGCGATCCGCACGGCGCGATTGAGTGCCGATTGAGCAAAAGCGGCAGGAGCATGGCAGGTAGCCCAGCCGATCAACAAGATAAGGAAGTACCTGAGCTGCATGGCGATACCTTTTTGCGATAAAAGACTATCTGCTGTCTGAAACTGTGTGGTCTTCCCCACTCAATGAACTCGAATCCGGCTGGGCGGGCGTGGGCCAGCGTGCTGCATTTTGGGGAGTAATCGTCTGTAGTCTGAGCCGTCTCGACGAATGAGTGACAGAGCTAAGTGGCGATCGGGGCAAGCTGAAAATTCATTCCGAGCCATCATAGCACTTCGGGCCTTTCCCTGTTTGGAATTGGCTGGCCAAGGTCCGTCGCCCAGAGACAATCAGGCGGCGAGTGCCTGAAGTTCGCGAATTGGATGGCCAACGGAGTCCGGAACGGAATTCCAGGCTGGCTTTTGCTTTGAGCTTTACGGTGAAAGTCGTTGGTGTTCGGAAGTGATACTGTTCGTCGGCATCCTTGGATACCGAAACAGGTTGTGTTTGGGGAGCGGACTTTCGGAAGTCAAATCGGAGAGCACTGTGCGGAACTGACACAGCGCAAGGACTGCAAGGGGCGAGCGATGCTTCGACGAGGATTGTCGGCGAGTGAAGCTGAACCGCTGATTAGCTACGGACGCAATGACGATTAAAACGGCGATTAATGCTCTCAGGACCTTCCGTTTTTCCGGAAGAAGTGTGAGCACCTGAGTCGAGGCCGGTGCAGCCCGACCTTGTAATGAGCACCCCCCCAGTTGATTCTTCCTCGACTTGCCGGCAAGCGGAAACAGAAACGTTGCGACGAGAGACATTGAGGTCGCCCCAGACCAAAGTCGAGCAGGGCAGGGCTTGGCTCCCGAATTCGATCTGGTTGCGATAGAATTGAACAGACTCGCTTTCCGTTGAAAGGCAGAGACAGCTTCAAATGAAAGTTACTCTATGCAACCTGGAGCTCCCAACGCTCAATTCAACAAGGAGCATCTGATGCAGCAGACCACTTCGGTGTTTCATTCCCGAGAGGAGCGGATTGCAGCGGGGAAAGCGATTCGCGAACGCGTTCCGCGACAAAGCCACGCGGTCTGGAAGCCGCCGGCAAACCGCCGGGATCCGATTGAAATCCTGAAGGAATCCAATCAGGGGCGATTGGCTGAACTCATCCCGCTTCGGTATGGGCGCATGTTGCCCAGCCCATTTACCTTTCTGCGAGGATCGGCCGGACTAATGGCTTACGATCTCGCTGGCACCCCGGTGACGGGTTTGAAGGTACAAGCCTGCGGAGACTGCCATCTGCTGAACTTCGGCTTGTTTGCTACGCCCGAGCGGAACCTGATCTTCGACATCAATGATTTTGACGAAACGCTCCCGGCTCCTTGGGAGTGGGATATCAAACGTTTGGCCGTCAGTTTCGTGGCAGCAGTCCGTGACATCAAGCTTGGCAACAAGCAGGCTGAAGCGGCTGCCGTTGAGTGCGTCCGAGCTTATCGGATGCGGCTGCGCGAGTTGTCGAAGATGAGTCCCCTGGAGGTTTGGTACGACCGCCTCGATTCCACAGCGATCATCGAAATGGCGCCTGATTCAAGAATCCGGGAGGTCAGGGAGAGCATGGTAACCAAGGCGCGGGAGCGGATTGGAGATTACCTCTATCCGAAAATCAGTGAAGAGGTTGCCGGCCGCCGGCGGCTGATTGACCAGCCGCCTGCTCTCTTTCATATCACCAAGGAGCAGGACCCGGAACATGAGGAAGTCGTCCGCGAGGCGCTTGAGCAATATCGGCTCTCTCTGCCTGACGAGCGTCGCGTCTTGTTCGATCGCTACAGCCTGGAAGATGTTGTCATCAAGGCAGTGGGGATTGGAAGTGTCGGGACGGCTTGTTTTGTCGGGCTGTTTTTCTCCGCAGAGAATCATCCGCTCCTCTTGCAGTTCAAGCAAGCGAGCAAGTCTGTGCTAGAGCCTTTCGCCGGAAAAAGCCAATATGAGAATCATGGCCAGCGAGTAGTGGTTGGTCAGCGGTTGATGCAGTCCGCCAGCGATATCTTTCTTGGCTGGACACGGGGGCGACGCGGGCGTGATTTTTTCATTCGTCAGCTCAGAGACATGAAGATGTCAGCCCAAATCGAAGAGGGGGCAACAGCTCAGCAGGCAGAGTTGTATGCCGAACTCTGCGGGCGGACGCTGGCTCACGCCCATGCCAAGTCGGGTGATGCGGCGATGATTAGCGGCTACCTTGGTAAGTCGGACGACTTTGACGAGGCGGTTGGCGAATTTGCGTCAGCATATGCGGATCAAAACGAGCAGGATCACGCCGCTCTGGTGGCCGCCGTGCGATCTGGACAAATCGAGGCACTGCCGGAGGAGGAAACCTAAATGGCAAGTCAGTCTGAGGTTTGTCGAGCCGAACGAGGTTTCTACCCCGATTCATTCGCTTCATGAACAAGACATTGAAGGAAGTGCTTGCTCCGCCGCCAACTCCAAGGGGAGTGGCAGTCAGCGGGTTAGTTTTTTCGATACTCTTCACGATCAGCCTGACTCTGATTCGACTGGCAGTGCCGGCTGACCCGACCGATCCGGGAGCGTGGATTGCGGTTAGCCGACTTCGCGAAATGGTTCGCTGGGGCCTGTACCTGGTGCCATTTGCGGGGATTGCCTTTCTCTGGTTCATGGCAGCATTGCGAAGTCGCGTGGGCCTGCTGGAGGACCGGTACTTCGCAACCGTGTTCCTTGGTAGCGGTCTGATTTTTGTCGCGATGGTATTCGTTGCAGCTTCTCTGTCCGGTGCGATACTGGAAATCATTCTTGACGGTCAGATTGCGTCTACCAGCGCAACGTATGCGTTGAGCCGGAGGATGAGCCATTCCCTGATGAATGTCTTTGGAGTGAAAATGGCCGCCGTCTTCATGATTGTGACTTCCTCGATTGGAATTCGAACGGCTTTCCTTCCTCGCTGGCTGGTAATCGTAGGCTATCTATTGGGCATCGTTTTATTGCTGGTCATTACGAATTTTGCCTGGATCGCCCTGCTTTTTCCCTTGTGGGTTTTTCTTGTGAGCATGTATCTGCTGGCCACGGAGAAAAAGGCAAAAGCAGTCAGTTCTTAGAGATGGGGTCTTGCAACGCAGAGCGTTAATTCCAGACAGGCCTGTTTTCCGTCTTGCTCCCGTCGCGTCAGAGCCGACCAGCCCCGCCAGCCTAAAAGCGGAAGCTCCCCTTTGCCGTTCTGCGATGCAAGCTCTCTAATGATGTTCCTTGAGCCCCGCATGAGCAGTTGTTTTCCAGGAATTGTATCAGATGAGTGAAGTTGTCCCGTTGCCTGGGCCGGCTCTGACTACGGAACAGTTGACCCGTTACTTCGGGGACCAATGTGCAGTCGATGGAATTAATCTGCAAGTCGAAGCAGGCACGTTTTACGGCTTTCTCGGTCCCAACGGCGCAGGAAAATCGACCACGATTAAAATGCTCACAGGATTGCTCCAGCCGAACGGAGGCTCGATTCGGATTTTGGGTCGGGATCCGGCAGTGCCGAGTGAGGTTCTGGAAATCAAGCGCCGGATCGGCGTTGTACCCGAGAACCTGGCACTGTTTGACAACTTGACCGCCACCGAGCATCTGATGTTTATCGGGCGGATGTTCGAGCTTCCTGTAGAGACGATCCGGCAGCGGAGCCGCGAGTTGTTGGAGCTGATGAAACTCGATCGTGAGCAGCGCAAACTGACGCTTGAATACTCGCACGGGATGCGGAAAAAGCTGGCCCTCGCCGCGGCTCTGCTTCCCAATCCGGAACTGCTGTTTCTCGACGAGCCATTTGAAGGCGTTGACGCGGTGACTTCGAGCGTGATTCGCGACCTGCTGGCCGACTTCGTCAGCCGCGGCCGGACCGTGTTTCTGACATCGCACGTTCTGGAGATTGTCGAGCGGCTTTGTACGCATGTCGGCATCATCGCGGCCGGGCGTCTCGTGGAGCAGACTTCGCTGGACGAACTTCGTCAGGGAAGCTCGCTGGAGAAGCGGTTCCTCGAAAAAGTCGGATTCCAGCCCGAGCATGCGGCCCGATTGAGTTGGTTCGAGGGGGGGCAGCAAGGATGAAGCTCGGGCACCTGCGAACGATGCTTTGGCTGCGTTGGCGATTGGCGGTGAATCAGATTAACAAGTTGACCGTGTTCAGCCGCGTGCTGCTTTGGCTGGTAGTGATTGGCGCGGTCTTGGCTGGGGTCAGCTCGTTCTTTTCCGTGATCGGCTGGAGCAGTTGGTTGCTTCCCAAGGAATGGAGTTTTGCTTTACCGCTGGTTTGGGACGGCGTAATACTGGTATTCCTTTCATCGTGGCTCTTGGGCGTGTTGACTGATCTGCAACGGACGGAGCCGCTGTCGCTGGACAAGTTCCTCCATCTGCCCGTTTCGCCGCGAGGTGTGTTTTTACTGAACTACTTGAGCTCGCTGTTGACCCTGACAGCCGTGGCGTTCATGCCATTAATGCTGGGATTGAGCGTCGCGATGGGCCAGCGTTATGGGGGACCGCTATGGGGCGGCGTGGGGTTGGTCCTCTGCTTTCTATTGATGGTGACAGCCGTAACGTTTCAATTTCGCGGCTGGTTGGCTGGGCTGATGCAGGATAAGCGGCGCCGCCGCCTGCTGGTGACGCTGGCCGCAGTCGTGCTCGTGGGGCTGTCCCAGATTCCCTTGCTGATTGATCTCACCGTTTTTCGCAGCGATGCGCGCAAGAAGGTGCGGGAGTCTGAGCAGCAAGAGCGGGCGGACATTGCCGAGCGACAGACCGCAGGAAAGATTGACGAGGCAGAGGCGAGCGACTTGATCGCCGACTTGGAGTCGCGAGTCAAGCAGCGACGAGCTGAAGAAACCGAACAGCTGGTGCGCCTGACCCAGACGGCCAATCGATATGTTCCACCACTTTGGCTGGCGGGTGGAATGGATTCACTTGGCCGGGGTAATCTTGGGGGTGGCCTGGCGGCAGGTGCCGGGATGTTGGCCGTAGCGCTCATCAGCCTGCGCCGCAGTTATCGGACGACGCTTCGGCTGTATCGCGGGGAGCTAGGCGAGTCGCGGCGCAAACGACTGCAAGGGAATGAGGGACGCGCGGCCGGTCAGGAAGGGCCGCTCTCGAACGAAAAGCAGGGGGCAAATTGGCTGGAGTGGCAGGTGCCGCGACTGAGTGAGCCGCAGTCGGCCGTAATGCTGATGACGCTTCGAAACATGGCGCGGGCTCCAGAAGCGAAGCTGGCCCTTTTGGCACCTGTGCTGGCCGTCTTCGTGGTGGGTGGCGTGATGCTGTTTCGCGAGCGGGCTCCAGTCGCAGAATGGGTCCGTCCGTTGGTGGCTTTGGGCAGCAGCTTCCTTGCGATGGCCGGAGTCTCGCAGTTGCTGCAAAACCAGTTTGGCTTTGATCGCGATGGGTTTCGAGCGCTCCTTCTGGCCCCCGTCAAGGAAGAAGCTCTTTTGATTGGCAAGAACGTGGCCACGGCTCCGCTGGCCATCGGGCTCGCCTTGATCGCACTGTTCGCCCAGCAGTTCGCCTTGCCGCTGCAATGGAGCCACTTCGTGGCGAGCTTGTTTCAGCTGGGCACGATGTACCTTGTGGCTTGCCTGGTCGGGAACCTGATGTCGATCATGACGCCGCTGGGGATTGCCAGTGGCTCGCTCAAGCCGGTGAACTTCAAGCTGGGGACAATTATCCTCCAGTTCCTGCTTTTCTTCCTCGCCCCGTTGGCGATGATTCCGGCAGTGGCGCCGCTGGGACTGGAGTGGCTTGCGGAACGATTCAACTGGTTTGCGGGAGTACCGTTTTATCTGTTGGGGGCGGGGTTCTACCTCGTCGTCCTGCTCCTGATCTACCGGCCGGTAATTCGCTGGCAAGCCGAGCTGTTGAGAGTCCGCAAGTGGAAAATCCTGGAAGCTGTCACCAATGTGGGGACCTAGCGGAACCAAAGATGAGTTCCGCATTCCGGCCACAATGGCGAGGCGATTACGCTTTGCGCAGTCGCCCGCATCTGGTCACATCAGCTCGAGAACAGAATTCAGCTCTCTTGTCGGCCACGACGATGGCGGTAAATGACTCCTCCAAGTGCAAGCGAGGTGCCCAACCCCGATAAAAAGTCGGACTCTGGAACGGCATTGGTTGCAAATGTGTAGCCCACGAAACTTCCAAACGTTCCGCCGTAATATTCGAGTGCGCCTGAATCGAAATTGTCGACGTAGAAACGAAGGTGACTGAGGGGTGCCGCAGAAGTAAAGAACTGATTCGCCCCGTTGGCACCTTCGCCGCCGATACCTTCAGCAGATGAAAGCAGTGGTTCGCCGGCCAGCCAGCCCGGCCCGGAAAATTCTCCGGCGTAAATCCCATTAAAGCCTGGGCCCGCAATGATGGAACCATTGACGGCGATTCCATTCATCATTCCAG
>Ga0164292_10004532_pt1 | contig 11310 bp, 8 predicted proteins | sample GEODES117metaG_FD_111486 | JGI IMG/M metagenome (GOLD analysis project Ga0164292, IMG submission 111486) | Eutrophic lake water microbial communities from Lake Mendota, Wisconsin, USA - GEODES117 metaG | ecosystem: Environmental > Aquatic > Freshwater > Lake | place: USA: Lake Mendota, Wisconsin... | reverse complement strand
GTGGTACGTTTCCCTCCGAGCGACTTGAACGCTGCACGACTTGGTAATCCTTGGGAAAGCTCAAGCTCAATTCCGCCGCGAACAGGGGGGCGTGAACCAAGCCCCAAATCAAGATGCCCAAGATCGATCGCATTGTGACTTTCCTGCAGTTTGAATCTTGATGTCATGGTCCGGGATCGGGACGGCGGGCACAAGTTAGAGGCGATTTATCGCAACGGGTAAAGTCGGATGGAGGCCAGCCCAGAGGTTTCTGGGCGAGAGCTTGGCGGTGGCTGAAACAAACTTCCCGCTTGTTTCTGTCAGAGGGCCGTGGACAAAGGTAAACTGAGAGGACTTGAAACGTGATAAGATACGGATGCGAAATTGTGCAAAAGAAAGGGAACCTCGGCAAATGGCAAAACACCGGATTTATTCAATGACGGTTGCCAGTGTCTACCCGCACTATGTGGCGAAGGCCGAGAAGAAGGGGCGGACAAAAGAAGAAGTCGATCAGATTATCCGTTGGTTGACCGGTTACACCCAGGCTGCATTGACCAAGCAGCTCAAAAGCGAAACTGACTTCGAAACGTTTTTCGAGAAGGCCCCCAAGCTCAATCCGCAGCGGGCTGAGATCAAGGGTGTCATTTGTGGCGTCCGGATTGAAGAGATCGAGGATCCCTTGATGCGAGAGGTGCGTTACCTCGACAAGTTGATCGACGAGTTGGCCAAAGGACGGCCGATGGAAAAGATCCTGCGCGTGGCCGAACCGGAGCCTGCTGCAGGCGCCAAGTCCGGCAAAAAGCGGGGCTGAGGATTGGAGTCGGTGCAATCTGCTGTTTACTCGCCCAGCAGATACTGCGGCAAGGGCGGAAGCTGGCTGGTTGCTAGCGGAATCCGGGAAGTCAAATTGACAGCCGCCTCGGGGCCGGATAGCGTTACCCGAATGGACTAGGCTGGCTGCGCGAGAGACCGAGGTGGGGCAGGTGGAAAAGGGAGTGGCGACAATGGCGTGGAGCGCGTTGGGGAATTGGTTGAGTCGGCTTAATCCGCTGAATTGGGAGCGGGAGTTTACTGAGTATTTTTCCGCTGGCGAGGCGGATGCCGATGGATTGGAGCAGGAACTGCTTGAGGTCGAAGCTGCGGGCCCATTGTTTCAGAAGCTCGCGCTCGATTGCCGTCACTTTGGCGGTTACGACTGTGGAGGGGCTGCGTTGTGGATGCTTCGTGAGACGACGGCCGAAGTCGTCGTCGTGGAGAGTGCGAGCGAGCGTTTGGAGCGGTTTGCCGAGCGGCTGGAGAGCGCTGAATTCACCGAAGTGGCCAATCGGGCCCGCTTGGTTACCTGTGATATCAGCGGGTTTGGTTCGTGGAGTGAACTGGTCTCGGCGGAACAGCGACAACGGGTTGGTGACTATCTCGCGGCCCCTTGGAAGTATCGCTTGGGACAGCCTGACTTGTTGTTGATTGCGGGCCGGTTTCGAGTAGCCTGTTTCTTGTACGCTTTGCTGCAAGCGGAGCCAGGGACGCGGATCTTGTTTGTCGGATTTCGAGACCAGATTAAGTACCACGTCGCCGAAGAGTTTACACCGGTGGCGGAGTGGTGCGGTGAGAATTCGCTGTTTATTGTACCCGAGCAAGTAGATCGCCCGCAGGTTGAGGCGGCGCTGGTGAGTTATTCTGCAGCGGCCGATTGAGAGCGACTTTTCTGGAACGGGCTCAATTGGACTCGGGAGTTCATCGATTAGTTGGGCCCGAGGATAGGAGAGTCCCCTGGCTGTTGGTGGAGCTTGCGCCGAAGGGAACTAGCGGTCAGTAGCCGACTAACCATTCACATTGGTCGAGCCGTTTTTCGATTTCGCGGGTCAATTCCTGATATTTGGGACTGCCGACCAGTCCAATCGCTTGTCGGAATTTCTCGACTGAAAGACTCTCCGGCAAATCGGCAGCCGGTGGAAAGAAGTCGTTAGGATCAATCTCGACTGCAACCCGTTGGGCGAAAGCGATTGCCGAATCTCGAGAGCGGGTTGCTGCGGCAGCAAAGCGAATCCCTGCCTTGTCGGCCAGCAAGTCGCCGAAGGAAAACCCGCTGCCGCCGGACAGAGAATCAAGCTCCTCCTTCAGCAGGCCGCTCGCTTGGCTGACAAAGGGGTGGGTCGCGACGGAAATTGCAGCGCTGAGAGCAAAGTGTCGCGGCCAGTCCTCGCGCCCTTGGAGCGTCGTGCCGGAGCGAACTTGTTGGAGTTGTCGCGCGAGGGCGGGCTCCATGGGAATTCGGGCGAATTTGGCGAAGCTCTCATCTCCGATGGCGATTCCGAGAGCCAGAATTGCCGAGCGATTGGCTGCCAGTCGCGAGTTCGTGGACTGCTCGCTATCCAGCGGGGCAAAGAGATTGCTCAAAATTGCCGGTAACCGTTGCTCGCCCCGGGGAAGTTGGTCGACCGCTGCGACGAGGCGCAGCAAACGCTCTTGGGTGGCTTGCCGAGTGGTTGAGGAAATTCCCCCCAGAAAAGTCCACGCTCCCAATGCCAGGGTAATTGCTGTCACGATCAGCAGCGGTTGCCACTGTCGGTACAGCAAGGCCACGCCCGCTGCGACTCCGAAAAAGCAAGCAATGACTGCGACCGCGGAATTCGTTCCGACAGGAAAGTCTCCGGAGTTGAGCAAGTAGACCAGTGAGCGAAGCGCAAACAGCGCCAGCGGGACCAAAGCCAGTTGCAGCAAACGGGCGCGGCGCGAACCAAATCGAGTGAGCGAAACGCCTGTGAGCCCGCCAACGAGCCCGTAGTAAAGCCCCTGAAAGCCGATGGTGGCGACCAGATAGGCAATCTTGGCTTCGCCCCCCAGTAGTTTTTGTGTCTGCGCAACCAGAAGGTCCGGTGGCAAGAGCGGAACTGGGCCAAGCAGAATCAGAGCCAGCACCAGTCCGGCGGTGATGAGCTTTTTGGGCGATCGAAGCGGAAGCATTGGGCTCGGTGGGGGCGACGGGCGGGGGGGCTAGGTAACAGGTCAAAGGACCTTCCATGGTAGTTTGGAGGCGGGAAGGAGAGTAGGGATTCGCAGCGAATTCATCAATGCCGCTAGCTAACGGCGACATCTCCGGCAGAAAGCGAGGCAACAGCGAGTCGCCAAACGACAAGGACCGGGTGCCGAGATGGTTAAAGGAGGGGGCTGAGGAGGCGGCAGACGTTTTGGCTAAGTTGCTGGAGGTAGCTTCGCCGACGCCATTCCGCCAGGTCCAGCATTCGGCTCCGGGCAAAGTAGCGCTCCTGCACCTGAATCAATTCACCCGTCAATTGGCGATCATAAATCAGCAGACTGATCTCGGCATTCAAGACGAACGAGCGGATGTCCATGTTGCTGGAGCCAATCAGGCAAACCTGGTCATCGATACTGAGGTGTTTGGCGTGCAGGAATTCGCCCTGGAAAAGGTGGATTTTCACACCGGTCTCCAGCAGCTCTTCGTAATAGGACTTCTGAGCCTGGCCAACCAGGAATTGGTCCTCAACCTCCGATACGACAAGGTGGACTTCGACGCCGCGGAGGGCGGCCGTCTGCAAGGCGTGTTGCAGAGACTCGTCGGGAATGAAGTAAGGTGTGGTGACGACGATGCGCTGGCGAGCATTATGGATCAGCAAGACGACCAGTCGTTGAGTGCTCTGACTGGAAAAAGTTGGGCCACTGGGAAGAACTTGAGCCGGTTTGTCTCCTGCGGTGATTGGCTCGGGGAAGATCTCGGGCGTATCCAGGAATTCTTCGGTCTCGAGATGCCAGTCCGAGGCAAAGACCGACTGAAACTCGAGGGCAATCGGGCCGCTTGCGCGCACGACCAGTTCTTCGTAGGTAATGCCTGCCTTGAAGGTGGGGCTGATCAGATTCTGAGAACCGGTGTAAGCGACGCGGCCGTCGATGACGGCGATTTTGCGGTGGTTTCGCAAGTCACCCCGTCGGAGAAATTGGTTCCAGAGTCCCGTCTTTAACATTTCAACCAGTTCGACGCGGCTACCAACGAGAGCCTTCCGTAAGCTCGGCAACATCTTTTTGGAGCCGAGAGCGTCGACGAGGACTCGGCACTGCACCCCGCGTTCGGCGGCACGTTTGAGTGCATCAATAATCGGAGCTGTGACCGCATCAGCTGCAAAGATGTAGTAAAGCAAATGGACGTGGTGCCGAGCGGCATCGATGTCTTCGGCCAAACGTTGGATGCTCGGGCCGTATTCACCGAGCAGTTCCAACGTGTTGCCACCGAGGATCGGGAGCCGTCCGGTATTGGCGGCAAGCTGCACCGCTGTGTTCAGGTCGGGGCCGACATCGGGGTGAGTCAAGTTGGGGCTGTTCCGAAGCCGTTGGCCGACCGAGGCCAAGCGGTGGTGGAATTGTTCACTCCTGCTGCGACGCGAGAAGGGCATGTTGGGGCGGCCAATCAGCCAGTACAGCAGTAGCCCCAGGCTGGGGAGAAAGAAGATCAGCAGCAGCCAGCCCTTGGCCGCCTCGGGCGAACGCCGATTCGGGATCCAAAGCAACATCGCGATGCGGATCAGCCACTCACCCAGCAGGTAAAGTGTCGACCAAGTTGTCCAGTGGTTCAATTCGAGAATCAAGCGGCTCACCCCGGGGTCGCAGTATTTCCGGCTCCCTTGTTTTCAGGTATTGAACTTGAGAGGGGACCCATCGCTCTGGAGTATCGTCAAGCAATCCTTTCCCTTTGGCAAGGTATCGCTGCTACTGAGGTGTTTTCGCTAAAGGCGGGATCGCAGCAGCTGGGCCTGAGCTGGGGGCAGCCTCGATAAACACGTCAACTTGTTGTCCCACGAAGACGGGGGCCTGGTTAGGACGGATTGCATAGATGACTTGCAGGACCCGCGTGTCAACCCGCTCGGTGTTTCGGCCAGTGAGCGCCTGTTTGGGGATCACGAACGGCTCGACCCGAACGAAGTCGAGTTCCAATCGTTCGGCTGAGCTGCCGCGGACAACTGCGCTGGCTTTGGCGCCAGGACGGAATCGGGGTATGTCGTTCTCGTCAACATCGATGCGAATATGGGGCTGGCCCATATCGCCCAGGACAATCAGGTCTTTGCTGGCTGGGGCGCCAACAAACTCGCCGGGACGAATACTGACTTGGAGGACGACACTGTCCAGTGGGGCCCGGACCAGTGAGCGATCAATTTCGATTTGGATTTGCTGGATGCGGGCTTCAATGGCGAGCACGTTGGCTTCGACAATTTGCCGGTCCGGCTCCCACGCTCCAGCCTTGAGCAGGGCCAGTTGGGATTCGGCTCGAGCCAATTCGGCGACGGCAAATTCCTTCTCCTGAATGGCCGCGACAATCTCGGCCTCCGGAAGGGCTGAGTTTTGTCTCAGTTTGACTGCGCGCTCAAATGCATCAGTCGCCGATTGGAGGCGGGCTTGGGCCGCTTCTACAAGGAATTCAGCCGGCTTGACCTCTTCAGCGCGGGGCAAGGCGTCGAGTCGCTGCAACTGGGCCCGCGGGGCGGCGAGTTGTGCTTGCTCTACTGCGAGTTGGGCTCGGAGGTGGCGGTCGTCGATGCGAAACAGGGGATCGCCTTGGCGCACGGTTGAGCCGACTTTCTCCGAGTTGACGAAGACTTCCTGAATCACGCCCGAGAAGGGACTGCCAATCGAGATGTTCTCGCTACGTGGTTCGATGATTCCGCTGGCTGCGATCGTCGTGCCGAACGGGCTGCGCGGAGGAGCAGCGGGTGGGGCGATGGGAGGTTGGTCGCGGTCGGCCTGCAGGATATGGGTAATCCCAAACAGGAGCAGCGACAAGGAAATTGCGGGCAGGGCCCAATTGCGGAGAAAGCGGATCACGAGTGTGCTCCCAACTGTTCGGGGCTGGTGACTATGGATTCAATCCGACCATCAGACATGCTGATGATCCGTTGGCCAAACTGGTAAACGCGGGCGTCGTGGGTGACGATGATGACGGCTCGCTGGGGATCGATGGCGATGCGAGCAAGCAGTTCCATCACATTGCGTCCGGACTGCGCGTCAAGAGCGGCGGTCGGTTCATCGCAAACGAGAATGCGGGGTTGATGGATCAGAGCGCGGGCGATGGCGACTCGTTGCTGTTGCCCTCCAGACAATTGGGAAGGGAAGGCGTTGGCTCGAGCGCCCAAACCGACGGATTCGAGCACTTCCCTCGCTGCGGCTACGGCTTGGGCTCGGTATTCCCCAGCGATCAGTAAAGGGACGGCTGCATTCTCCGCCGCGCTCAAAGTTGGGAGCAAGTTGTATTGCTGGAAGACAAACCCGATATTTCGGGCTCGGAAGCGGACGAGACGACTGCCCCGAAGCTGGTCGAGACGTTGACCGAAGACGGAAACTTCGCCCGCGGAGGGGTTAAGCAGTCCGGCGATGATGGAAATCAAAGTGGTTTTGCCGCAGCCTGATGGCCCAACCAAAAGAGTCATCTCTCCCGGTTGAATATCAAAGGTCACTTGATTGACCGCAGTAATTCGGGTGTCTCCCCGCCCGAATTCCTTGGTCAGGTTGGTGCAGCGGACAGCCGGAGCAGATCCGGGTGTAGAGGTGGCGAGAGGTGAGCTCGGATTACCGGAGGATTGCGACATTATCCACCTCGAAAGACAACGGCTGGTTCAAGCACCAGTACTTTGATCGAGGCGATCAGGGCTGACAACAGTATGATCGCCACCACGGCAATGCCAACGCCAATTGCCGCCAGGGGCTGGAGATAAAGCCCGGCCAGGTGCGTGATGTTCTTGGTTGCCTCAAAAAATCCGGCGGTCAGCCCGATACCGATGCCATAACCGACGAAACCGACAACGATTGCTTGCAGGCCAATCATCATCAGAATTCGGGAGTTGGTGACTCCCATCGCTTTGAGCGCTCCGAATTGCTTGAGATTTTCAATCGTGAAAAGATAAAAGGTCTGGCCTGTAATGGCGGCTCCGACAATGAAGCCCAAAGTGATGGTGATTCCGAAATTGACTGGGATACCTGTGGTCGCCAGAAAATAGCGCACCGTTTTCCAGAAGAATTGGTCTCGCGTGTAGGCCGCCAAACCGGTTTGTTGCTGGATCGCCAGGCAGGTTGTCTCAGCGGCACGCTCGTCACGGGGTTGGACGAGGACAAAGTTCATCAAGTTGCGTTGGCGGGGGACAAAGCCGCGGACGGTAGAATAGCGAGAGTAGAGTACGGGCAGGGTCGTGAACGGCGGGGAGGCTTTACAGACTCCGACGAGGCGGGCCCGGCGATCGTTCAATTCAAACTCCCGTCCGAGTTCGATTGGCTGGCCCGGCCACATGTATTCATGACCAGCCTGATCGATGATCACGGCGTCTGGCTGGTTGAGGTCTGAAAGCGCGCCGGCAATCATTTCGCTGGGGGCGCCGACGAGGCTGTTGTCATCGAGCCCGAACAGGACGACTGCCCGGAAATCCCCGGCGGCAAGCCGAGCCGTGACTTGGCCCTTGTAAAGTTTGACGGCCCAAGCCACCTCCGCGACGCCACGGACCCGCATCAGGTCGGTGTCCGGAATACCCGGGGCCTCATCGATGAATCGTGTCTTGGCATCCATGACCCAGATGGGCGCATCGCGCACGTCGAGTACTTGACTACCGGTGCGTTTCAAAATGCCAACGAAGATGGAGATCTGCTGAGCCATCAGCAGGGTGGCAAATGAAATGCCAAAGACCAGTCCGAGATACTTGGTGGTGTCGCCCACCAGCATTCGCCAAGCGACCCAGTTCATGCGCGGCCTCTTGAGGTTAGCGGTGAAGGTGGACGCTTCTGTTTTGGCTGTCTCAGTTTCGGAGAGCGGACTCCGGAACTTCTTGTTCGGGAATTGCCGCAGAGTCCAGAAATCAGCCCATCGACCATGACACGGGAACGTTCTGCGAGGTCAGTCCACTCGATCCAATCATCCTGGCCCTTGATCAGGTGGAGCGCGGCGAGTCCGTGAACGCCTGCGAAGAAGACCTGGGCGAGCAGTTGTGAGTCGCGATATTCAGGCAGGAAACGACCCTGCTCGAGAGCGATTGCGATGGTCGAGTGCAACAGGGCGTAGCAGTCTTGGGAGGGATTGCCTTTTTCGATGAGTCGGCCTTTGGGGATATTGTGCAAGGGCACCAGAAACAGACAGCGGTAATGCGCAGGATGGTCGACGGCAAATTGAATGAGGGCCAAGCCCATGGCTCGCAAACGATCGATCGGGTCGGGAGTGCGGGTGATTTGAGCAAAAGAGTCACGGAAGCGGAGAAATTGACGCTCGACGACTTCGCTCAAGAGGGCTTCCCGATCGGGGAAGTGAAAGTAAATCGCGGTCGGGGTGTAGCCGATTTGCGCGGCCAATTTGCGCATGGAAAAGCCATCGACTCCCTCACGCAGAAGCACTTTAGTAGCTGCCGCAACAATCGTTTCTCGAGTCTTGTATTTCTGCCGCTCCCGACGTTCGGCTGCCGCCGATTTGCGGTTGCCCGACTTTTGAACTGGTTGACCGGAATTTGTCGGACGAGCGGCGCTCGCCGGTTCAGGGGACTTAGCCGGCCGCATGGACTTGTCCGGCCCCATGGTCTTGGCTGTTCCCCGGGATTGGGCCAAGCCAATGTCCGGTGTGGGGCCACCAAGCTGGGTTATGGAAGGTGAGGTGCGTTTGCGGGGCATAAACTTAACCGTTGAACTTGCTTTCGACAGGAATCAAACCGCCAGCCGAGCCTTTCGGTTAACAATGTTAAAAAACTTAACACTGTTAAGTATAGCAGGCGAGGGGGACGACTGGCCAGTCTCTCTCCCCGGTGGCGAATTGCCGCGGGCGTGCCGATGGCGGAGAATAACGGCGTTTTCACGACTTGGGGATGGTTGGGGAGGAAGCGGAGATGGTCTGGGCCGGGCAAAAAACTGGTGTTCGCCGAAGAGTCAACCTGCGTCTGCAAACTGTGGTTCGGACGGCAGGGCTGATTGGGGGATTGGGCCTCTGGGTAGCGGGAGGGGGGCTCGTGGTGAACACAGCGTCGGCTCAGGAGGAGGCGGAATTGTCCCGGGTCGCGCCGACGGAAAAGGAGGAAGCACTTTCGACCTTACTTCTCGCTCCCGAGTTGGAAGTCCGATTAGCGGCGGCCGAACCGGAGGTTTGCGATCCGGTGGCGCTGGACTTTGACGAGTTCGGGCGGGCCTACGTCGTCGAGATGAGAGGGTATTCCGAGTCTGGTGCCGAAAAATTGGGGCGCGTGCGGCGACTGAGTGATGGGGATCGGGATGGCTGCTTTGAACGCTCGGAGATCATGGTTGAGGGGTTGCGAAATCCGACGGCCATTTGTTGTGCCCGAGGCGGAGTTATCGTTGGCGATGCACCCGAGCTATTGTTTTTCGCGGACCGTAATGGTGATGGTGTCAGTGACGAGCGGCACGTGCTGTTTACCGGCTTCGGTACGGCCAACATCCAACAGCTTTTGAATAACCTCATGTGGGGTCTGGACGGAAGGCTGTATGGGGCCAGCGGGGGAAATGGAGGTGAAGTGGGTCGGGGTGATCAGCCGTGGCCTTTTCCCTTGGCAGAGGGCCTCGCCGTCGACAAGTCCTCCGTGAACTTGCGAGGTCGCGATTTTGTGATCGACCTGCGGCGGGGAACGCTGGAGGCGACAACCGGAGGCGGGCAGTTTGGGCAGACAATGGATGACTGGGGGAACCGTTACGTCTGTTCCAACAGCGATCATTGCCAACAGATAGTCCTCGAAGATCGCTATTTGGCAAGAAATCCCTGGCTGCGGTCGGGCATAGCCAGAGTAAGCATTGCAGAGGATGGGCCGGCCGCGACCATTTTCCGAGCCAGCCCAGTGGAGGCTTGGCGTGTGGCCAGAACGGAGATGCGGATTCAAGGGCGAGCCAAGGGTCCGATTGAGGGCGGTGGGCGGGCCTCCGGTTATTTCTCCGGGGCGACGGGGATTTGTTTTTATGATGGCACAGCGTTACCGAAGGAGTATCAAGGAAATTTGTTTGTCGCTGACGCCGGAAGCAATCTGGTGCATCGCAAACAATTGCTCGCGCGAGGTGTGGTCAATGCTGCGTCCAGAGTCGAACAGGGCCGCGAGTTTCTGGCATCGACCGATAACTGGTTTCGGCCGGTGCAACTTGTCAACGCGCCTGACGGAGCACTCTGGGTGCTCGACATGTATCGCGAAGTGGTCGAGCATCCCGCGAGTCTGCCGGAGCCGATCAAACGGCAGTTGGACTTGAGCAGCGGCAACGACCGGGGGCGGCTTTATCGAATTGTGCGCCGTGGGGAGCAAGTGCCAACTGTACGATTGCCGGGAGAGGCCACTTCGCTGGAGGAACTGGTTTCATTTCTGGGGCATGCCAACGGCTGGCACCGGCGAACGGCGGCTCGTCTGTTACGTGAAAGGGGAGGCGCGGAAACAATCGCTATCGTCCAGAAATGGGTCGCTGCGCAGCCTCTCGATGAGCAACGAGTTCGGGGCTGGTATCTGTTGCGCGATTGGGGAGCGCTATCGGTCGACGAACTTTTGGTTGGCTTGAGAGGGGAGCTGCCCGGGGTGCGGGTCCACGCCTTGCGACTGGCCGAAGGAATCGATGATGCTCGGCTCCAGATGGAGCGTTGCAGGCTGGCACATGATCCGGACGAACGAGTACGATTTCGGGCTGCCTTGTCTTTGGGCGAGTTTCCAAGCCCGGAAGGGGTTGAAGCTTTGGCTCACGTGGCCTCGAGTGCCGGTGAGAGCGATTGGTTGCGGCTGGCAGTCTTGTGCTCAGCCGATACACGACGGCCGGAATTGTTGGAGAAGTTTCTGGCGGGGCTCAGCGGGAGACTGGGGCCGACCGAGCTTGAGTTTTCGGCTGAGTTGGCCGGCCAAATCGGACGGGCTGGGAGCGAAGCTGAGGAAAGACAGTTGGCGTCGTTGATAAGTCGAATCGTCGATGCGCAGCCGGCGGTTGCAACCGCCTGTTGGTTGGCGGCAACGGCAGGCGATGGAGCTCGAGTGCAACGGTTCGATGATTATTGCCGTGGCGATGTGGGAGCCGGAAAGGCCTTTAGCGTGCAGTTGGTTGACCACGCTCGACAGGTGGTTCGCGACACCCGATTATCTGCAACGGAGCGAGCGACCTCGACTGGGATGTTGGACTCGCTCCCTGTCGCTGAGTTATTGCCGCTGTGGCGTGAGTTAATAGATGTGAGTCAGCCAGAGTTGATGCGCGCGGCGGCGGTAGAATTATGCGGCCGCGTGGCTCGTCCGGAGTTTACCGGAGCCTTGTTGGAACGATTGCCCGAGTTGACGCCTGAGCTGAGAGGTCGGGCACTGGGGGGACTGCTCGCCCGGGAGGATTCGCTTGGATTGC
>Ga0164292_10004531_pt1 | contig 11311 bp, 7 predicted proteins | sample GEODES117metaG_FD_111486 | JGI IMG/M metagenome (GOLD analysis project Ga0164292, IMG submission 111486) | Eutrophic lake water microbial communities from Lake Mendota, Wisconsin, USA - GEODES117 metaG | ecosystem: Environmental > Aquatic > Freshwater > Lake | place: USA: Lake Mendota, Wisconsin... | reverse complement strand
CCCAGACGTAGCGTCGCAGGGGGGCTGATTCAAATCGCCCAACCGCTTGCGCTGGTTGGCTCACAGGCAGGTGTTTCACCCCGTGAGCCGCTCAGGCGCAAGCCGCGGGCGATTGCCATAAGCACCGCACCGAATAGATCGTGCTACACCGCCGGGATTCATCACCTGCTAGAGCCCAGACGTAGCGTCGCAGGGGGGCTTATTCAAATCGCCCAACCGCTTGCGCTGGTTGGCTCACAGGCAGGTGTTTCACCCCGTGAGCCGCTCAGGCGCAAGCCGCGGGCGATTGCCATAAGCCCCACACCGAATGGATCGTGCTACACCGCCGGGATTCGTCACCTGCTAGAGCCCAGACGTAGCGTCGCAGGGGGGCTGAATCAAATCGCCCAACCGCTCGCGCTGGTTGGCTCACAGGGTTACCAAAAAAAACCAGGGACTGCCCCCGCGGTTGTTCATTGCCGATTGGCTAGCTCGATGAACAAAAACGCGGGGACAGTCCCCGCGTTTTGCGTGTCTTCAGCCCAGAGGGCGGCACATCTCTGCCGGTGTGCGTAAGCCACCGGAATCAGGCACCAGCACCACCCCCCCTCTTCTGTTCGCGATGCGCCAGCATCGCTCTTCAGCCCAATCGGCAATGAAAAAACTCGGGAACTGTCCCCGGTATTTCTTAAATCCCACAATCACTTGCACTGGTTAGCTCACCTACAGGCGGCGACGCCCTGTGAGCCGCTCAGGCGCAAGCCGCGGGCGATTGCCATAAGCCCCGCACCGAATGGATGGTGCTACACCGCCGGGAATCGTCACCTGCTTGAGCCCAGACGTAGCGTCACAGGGGGCTGAATCAAACCGCCCAACCGCTCGCGCTGGTTGGCTCACCGGGCTACCGAACAAAAACCCCGGGGACAGTCCCCGCGTTTTTTCATTGTCGATTGGCTAGCTCGATGACATGCCGGACGCCTCTTGTCGCGCATCGATCTTGTATTGCAACCAGCCAAAGATACAACCCGCGACAAGAAATGCGATTCCGGGCCACGGCGCGTTATCGAGCACAAACTTGATTTGTGAGTCCGGTTGGAGTTCGACAAGCAATTCCACTCCCGGAGCCATGAGACTCGCACCGGCAATCGCCACACACCCTGCGGCGTTGCGTCTTGCCCAAGTCCGTGCGGCTATCTCGCGCTGGAGGATCCCAAGATAAACGACTCCTCCGGCCAGGAGAGGTAGTCCGAAAAGTGCGATCCTTTTCGGCTCAAACCCTTGCATCCACATAAGCAGGAGAACCGCCGTCGCAACACTCACTGCAATCGGCGCGATGAGCTTTAGCCAGAACGGCTTGGGCTGTGCAGCAATCGGAAGAGATACCCCTTGAGCGGTTCTGTTATCGTTGCCGTTGATGACTTGAACGATCGTTTTATCACTGGCGTAGATGTGCAAGTCGGATCTGCGGTCCTCGGACTTTTGGATCGGGGCTACCGGCGCGATGCCGGTCAATAGCTCGCGGACCTTGCAACGGACTCCCTCGAAGGGAAATTCCTCAAAGCCCGCGCGCTCAAAACCCGATCAATTGCGAATACTCAATCGCGGCGTCGGGTTTGTTCGGGATATCCTCGTAGTGGTAGCGGAAGCGGAGCACCTGCGGGTCGTCGACGCGATCCAAGCCGGTGTCGATGAACAAAACCCTGGGACAGACCTCGCGTTTTTTCATCGACCATTGGTAGAGGTCGCGAATCTTTAGGTAGGATCGCTTCTCGCTGGCACGGAGGTTCCTGAAGTTGGTTCGTTGTCCAACGACGGAACTGGACTTTCTGTTGGGAGCGGACCCGATAGCCCACCGACAAGATCGCCTCAAGCCGGTAAGGGTCCACCAACCTAGCAACCTGTCGATTTCCCTCGGTTTGAACTATCCGGAATTTCCGGATAGTTGCCTTGGAGGAGAGTTTCTCATCGTCGTAAAGCGTTAGTCGTAAAGCGTTATTAGATAATCATTTACGCTTTTAAAAACTCGGGGACTGTCCCCGAGTTTTGTCAATGGCTTGAATCCCTTCGGGATCGGTGGTGCGGACGATTTACCCGATCCGTAGTGGATTACTGGACCGGGCTAGTAGTGTACCGGATGGCCGGGCCAGGGCTTCGATCGAGCCATGGGAATACTTGGCGGCGTGCCGAGCCCCCAAACCGACGGCACCACGCTCTTCACGTTCACGTTTCACCCAATCGCGATTGACCACCGACCACGAGACTTGTAGGATCCAGATGTTCCGTATTCACGAGTAGCCAAGAGATCCCGACAAGTGCCGATGCGCTATGAAGTCGGCTTCATTCCCTCCCAAGGGCAACCCAATGAACACATCCGAACGCATTTTGTTTGACAAGATCAGACAACTTCCCCCGCAGCGGCTGGCTGAGGTCGAGGACTTCGTTGACTTTCTGCAGACTCGGGAGAACGAACGGCGGCTTGTGCGCGGCGCGGCCAAGGCCAGCGAAGCCAGCCTTGCGCAGGTCTGGGACAACGACGACGATGCGGCTTACGACCAGCTGTAACTGATATGAAGACGTGGGGACTGTCCCCGAGCTTGGTCAGTGCAATTCGCAGACGCTCCACGAGCAGCACTTCGCTTTTGGTCTCGCGGCCGAGCGTACCGGCTGTGCCGAAGGTTTCTTCCAGAGCCGAAATCGTTTGCCAGCCCAAAGCTGCAAAGAGCCCGATGGCGGGTTGTTCGACGAGTTGGTCTTCGGTGTAGGCGTGGCTCATGGTTCAAGGCCGTCCAACAACGCTGCGATTTCCTCAGGCTTAGGCAGTTGCCCTTTGAACTCTTTGGGCAGTGTCTTGGTGATTTGGTAGGTAGCCACCCCGATGGGCTTGGTCGCATCATGGAGTGCATACTCAACGATGGTGCGGCTCTTTTCCTTACATAGGATGATTCCGATGGACGGGTTCTCATCCTCCTGCCGTACCTGCCTGTCCAGGGCGGTCAGGTAGAACTGCATTTTGCCCACGAACTCGGGCTGAAAATCACCGATCTTCAGTTCGATGGCCACCAGAGCGCGCAATCGGCGATGGAACAGCAGCAGGTCGAGAAAAAACTCCCGGCCGTCGACCTCGAGCCGATACTGGCTGCCCATGAAGGCAAACCGGCCACCCATGGCCCTCAGGAAGTCTTCGATGCGGGTGATTAGTGCCCGCTCAAGCTCTCTTTCACTGTGTTGCTCGGCTAGCTCAAGAAAATCGAAGGTGTATTCGTCTTGGACGGCGAGTTTTGCTTGAACACGCAACTCGGGTGTCAGGGTTTGATCGAAATTCGTCTGCCCCGATAGAGACTTTTCGTAACTTTGGTTATCGATTTGGTGGATGAGCACGTTCTTCGACCAACCGAACTTGCGTGTCATGCGCAGGTAGAATTCCCGTTCGAAAGGGTCGGAGCAACGCTCCATGATGGCAATATTGTGGCTCCAGCCGATTTCTCGCACCAGCGGTGCGAGTTTTTCCAAGCCCCGGTAGAGCTCGAAAAAGGCCCGCATCCGCCAGAGATTTGAGGCCGAAAAACCGCCTACGCCGGGGAATTCCTTCTGCAGGTCTGTCGCCAGTTTCTGAACGATGGCTTTGCCCCACGTCTGCCCAGCCTGTCTCTCTACGATCATCCGGCCCAGGTCCCAATACAGGCCGACAAGCTCGGTGTTGACTGCTTTGAGTGCAGCGTATTGCGCAGAACGGACGCGCTCTTTCACCTCGGCAAGGAGCTGGGCGTAATCGACGGGAGAGGGAGTCACTTCAGGCATGGTAGTTCGTGAGGGTCAGATCGAAAGGTAAACGAGTTGGGTGATAGGGTATCGTATTGGCTGCGGTGGGCTTCATCGGGCCGGTCTGCGCTCCCAACGATGGGGGCTTATGTGTAGTCTAAGTGTAGATCGTTTTGGAGTTTTTGAGGGGCTACACATACGCACATGCTTGTTTTGCAAGCACTTGCGTATCGCGTCGTTCTTTTCTAAGTGTAATTTCAACAGTTTTCGTCCGATTTCTCACCGGGGCTAAACACAAACCCCAGGGACAGTCCCCGCGTTTTTTCATTGTCGATTGGCTAGCTCGATGACATGCCGGACGCCTCTTGTCGCGCATCGATCTTGTATTGCAACCAGCCAAAGATGCAGCCCGCGACAAGGAATGCGATACCGGGCCAAGGCGCGTTATCGAGAACGAACTTGATTTTTGAGTCCGGTCTGAATTCGACAAGCAATTCCACTCCCGGAGCCATGAGACTCGCACCGGCAATCGTCACACACCATGCGGCGAAGCGTTTTGCCCAAGTCCGAGCGACGATCTCGCGCTGGAGGATCCCAAGATAAACGACTCCTCCGGCCAGGAGGGGTAGTCCGAAAAGTGCGATCCATTTCGGCTCAAACCCTTGCATCCACATAAGCAGGAGACCCGCCGTCACAACACTCACCGCCATCGGCGCGATGAGCTTTTGCCAGAACGGCTTGGGTTGTGCAGCGATCGGAAGTGATACGCCCTGTGCGGTTCTATTATCGCTGCCGCTCGTAACATTGTCGTTGCCGTTGATGAATTGGACGATCGTTTTATCACCGGCGTAGATGTGCAAGTCGGATCTGCGGTCCTCGGCCTTTTGGATCGGGGCTACCGGCGCGATGCCGGTCAATAGCTCGCGGACCTTGCAACGGACTCCCTCGAAGGGAAACTCCTCCAAGCCCGCGCGTTCAAACTCGATCAATTGAGAATACTCAATCGCGGCATCGGGTTTGTTCGGGATTCTGACCAAAACTCGGGGACAGTCCCCGAGTTTTTTTATCGACAATTGGCAGAGGTCGCGAATCTATTGGGAGGATCGCATCACACTGGCACGGATGTCCCTGAAGTAGGCGCGTTGCCCAACGACGGAACTGGACTTTCCGTTGGGAGCGGACCCGATACCCCACCGACAAGATCGCCTCTTGCCGGTAAGGGTCCACCAACCTAGAAACCTGTCGATTTCCCTCAGTTTGTACTATTCGGAATTTCCGAATAGTTGCCTCGGAAGAGAGTTTCTCATCGTCGTAAAGCGTTACTAGATAATCATTTTCACTTTTAAAAACGCGGAGACAGTCCCCGAGTTTTTAAAAGTCGAGAAAACCATCTCGATCAGGAGGTGGTTTTTTCCGCCATTTTAGGCCGAATCTTTGGTAATTTCAAAAAGAGCTTACTGGATACAAATGATTGAGATTCGCATAGTCGAATCCCATCGAGATAAGGGTTTGAAACCCCGCTTCGACTAAAACGGTGGGTTGTTTTGATCACACCTCTGTGTAATAACGTCACAACGCGATCCAACGTGGGATCGAACTTGAAAACAACATGATGCATGGAGATCATACTGATGCGCCGTCGATGTACCTCGCTATTGATTCTTATAATACTTTTTCTCACGACGAATGTCTCATACGCTACTGCGATTGTGACGGTACTGTTCGACGGTTTCTCCGCATCATCCGGAAGCACTAGCGGGATGGATACGCTCAGTTCAACCTTGACAAGTCGTTTTGGAACAGCCCATCCAACTACTACATTCTCAAGCAGGGTCTTCCGGCATTTCGAACAACAACAAGCATTCAACTACATCAACAGTTTTAATGACATTTGTTGTCTCGTCCTCGTCGGTCATAGCCTCGGTGGTGATTCTGTGATCGAACTCGCGAATGACTTCCTTTTGCCAAGGCACGTTGATCTTACTGTACAAATCGATTCCGTTGGAATCGGTGACGATGTGCTTCCCACAAATGTTGGTACCGGATTCAACTACTTTCAGATAAGCACTGGGCTGTTCGAACCACAGGGCGAACTGGTTGTCTTAGGTGCAACTAACATCAACGTAGAGACATTATTTAGCGATCCAACGATAACCCACACAAGCATTGATGACGATTCTCGCTTGCATAACGCAATATTCCTCAACATAGAAGCTGCCTGTGTTCCTGAACCATCGTCGTTAGCAATATTTCTATCCGGCGTCGGCATAAAATTCTGCTACCGCCGTCGCCAAAAATGCTACGCGACTGCCTAACTAAGCGATAACAAAAACGCGGGGACAGTCCCCGGTATTTCTTAAATCCCACAATCACTTGCACTGGTTAGCTCACCTACAGGCGGCGACAACCTGTGAGCCGCTCAGGCGCAAGCCGCGGGCGATTGCCATAAGCCCCGCACCGAATGGATCGTGCTAAACCGCCGGGATTCGTCGCCTGCTAGAGCCCAGACGCTGCGTCACAGGGGGGCTGAATCAAATCGCCCAACCGCTCGCGCAGGTTGGCTCACCGGCAGGTGATTCACCCTGTGAGCCGCTTAGGCGCAAGCCGCGGGCGATTGCCATAAGCCCCGCACCGAATCGATCGTGCTACACCGCCGGGAATCACCACCTACTAGAGCCCAAACGCAGCGTCACAGGGGGCTGATTCAAATCGCCCAACCGCTCGCGCTGGTTGGCTCACCGGCAGGTGATTTGGCTTGTGAGCCGCTCAGGCGCAAGCCGCGGGCGATTGCCATAAGCCCCGCACCGAATGGATCGAGCTACACCGCCGGGATTCGTCACCTGCTAGAGCCCAGACGCAGCGTCACAGGGGGCTTATTCAAATCGCCCAACCGCTCGCGCTGGTTGGCTCACCGGCAGGTGTTTCACCCCGTGAGCCGCTCAGGCGCAAGCCGCGGGCGATTGCCATAAGCCCCGCACCGAATGGATCGTGCTACACCGCCGGGATTCATCACCTGCTAGAGCCCAGACGCAGCGTCACAGGGGGGCTGAATCAAATCGCCCAACCGCTCGCGCTGTTTGGCTCACCGGCAGGTGTTTCACCCCGTGAGCCGCTCAGGCGCAAGCCGCGGGCGATTGCCATAAGCCCCGCACCGAATGGATCGAGCTGCACCGCCGGGATCCGTCACCTGCTTGAGCCCAGGCGCAGCGTCACAGGGGGCTGAATTAAATCGCCCAACCGCTGGCGCTGGTTGGCTCACCGGGTTACCGAAAAAACCCAGGGACTGTCCCCGAGTTTTTTCATTGCCGATTGGCTAGCTCGATGACATGCCGGACGCCTCTTGCCGCGCATCGATCTTGAATTGCAACCAGCCAAAGATGCAGCCCGCGACAAGAAATGCGATACCGGGCCACGGCGCGTTATCGAGCACGAACTTGATTTTTGAGTCCGGTTTGAGTTCGACAAGCAATTCCACTCCCGGAGCCATGAGACTCGCACCGGCAATCGCCACACACCATGCAGCGTTGCGTCTTGCCCAAGTCCGAGCGACGATCTCGCGCTGGAGGTTCCCAAGATAAACGACTCCTCCGGCCAGGAGAGGTAGTCCGAAAAGTGCGATCCATTTCGGCTCAAACCCTTGCATCCACATAAGCAGGAGAACCGCCGTCGCACCAGTCACCGCAATCGGCGCGATGAGCGGTTGCCAGAACGGCTTGGGCTGTGCAACAATCGGAAGTGATATCCCCTGAGCGGTTCTGTTATCGCCTCCGCTCGTGACATTGTCGTTGCCGTTGATGAATTGGACGATCGCTCTATCACCGGCGTAGATGTGCAAGTCGGATTTGCGGTCCTCGGACTTTTGGATCGGGGCTACCGGCGCGATGCCGGTCAATAGCTCGCGGACATTGCAACGGACTCCCTCGAAGGGAAATTCCTCCAGTCCCGCGCGTTCAAACTCGATCAATTGAGAATACTCAATCGCGGCGTCGGGTTTGTTCGGGATTCTGAACGGAACCATCGGTTTTGGGCCGATCTCTTCGAACAGCGAATGAACCCATTCCAGACCTTCGCGCACGATCCGCAGGGCTTCGCGCCTCTCGTTGGCGGGTCCATGCACGAAGATCTCGACCCAGCGGACGCGTCGATCGGAACGAACCAGGATCCTACACGCGCCGACAGCCAAAACGACACCGTTGGCCCAGTAGGTTGGCGGCTTCGACAGGTAGTGGTGCATCTTCACGATGAAGCGGGGGATCAAGCCTTTCGGGATATCCTCGTAGTGGTAGCGGAAGCGGAGCACCTGCGGGTCCTCGACGCGGTCCAAGCCGGTATCGATGAAGAAACGCGGGGACAGTCCCCGCGTTTCTTCATCGACCATTGGTGGAGGTCGCGAATCTATTGGTAGGATCGCATCACACTGGCACGGATAGTCCTGAATTTGGTTCGTTGCCCAACGACGGAACTGGACTCTCCGTTGGGAGTGAACCCGATACTCTACCGACAAGATCGCCTCTAGCCGGTAAGGGGCCACCAACCTAGAAACCTGTCGATTTCCCTCGGTTTGAACTATCCGGAATTTCCGAATAGTTGCCGTGGAGGAGAGTTCCTTATCGTCGTAAAGCGTTATAAGATAATCGCTTACGATTTTGAAGACGTGGGGACTGTCCCCACGTTTTGTCCAAACGTTATAAGATGATCGCTTACGATTTTGAGAACGTGGGGACAGTCCCCACGTTTTGTCCATATCCTTGCAAATGAGACGATCCAAGAATGCCCAACTCTCGATTGCCGGAAACGCGCACCCTAGCGGAGATTTTGCCAAAAGGAACTGAAGGTGGCAAAGAGTTCGCAAGGATCGTGGACTTGCTCTTATTTCACGAAGCGCGACGGAAAGGGAGGACGATCAATCTTTTCAGCGATGTGTCCGGCGACTATCGCGGGCTCGATAGCTTCGGAGCATTGAGCAATGGTCTCCGCCGAAATGGAACGGAGGGCTATCAGTACAAGTTCTTTCCATCTCCACTGAGTGACGATCACAGAACAAGGATCAAAGCATCCTTAAAAAAGGCGGCAGAAAACCAGAAGGAGTTGAATCTAAAGAAGTGGATTTTGGTCACCCCGGAGAATCTCACGGAAACGGCAAAGCGGAAAGATCACGGAGATGTTAGTTGGTTTCAAGCATTGAAGGATGAATTGCAACTTGAATTCGAAATCGAGTCGTGGGGGCATCGGCAGTTGCAAGGGCTTTTTCTGGAAACCCCTTCTATTTGCCTGTTCTATTACCCGGAGCTTTTACCTGAGGGAAGTACCAAGAGACGATCTATCCAAGATACGCGTCGCCGCTACAACGAGAACCTATTGGCAATCCATCGCAAAATCGAATTCATTGGAATGTCAGTATATAAGCCCGAGGCAACGCACGGTGTACCGTTCGAGGACATCTACATTCCCTTAACGCTTGTTGCTGAGGGTGCGAATTCGGACGATCCCAAAGTCCCGCGATCGAACCCACTGGCTGTTTTGGCTCCTGGGACCAGGACAGTTGTGTTGGGTGATCCAGGCTCCGGAAAATCGACGCTGCTGAGGTTCCTCGCGTTGGTCGGCGTTTCGGAACCGTTGCAAAAAAGGTGCGAATCAAAACCAGACCAACGGTTGCCCGTATTGGTCCTTTTACGTCGATATGCCGATGAACTTCACAACCGACCTAACCTTGCGTTGCTCGATTACATCATCGAATGCGCACGAGCGGACTTTTCACTCGCAAGTGCCGATCAAGAGTTCTTTGAATACTACCTCGAATCCGGTCAAACCCTGCTGTTTTTCGATGGTTTGGATGAATTGTCCAATGCCACGCTCAAGCGGACGGTACGAGATCGGATTCGATCACTCGTGACCACGTATCCGGGCAATACGGTGGTCGTCACATCGCGGATCGTCGGCTACGAAAACCCATTTCGTTTTGACGAAAAGGATTTTAATCACCATCGCGTCGCCCGACTGCAATTGCCAGAGATCGAGCGTTTTGTCCAGGACTGGTACGCTGTCCGAATTGAACACCCCAAGGAACGGGAGAAGAATTCGTCGGATTTGATTCGTTTACTCAAGAGAAATGAACAATCAGCGATCCGTGAATTGGCGGGTAACCCCTTGTTGTTGACCATCATTGCGTTGGTCCATCGAATCGATGCTGTGTTGCCCGATGAACGTGTGGTGCTTTACCAAAAATGCACCGAAACGTTACTCAACACCTGGCACACTTGGCAGCTCAAAGAGAACCAGACGTCGAAACGCGGCAAGACCGAGAGGCGTAACATTCGGCGTATGGAAGCAATCGCGCATTGGATTCAGACTCGCACGGAAACAACCTCAGATGGTCAGAGAGCAGTGGTCCGCTACAAAGACCTTCTGGGATTCCTGACGAAACATATCGTTGACCACGAGAAAGTTGCCGATAGAGAGGACGCCCTTGATCTCGCGACCGAATTTCTGGATTTTGTGAAGCGACGTGCGGGTTTGCTGATCGAAGTGGGGGATCAGCAATACAGTTTCGTGCACCTTACATTTCAGGAATACCTCACCGCATCGCATATCAGTACACAGAGCGAGAATGAAGGAGTGAAATCTGCGTGGAAGGAGTACATCGAACCTAGACGTTGCGATCCGGCGTGGCGTGAAGTCATTCGATTATTTGTCGCTTCGCTCAAAGCGGATACTTCGCAGGAGTTTTTAGTCCAACAACTGCTGGAGCAGACCCGCAATAGTCCTGATGTGAATGGAGCGACACTACTGGGTGGTTTAGTGCTGGATGGAATTGAAGCGGCCGAGGCCGTTCAGACGGACATCGCAGCGTGTCTGTTGACGGCGACACTCCGGGTTAACCAAGCAGAAAGCCTCCGGCAGATCATCGATATTTGGCGAAACTGTTCTGATCGCAACGAACAGACTCGCTCAGCGTTGCAGGCAGCATTCAAACAATATTGGACGCTTATCAATGACGATGAGCAACGATTGGCTCTCGTTCTGATGTTGCTGACCAGTGGTTGGAAACTGCAAGATGTAGCGAGCGCCGCGGGTTCATTCGTGATGAATCCCACCGCGAAAACCATGATGCTTCGACTCCTCATTCCGGTTGAATTGGCATCTTCGTTCCCTAACATCCGGCCTCCAGAATGGAATCGCTATATCGCATTGATGCAATGGGCGTCGTCGACATCCGAAGCAACAAACCTCATCGCATCAACGGCAGGTGCGGTGGCTCGAAGTCTGAACCCAGCGGAAACAGGTGGAATCCTGCTTCGAGTATTCGCTTTTGCATTTAGGCACAAGGTGAGCAAGCCTTTGTCGCACCTTTTCTCACACGCGGCTAGGGTCTATTCAGATTCGTCTCGAAACGAGCGAACAATTAGGTTGGGCATATTTAGCGCTCTGGCTCGGACTCTGGATCGGTATCGGGCTCGGGTACTGGATCGGTATCGGGATCGGTATCGGGATCGGGATCTGGATCTGGATCGGGCTCTGGATCTGGCTCGGGATCTGGATCTGGATCTGGATCTGGATCTGGATCTGGATCTGG
>Ga0164292_10004530_pt1 | contig 11311 bp, 14 predicted proteins | sample GEODES117metaG_FD_111486 | JGI IMG/M metagenome (GOLD analysis project Ga0164292, IMG submission 111486) | Eutrophic lake water microbial communities from Lake Mendota, Wisconsin, USA - GEODES117 metaG | ecosystem: Environmental > Aquatic > Freshwater > Lake | place: USA: Lake Mendota... | reverse complement strand
CTATCCCACTCTACTTGAAACTTACATTGCAAACCAGCAGAGTCTAAACCTATATCGATTCCACCAGCTCCTGCAAACAAAGATCCATAGGTTTGTATTGACAATTTAGTCTCTTTCTATACCTATGGAATCACAAGCTTTTCTAAATATTTCTCTACTTATTGGAAACTGTGCATCAGCATGGCTATAGCCTTCACCTGGTTTTGGAGAAGATGCATGCCAACTGTGCCCTATTGATACAGATCCATCATACACTACATTGTATCCTAAGTGTCTAGCAAAGTATGAACACCATGTCTCTTCGTAGTAATGAGGTGTAGGTAAGAATGCGCCAATTGCATTGGGATACAATTCTCTATACTTAGGATTATTAGTTAATGCGTTCCACACTTCTCGTCTTATGAAGTAAGCAGATCCTGACACTGTCACGCAGTTTACTCTATCTCTGAATAAAGAGTCTGCTTTATCTTCAGCTCTCCAGCCTCTATGCCCTGGTTTTAAGTTGGTGCCAACAATACCAGCGTGTGTTATTAAACCATTCTCGTCTCTTTGTTTTGGGCCGAGTATATGGATATCTTTATTCTCATCAAAGATGCTTTGGATTTTTATAAGATCTTCATTTGAAAACCAAACATCAGCATTTAAGAGTGCAATAATATCTGAATTAGATTCACGAGCCATCATGTTACAAGCTGCTGAATAACCTATATTGCGACGCAGGTAAACTCTATCTATTAAATACCTCTCTTCATTTTCTCGTATCCACTGTATGAAGTCATCTTGGGAATCATTATCTGTAATATATAAATTCCAATTTTTTTCAAGCGCGCCATTTGGACTACCTAAACTAGAATGCAAGACGTCCAAAAGTCTTTCTATTTGCTTTCTAGAATTGTAATTGACTATACATAGGTCTATCATTTAAAAAAACTTCCTGCATCATCTATTTCTTTTTGCACTGTTGCAAATGCATTCTGAGGACTAAAGCCACATTCTAATAAGTCGTAAAAGAAATTTGAAGCTTCTTTTTGAGGCGACATATCATATTCACTTAGTCTATTAACAAAGTTTTCAATAGTTAAAGTGTTTGAAGAAACAAACTTCTTATGTTTATTTTTCTGATATAAAACATAACCAACAAATGCACTAATACTTAAGGCTATTATAATAACCGAATCACCATTCTTCTTCATAATCACCTTCATCTGAGTATTGTGTCTTGTCAATCCATTCCCTGATTAGTTCAGCAACGCTTTGCCACGATTCCGATTCAACGCTGTCTGTAGAAGATGCCATATACAAATATGTTTCATATATGTGTTCCAAGACATCCACCGATGCAACAATTGCTGCTTCCCCCGGGAGGATTTTTAATATTAGTTTTTTCTTTTGTCCCTTACTCATTATCCGTTTTCTTTTCTTTTCTTTCTTTTATATCTGCAGAGAAAACTTCTTCATCTGAGACTTTATAGGCAGATAGATTGGAATTATCCGGTTCAAATGTTACGAATAAAACTTTTTTATCTTTTATACTACAACCTTCAGGCGGTGCTGATTCTAGGGCAATCTTCTTTGAAGAGCAACCGTAGACCTGACTGTGTCCATCGTAGATAACAATGTAATTTACCTTTGAAGCTGCCAATTTATTTTACCTTATATGTTTTAATGCCAGAAGTATTCATGAATTTTTCTACTTCATCCCAATTTGAATATTCTTCATCAGCAACATAATAGACGTCTCTAACTGTACTGTTCACTATTAACTTTGCGCAAGTTAAACATGGAGGACCGTTTACGTAAAGCTTGATTGGTCTAGCGCTATAGTCTGAATGCAAAAAAGCATTTGCTTCTGCGTGAACAGCTATACAGTTATCATAGTTACTTCCACTTGGTGACATGTCCACAAATCGTGGGCAGCCTCCGTCCTCACAGTGTACTGAATTTCTTGGCCCACCATTATAACCAAACCCGACTATGTGACCAAAATCGTCCACTAATAAAGCAGCATACTTTTTCTTACCACATGTTGAAAATATAGTAGAAGAGCTGTAGCACATCTGCATATATTGCAGATCTTTTCTTGTTAACTCACCGTAACTCATAATAGGTATATTATATAACCAGTTAGCAGAGAGGACAACGCTGAAAGTGCTATAAATCTATATCTTGTTTTTTTATTTGAAGATATTTGCGCCATTATAGATAGGCTAATTATCCAATTAATCATAATGGAAAAAAGAATAATTAGTAAAAGGCTACTAAACATAAGAGTACTTCCCTATTAAAGCCTCAATGGAGACGGGGTATAAATCTTTAATTAGTTTCAGAGTAGCTTCTGCATATACTCTAATTTCTTCTTGTGCTGCTTCTTCTAATCTTTGGACTAGGAACAGACATGCTGACTGAAGACTGCATGACCATCTGTAGACTACATTCATTGAGTAAGCCGGTAGGAATAATCTCGCCTGCTCTGGAGCAATGCCAGACTGCATGGCTAGATTATAAAATGCTTCACCCTGCTCTATGTATCTTACTAGTTGCTCGGTTAGTGTTGCCCCAGTAAATGGATCACATATTCCAGCAGATCCTTGTTTTTTATCTTCTGGAGCAAGTCTCCATCCATCAGCCTTTGGAACATAGAAGTCAGGTTCCATCGTCACATATCTTCTTGAGGATTCGTTCCATGAATCCATAGTATGATCTGAGCCAACTACATATTTCCAATGCTGTCTTGCAACCATTAACGGGGCTTTAAATTCAAAAGTCATGAATGCGTGACGGAAAGGAGACATGTGATTCTCTCTAGCAAGAAAATCAATTAGTCTAGCATCTTGTGTCGTAAAAGCTTCGCTTTCTTTAGCAAAGGAAGCTCTGGCAGCATTGACTACAGATAAATCTGAACCCATATGATCGACTAGTCTTACGTAGCCATTGTCTAATACTTTAATTATATTTTTATCACTCATCATCTTCTTCACCTTCGTCTAATTCAAGATCATCAAAAGTATCTTCAAACATTAATTCTACCATGTATTCATCTAAGTCTTCTGTTAGCTTGTATATATTTCCAAGAATTTCTTTTAACTCTTGATCTGTAGAATAATCTTCTACAGAAAGATAATTAAACATTAAGTCTCCTACATGAACTGCAGCTCTAGAAATAGATTGAAAAATTAAAGTAAATTCCTTAAGAAGAGATTCTATAGATACATTTTCTACATTTATTATTCCTTCTATTGAAGAAGATTTAATTCCATCTAAATCATCAGAAGAAATTATTGCTTCAAACATTTTATCTATATCTTCATTTTCAAATTCAGACACTAAAACCTCTTACTTAGAATTATCTTGTATAAACTTTATCTCACATGAATCTGTAGTACAGTAAGCTTCGCCAATAGCATCTGCTGCCATACCTGCGTAAACTCCAGAGAAGTCTATTGGGAATAGTTTCATTGACATCTCATTGTATTCTTCTTCTGAGATTTGGCTATACGGCATTTGCAAGTACGTATGATTACCTTGAGGTAAGAATGAAACAGTTTTTAACTGGCCATCATACATATGCAAAACTGTCCCTACATGCTTTTTTTCTTGTTCTGCATCAAAAGATATAGTTACAGAAACTGAATTGTCTGACCAGTATCTTTGAGCAGCTGCAGCTAATGCCATTTTTTCAAAGATTGTTACATCTTTCTCTGATCTTCTTGCTTCAGATTTAATTGGAAAGAAAACAACTGAAGTTGTATCTGGAGACTCTGCTGCCGGCTCTACGTTGTAGTTGGCCATTTTGAATAACGGAAGCATCGGGTCTTCATTAGAAAATCTAACAGCTCGCAAAAAGTATTCTCCACCTGGAGTCCAATGTACACCTGGAGATTCACCAGCAAGAATAGACACAGTGCCGGATGGCTTTACTGTTGTCATTTTAATTGATTCACGAATGCCAAGCCATTCAGAGTAAACTGTATCGTAATTTTTAATTGTAGCATAGCCTGAGTTCATCCACTCTCTTAATACTGGCATTCCAAGTTTGTCTGCAAAGTTAGCAACACCTGACATTGATGTTCCTATTCTGCGGTTTCTTTGCATGATAGCATTAGTCTCTTCCCAATGGGTTGGTAGAAGAGTTACAGTCTTAGCATACAAGTACGCAAACTTTAATGTTCTTTTATAGTCTTCAATGTTATCATGGCGATTTAAATAAGTCTCCACAAGTGTACAGCATTCGTATGACTCAAGTGATTGCTCTGCGCAAGGGTTATAGCCAGCTACTCTCCAGTCCTTGTTATTCGGAGGATCAGCTAAGCGACCATACTTGCGTGACACGTCAAGCCATATAACACCTGGCTCACCATTGAGAGCAATTCCTTCAACTATAGGAGACAAATCTTGACCCACATGTGTTTCTACAGAGTTATTAGACATCCATCCCCACCCTGGGTTTTGTGGATCATAAGAGTTTCTCTCTGGAAAAACAGCAGGATTCTTTAAATTCAAGAAACTTTCATCGTCAATTCTACCAATTAAAAGTTCTGCAGAACGACGAACGTTTCCAGAAACAACACAAACACCAATAAGGTTTCCAATATCTGCAATATCTTTTCTTGTTAACTTTTCACCATTTCTAGCATTAAAGATATTCCTAATTGCTGTATGTAATTTAATTAATGGCGCTGGACCAGATGCTGTTCCACCAAAAGTTTTGATCGGAGTACCCAAAGGTCTAATTGAAGAGTAGTCAAATTCAATGATAGCTTGATCTGATTTAAGATATGAATTTATTAAAGCAATAGTGGAGTCTCTCCAACCTTCTCTGCTGTCTTCAATCAATTCTATAACAGTAGACTTTGTGGGTTCATAGATCACGAAGTCTTTATCAGCACCCTTATCATCAAAGCCTACGCCAACACCCAGCATGGATGCTTCCATAAGAAATCCAAAGGGCTTAGCTGGATTGTGCTTATTCATTTCTGAGGTTGAAACAAATGCACAGTTCTGTAGTGCAGCTGAGTTCTTTTGATCATTAACAATAGGTGTTCCCATTACCCAGAGACCTCTTCCAGGTGGAGTCCACTTTAGATTAAAGAGTCTATCAAAAGCTTCTTTGGCGGAAGCTTGAGCTTTTGCATCGTTCCATGGAAGTCTATTCTTTTTACAGTGATCTTTTTGAAGAGAGTACATTCCATTGATAACTCTTTCACACACGTCAACCCAAGTTTCCTTGGTGCCATCTTCTTTTATTCTTGAGTATGTACGAAGAAATGTAATCTCACCAAGAGAGTTTCCACCGGCATCTTTATATCCGAATGGAGAAGCTTTACCTTTAAAGGAAGAAATAAAGTCATCACTTAAGTGAAAAGAAAATAAAGAGCTTTTTATTGAAGTGTTTATTGATTGGTTAGCTATTTCGTGTAATATACTTGTGTCAGACATTTAAAATTTCTCCTTATTTTTTATTAAAATTTTGACATACTTTTTATCTATCTTAGATATTTCTAGTTCTTTTATTTTACATATTTGATCCATGGTATAAACTTTATATATTTCTCTTTCTATAAAATATCCACTTCTCCAGTTCAAGACTTTGTTAATATTCTTTTCGTGCTTTGTGAATGTGTTACATATAACAGCACCGCCATAAATTTTAATTAAGTTTTGAAACTTCTTAACTATGTCTGCTTTATTATCTGGCGTTACACAGTGTGAATCCTCAGACTTTGAGTACAACCAATTGAAAGCCTGCCTAGTCATTGGGACATAATCTATAGATTCAATCACACCATATGATAGCATTTTTTTTCTATTTTTTCTTATTTGAATGTCTTCATTTACCATTTTTTTATATATATCAATCCAGTCTTTTTGATTAAACTGAACCCAAGTTGGCAACCAAAACAACATGTTTTGAGGAGGGTCTGTGATGATTGACTTATCGTAAAATGGCATTAGGGTTGCACATGCAATAGCCTTTTTAATGTGGTTCTTGGCTTCTGCTTCGTCAGCTATTTTATTCTTAGTATTTACCCAAAGCTGAGAAATGTGTGGCTTCCAGTCAATGTCCGCAACATAGATTCTTAAGTACATATCGGCAACGTCTACTGATATTATATCTTCTTTGACAACCCTCTCGAGATCATCGATTACCATATAATCCTAACTATCTCCATCTAAAGATGACCAAACCTATAAAACCACTTCTAAAAAAGAAAACCCCGCTCATAAGAGCGGGACTTCTTTGTCTTAACGCCTCTATCATTATAGCATTTAGTATGCTAATTTGATGAGGCTAGAACTCATTTATTTATTTTTCTTCTTACATCTTTCTCAAGCATAAGGTGAAAAGTTACTGCTAGCCAAAGACCCATTACTGGAGCTTTAGATATTTTACCTTCTGACAATCTCCAAAAAGATCTTGTCAGTGTTTCTGTTTTTTTTGTTTTAATTGCGAATATATCATAGGCTAAAATATAGCTTACCAAAACTGCCCAACCAAATAAACCAGATACTTTACTATCTTTTTCTAAATGTATTGGGGAAGAATAATAATTAGAGAGCTTTTGCAGATGGTACGCCGAAGTACTCTTGAACTTTTTCTCTTCCATAATCACCCGTCGTATTAGCCTGACCATATCCAACTGTAAATATCTTAGAACTTGTCACACCTTGGAATTCTTCTGGTTTGAAAACTCCAAAAGAAGATGGCGCACCTTGTGCTTCTGTTCTTGCAGCATGGCCTGTATTAGCAAATATATCAGCAGACGGCACTCCGTCGAAAATATTGTTGTTGTAGCTGTAATCACTTACTCTATCAGCATGACCAAAACCTGATGGAAAAGCTGCAGCTCCAGCTAGACCCTTGTACTCCATTGGACGGAATCTAGCACCATCATATGTTGCAGTTCCATCTGGGAATGTTCCAGAAAGCGGATGTACGTAGAGGGTTGTTCCGTTAAATACCTGGGATAGAAATCTATTACCAGGAAATTGCCCAGTTCCAGGGGCAAAATGATTATCAGGAGCACCGTCCAATACATGGCTTGTGCTATACAGTGGGTAGTAGGAATAAGTTCCAGTGCCCTTAGCTTTCCCGGACATGCTAGTATAAGGGTTCACCATCTGATTGGTGTTTTGGCCCTTCAAAACTGGTCTGGGGCCAACATAAAAAGTAGCCATTTATATTCTCCTTAGGATAAATTCTTATTGTTTATAGTAATTGCCAAATGGCAACTTTTTAGTTATAGTTAATTATTAAATCTGATAAAACTGGAGCAGTTCCATCTGGCATGATATTAAGGGTAATCTCTATCCATACGGCATTTGAAGCTCCTGGATTTGTAGTTGTATAGATTGATCCGTCATTGTATATGACCCTATAGCTAAAGGCTTCAGAGAGAAGAGCTGGGGAAACGTTATATATCTTTGGAGTTACGCTTGTAATCGAGGATATTATGTCGCCATTTGCTGGCTCAAATTTGAATATGATTTTACCTGATGGCAGGAATTTGTCATATCTTACATCTAAATCCGAAAGTCCATAAGTGTAGATATACTTTCCGTTTTCTGTAAAGTAATTTCTTTGTCTCATCGCAATTCTTATTGCGGTTATGTCAAGTTCACGGAAGTAAAAACCAATTGGACCAGAATTTAAAATGAAATCAGAGCCTATAGAGGTCCAACCACCTGGTGGAACCTTTCCTATTGCACTTGTAGTTCCATCATATAGCCTATCTCTATTTACAGGTAGCCAAACATCAGACTCTGTCATTGTTGGATTTTGAGTTGTAGTATATTCAATTGCCATAATGTCAACTCCATAAACTGGGTATGGATTGAGCTTTATGAAATTACTCTTTTTTGATCCGCTATACTCTGAAGGAATTTTAACGTATAAATATGTTTGAGCTCCAGCTACAGCTGTTGAGTTTGAGATAACTGTTCTCTTCCAATACTTATCAGATCTATCCAATATGGCATTGTATACATTTGTTCCATCAATAACGGAGCCAGGTACATCTACGCCTGAAAGGCTATTTGATATTCTTGTTTCAAAGAAGTCTGGTATTATTTGACCTTCACTGGATGTAAAAAATTTTAACTTTGAATGCGACGAGCCATCAATCTTTGGAAGAGTTACTATATTGTATATAGGGTCAAAGGAAAGTATCTCATCTAATTGTATAGAAACTTCTCCATTTGGGATAGCATTATTATCTATCTGCTTAAAGGAGTATATGGAAACCATATTTTCTGCTGCCTCTAAAGCTTGGATCCTATCATCCAAGTCTTTGACTGATCTAGTTATAAAAACATGATCCTTCAAGACTCTCTCAAATGCTTCTCCTAGCTTTTGATCTATAACATTAAATTTATTATATAAATAAACTAAATCTTTATAGTTTTCTTCTACTCTAAGGTTGTGATCAGAGCTATCAACTGGACCATTATATTTGGCTGTTCTTCTTTTTGTGTATATAAATTCTGACATTTTTAAACCTTTTTATTTTCTAGTTCTTTAACTTTTTCTGCTATTCTAGACAACTTTGAAGATACGGTAGAAGTGGTATCTATTTCTAGATAATCAGGGGTGGCGCCATCGCCAAAAAACTCAAAGATGACATCGTCAAATCTATAGTACTTGCCATCCTCGTAATCGTCATGAATCTGAAGTTGCTCTGGGTCAACTTGTCCAACAAAAATTTGAATATCTGAATAAGTTTTTTCGTTTAAATAATCAGCTTTTTCATCTAGTTTCTTAAGATCGATTAACATCTTATTCATCTCTAGGTTTTCTTTAGCTGAGCTACGTGGACCCCTAAAGGTGTTTCTATACCTTTGAAATAAGGGTTGTATAATTCTTTTAAATTCTGTATAAGTTCTTGCCATGATATGTCCTATATGCTGTTTTTAAATTTTACTCTATAAGAGTTAAGAGTTGGGGTTCCAAATGGATTGGAGAACCTTGTTATATTTGCTCTAAATCTTATGGCTTCTACTTTTCTAGTATCATTTGATCTATATACAATTCTAGAATTATTTTGAATATACTTTCTGCTAATAATTTCTCTATTTCCCAGATAATTATCTATGGTAAAAACTTTGTCTTCAGAGTTTCTATTTACTCTGAAATCAAAAGGGTCAACATAACTATAATAATTTAAGAAAGCTGTGCCATAACTAGATAATGATACACCTGACATCAGTGATATTGAACCAGAGGAATTACCTTCTGAGTCAAATGTTACCACAATATCATTTATTCCTGGTATAAAATTCCATGAAATTTCTTTAGAAGGTAGACCACTTTGAATATCAGCAACTAATGTTCCATTTAGGAAAATTGCCACATTCCAATCAATTGCATTTCCAGATTTAGAAACAACATTATTGACTATTGTTTCCTGATCTACTAGCAGTGATGTTTGCAAAAAGCCACTTATTGAATTTAGATTTAATGCTATTGGAATTGATGGCGAATTTGTAATTTCAATATTACCAGGTTCAAATATATTAACATTTGGATCTCTTTTATTTAAAATTTCTGACCATCTATTTTTATCTAAATACAGTCCAGATGAATAAGAAACATATTTAAAAGAAAAATTATTAATTGCATCTAATATAAAAGGATTGTATATTTCTACATTGCTTGGAATAGAACCAATCCTATATGAAGATACTCCATTATATATAGAAGTACTTGGGTTGATTAGTGATAAGTTTGAATTAGTTGACAAAGGATATAGTTGTATCTCATTGTCTGATGGGTTTGATTTTATATTAAAAAAACTTTTAACAGATTTATCAAACGATACAACTTGATCATAAGATGGATCATTTGTAGCGGAAGAAGATATTGGTATCCAGTTAAAGTCAGAAAGACTAATAGCACCAGGAACGTCTTCTGCTACAAAGAATGTAACATCTCCAACAGATGGATTTCCATTAACTGCCTCTATGCTAACTGCATCTATAACCTTATTAGCATCTCCAGAAGGTATAGACAGTGGGGAAGAAACAACTACCGCACTAGCGTCATAGTATTGACCACTAACTATTAGGTCTCTAATTGTAAAATTATACGTGTATTTGTTACTTTCGTCTGATATATAATCTGCTTCATTTTTAATGAGAGTTATTTTTATTGCTCCAGAACTTTGTGGCGAAAAATCAAAGGAGAATCTATCATAGTCGCTATTGGATTGTTTTCTTCTGAACTGTGAGCCTCCAATGGTGAGGGCATCTATTATTTCAGCAATTACAGTTACTGCAGAACTAGTAGATAATTTTCCATCTACCTTTGAAACAATAAAAGGGGTAGATAGTGGTATGTTGATGACCATTGCGCATGAGCCTATCTGCCCAGATGAATATTCAACCATGCATTTAGTATTCGTAAGTCCATCTAAAATATTGTTATAGTCCGGAAGTTGCTTGGACTCTACAATTGCCCCGTTAAAATAAATTGAATATGTAATATTTGTAGTGCTTATTTTACCAGGTGAGTTAAGATCAAGTGCGGATGATTTTAATTTAGGAAGTGTAACTTTTCTATTTTCTGTATCAACAAAAGCATTAGTAAAAGAAAGGTCAATATTATCTAGGTTTGCAAATGAATCACTAAAAGAATAAAAATATCCGTCTGTATTTGAATTAGAAAAAAGTAGATTATCTATTTTTTTTTCTAAAGATGCTCTTTTATCCTTTAAATTTTTTATCTTTTTATTAAGAAGGGTAACTACATTCATTAATTTTTTTGTATTATCATCCAAAGAATCGTATAGAAATTCTAAGTTAAGAAGCGATCTAGCCATGAATATATTCATTAAATCTGGATCTGTTTTTGCAGTATTTCTTAATACGTTAACATCTATAGATAAAGGTGATCCTATTCTATTTGCGCTAAAGTATTCATCAAATTCTTTTTTAATTTCATTCTCATCTGGTTGACTAATAACTTTATCATTAGCCGAAACACCAGTTGAATACATTAATCTGTATATATTTTCTAAGAATTTCTTTTTTTGTATTTCAGATATACTCATGACTGTTTTACCTTGACTCCAACTTTATAAGAATAAATTATTGGTGTTATATTTTCACCGGTAGGTTTTGTAATTTCTATTTTTAAAATAAATTTTCTTACAGAAGCTGGAATGTCTGGCTGAGAAAGGTAAGAAACCCCTGGCATTCTAAAATTTTCATCTATGTTTTGATTAAATGCCACTACTTCTGGAACGCTTGAGAAAGGGTCTTCTATGGAAGATATTTGTATCCACTTAGATCCATCATCAAGTGAAATGTAATACTT
>Ga0164292_10004529_pt1 | contig 11312 bp, 15 predicted proteins | sample GEODES117metaG_FD_111486 | JGI IMG/M metagenome (GOLD analysis project Ga0164292, IMG submission 111486) | Eutrophic lake water microbial communities from Lake Mendota, Wisconsin, USA - GEODES117 metaG | ecosystem: Environmental > Aquatic > Freshwater > Lake | place: USA: Lake Mendota... | reverse complement strand
GCCGTCATCAATGAGATGAATAATCTCAAACGTCAGGCTGTCGCCTTGGGCGGCAAAATCAGTAAAGACCTGCTAGACGTTCTAGGCTCCATGCAGAACTACATCTGGCGACGTAATGACACGATGGGCGGGTTATCGAACTCCATCGGCTTTCTGACCACCGCTGCGACCAAAGAACGCATGATGAACTACATGAAGGATTTGTTCGAGCGCGGGATGTTAGCCATTTATTCAGAAGACACGATTGAGGAAATGAAGACCATCGTGCGTGATGGCGGCTCTATTCAAGCGTCAGGGCGCAACAAGGATGACCGAGTGATTGCAACCGCCTTGGCCTGTGTCGCATTCTCTGAGCAAGTCCAGCCTCGGTTAATCAACATGAAATACACCCGCGAAATCGCTAGGGCGCAGGATGAGAAGACGGCTGAACAAGTCGCTGTCGGCAGAAGCGTTGCGAACTACTTGAAGGCCATAGGCGTTTATGGAACATAAAGACTTAACCATAGTTTCTGTCTATGGACACAACGATGGGTCAGGCGCATTGCCGTCCATTGTTCGCAGTATGCGAGAGCTGCCGGGGTCAAGAGGATTGCTGTTGTCGATTGAGCGCCCGAAGGAAATGCCTGAAGGCGTTGAGTGGCACAAGATTTATCCGCTTGGGTATCGAGAATACTCAACATTCATGCTGCATTGCTTGTATGCCTTTATTGATACCGAGTTCTGTCTAGTCGTGCAGGATGATGGATGGGTCTTGGATGGTCGCAACTTCAAGCCGGAGTATTACGACTATGATTACATCGGTGGAATTACTCATGCTGGTCTTGTTGGTGATAGCCTTCTTTTGGGCTTTGGATGGGTAGCCCACCCTAACGCTGTGTTAGTTCAGAACGGTGGCTTTTCCTTGCGTAGCCGCCGATTTTTAAAAGCCTCCAACAAGCACGGCATAGCCCAAGCCTACTCCGGTGAAATCCACCTGTGGAACGAAGATGTCCAGTTATCGTGCTTGCGTAAGCCTTGGTTTGAAGAACTTGGCTACCGAATTGCCCCGCCAGAAGTTGCTAAAGAGTTCTCGCTAGAGCATCTAGCTCCCGTCTTCCACGATGACTTGGACTTCACGAAGTTGCTCGGACATCATTCCACTAGCCGCCGACTTATCAAGGACAACGAAATACTGGTCAGAGGCCAGTCAAAGACTTGGTATCGGGAAGTTGAGTTTCTGGAGTTCTTGCAAAGCAAAGGTTACGTTCTGAACTATGCCCACGAAAGCGCATACCAAGGCTGAACTGATGGCGCTGATGCGCCGGTTCATCCGTAATCAGGACAGAGGCATCTCTATCAGGCTGTTCTGTGAGGCTGCTGGCCTCAACAAAGCGCACTTCATGGATATTTTCTGGTATCGCAACGTGCCGCTGACCGAAAAGATGCAAATACGGGTATCCAAGACCTATGAGGCTTGGCGTGACGGCAAATTAGCCATCATGCAAAACCGTAACCGCACCAAGTTCGTGGATTACCGCGAAGAAGCGCGACCAAGGATACTGCCGACCACGCAACTGCAAATGGTTAATGGGAGTATCAAGATTAAAGTAGGTATGAGGAATATAGACGATTATTCGCAGCCACCAATCTTAGAAGGGGATGACTATGCCGGTACTGCATGACTATAAATGCCCACGCCATGGCTATTTTGAGTCGATGAAAGCCCAATGTCCGATGAAAGACTGCCATGAGGAGGTCTTTGTGGTCTATTTGCAGCCTCCGGGCTTGATGTCGGACAAAACCAAGAAGAATGACAAGACAATTAAGCAATTAGCAATGGATTTTGATATGACAAATGTCAAATCCGCAAGAGAGGGCGAAAATCAGGCTGGATTCTTCACACGGAAGAACAAAACGTCCAAAAAGCAGCTTGAGAAGGAGGCCGCAGCCGCTGCGGAGCAAAATAGACAGCCGCAGCCGCGAGATTCCGTCATTTGGGGCGGTGACAACCGTTATTCGATGGGCAACGTCCTAAGAGGCGGGGCGGTACGCCCTGTGGCTGGCGAATCGGTCGGATTTAACCCAAAAGATGCAGGAAACTTGACAGGGCCGAAGACGGCGAGTTATATAGCCGACCATGAACAGTTGAAAATAAAACAATGAGGATACCTAAAGGCGACGACGAACGGGAGTTCTTCTACCGTGACCTCATAGAGAAGTGCATGGTGTCCTTGCCTGACCGCAAGGGCGACTATACCGCTTTGCGCTCTTGGTTTTTGTTCGGTGCGGGGCCGGAAGAACAACCGGCGATGTTCAATAAGATTTATCCGCACATCGACCAGCTCACCTCATTCCTGTATTCCGCAGAAACCACACGTTTCTCTATCAACATCGGCGCTGCCGTTCCCGAACAAGAACACATCAAGGTTCCTCGGCTAACCGCAGCATTGAACGATGAATGGTTAAATTCCAACGCCGACCAAGTGTTTAGCTCTGCGCTAACGTGGTCGCTTGTGTTCAACACAACATTCATCAAACTGGTCTACAACAACGGCATCCACCCTTACATGGTGGAACCTTCATCCGTCGGCGTGTTGCGAGAAGACGTTGCCTACACCGATAGACAAGAAGCCTTAGTTCAAACCTATTACATCACCAAATCTGATTTGTACAATCGATTGTATTCGCACCCCAAGCGCGAATCGATTGTGAAACGCATCACAACGAATGTTCACACCAAGACTGAAGATATACCTGAAGGTCTTGACCGCATCATGACTTCCCAAGTCAACCCAACCATTTACGGCAATGTCAACCTAGACCTGTACGGTATGAACCGATACAAGGCACGGGTTGCCGAAGATACCGTCAAAATGTATGAGCTATGGGTTTGGAATGATGAGATTTCTGACTATCAGGTAGTCACGATGGCTGACCCGGACGTATTTATTTACGACCGTCCCGGCGCATCGGTGTTCTTGCGCGGTGAACTACCCTTCATACAGATTTGCCCGAACCCGCAATTTGACTACTATTGGGGTCAATCCGAAGTGCAGCGTTTGCTCTTGCTGCAAGGAATGCGGAATGTTCGCATGACAGAAATTTTGGATTTGCTTTCTAAGCAAGTTTCTCCGCCCAAGGTTTTCTCTGGCTTCATGGGTATCACGGACGAAAAAGCCTTTGCGCTGAATCGCCCCGGAACCCATGTCAGTTCGGATATGCCTAACGCTAAGGTTGATGCGTTAGCGCCAGAAATGCCAAGCTCACTTTTTGAGGTGATTCATGAAGTGGATGCAATGTTTGCTGAAGCCTCTGGAATTTCAAGCGTTCTGTCTGGTCGTGGTGAGCAAGGTGTACGCTCCGCTGGTCATGCTTCTCAGTTGGCCCGTCTTGGAAGCTCTCGCGCAAAGAAACGGGCGCTGATTGTCGAAGACAGCCTTGAGAAAGTCGCAACGCTGTATTTGAAGCTGATGCAAGCCTACGACGACACACACTTTGTTGACGAAGAAGGCAATAAGTTCGTTCCAGAACAGTTCACCAAAGATTACGTTGTCAAAGTCGATGCCCACTCCAATAGCCCAATCTTCACCGAAGATATGCGGCAACTGGCGTTCAATATGTATAAGGCACAGGCTATCGACAAGGAATCTCTGATAGATTTGCTTGAACCGCCGATGAAACAGTTGTTGAAAGACAAACTAAAGAAGCGCGAACAGCAGCAAGCGCAACAGCCGCCGCAACCGCAGGGCAAACCTGATTTGAAAGCCGTGGGGGAATAATGGTTCAACGCTCCGATTACTCGCCAAAGGCAGACCAGCCGTTAGCACAAACCCGTGATTTGAAGCGTACTGAAGCCCCGGCGAGTATGCAGTACCGTGTCACAGGTATCAAAACCATGAATCCCCGGCAGACTCGTAGAGAAGGCCGGATGTTTACTCGATAGGAGATGACGATGTACAAGAAAATGAAGCGCGGTCGCAAGACCCGTCGGTAATTCCCCCGCAAGGGATGGGGTCTGGCTGACTTCCCCTGTAAAGTTGGCCGCATTTTGTGGAGGTCATCATGGCACGCAAAGGTCGCAAAGGTCGTAAAGGCCGCAAGTAATCCCTAGCGGATTAACCCAACGGGGGAGGGGTAATACTCCCCCACTTGACAACTTTTTATAGTCTGGTCTAATCCCGCCGAGACAGACGATAAAGGATAGCTATGAGTGTCCCACCCGATAAGCTGATGGAAATGATTAGCGCACAGCGCGGAACTCCACCAGCCGATATGCCTAATCCGGCAGAAGTTGAACCTGCAATGTCTGACCCATCGACTGCGCCGATGAGTGCGCCGATGTCTACGCCGGAACCCAAGATGGGCAACCGCGAAGGTGCAATGGTCAACTTGTCGATGGCGATGGATTTGATTGAACAAGCGTTGCCGAGTCTTGGCAGCGAAACACCAGAAGGCCAAAAAGCATTAGCAGCTATTCGTCAGTTGACGGGTCTGATTGGCCCCCGTAAACAAAAGACACGCGAATTGCAGCAATCTGAAATTATTCAGTTGTTGCAAAACTTGCCAAATGCCGGTGGCGGAACCCCTGAGGGTCGCCTCATGGCAGCGGCCCCCGCTGTTCCGAACCTTCCACCAATGCCGGGAGCTTCGCCGTCACCGATGGCAATGCCCGGAGCTGGTGGTGGTGCTTCTCCAACTCCAACTCCGATGTAAGGAAAAATCATGGATTTGTTTAAACCCCGTGGCGCAAACAACGTGCGCCGTCCAACGGACAATCAGCAGCAAAACGGTGTCGTTACCAACACTCCGCGCTTTGCGGAATTCGGCGGCTTGTCTGGCGGCAACAAGATTGGCGCTAAGAACAAGATGGCAGTACAAAAGCCGGGTGATGGCAAAAAAGTAATTTAATTTATTTAGGGGATAGCTATGAGTCTCGAAGATGTGTCTTATGAGCAGCGCGACCAACTCGCTGCTTTAATGCGTGAGCTTTCTGATAATCCAGCAACGCGAAAAGAAGTGTTGCGCTTGACCAAGAAAATCAAGCCTGACCTTGTGATTCCAGAGCTAGATATTGAAGAAACCACTACCAACGCTGTAGGCGAGACTCGTAGGGAACTCGAAGCGATGAGAGCAGAACTGGCTCAAAAACGCGCAGAGGAAGACCTAGAACGTCGCCGGAACTCGCTAATCCGCAAGGGCTATGCGTCATCCGACGAAGATGTTGAGGAAATTGAAAAAGTCATGCTGGAAAAGAAAATTGCAGACCATGACACCGCAGCGGAATACTGGCAATGGATGAAGCAATCTGCTGCACCCACGCCAACGGGCTACAGCCCGTCAGCCATCAACAAGTTTGACTTGTCGAAGTATTACAAGAATCCTGTTGGTGCTGCCCGTGACGAAGCTGCAAAAGCACTCCAAGAGTTGCGTAAAAACACGCGACCCATTGGGTTTTAATCAGGGGATAAGTTTCCAAGGAGAATGAAATGCCTATTGGTGGCGGTATCATTCCAGCAACAGGAAGTACGCAATACACCGAGCTAACCTACGTTACTCGTCGGGCGTTCATTCCCAAGCTGGTCGTACAACTTTATAACTCAACTCCGCTAATGGCGGCTCTGATTGCGAATTCGCAACAGGCTTCCGGCGGTGTTTCCTCCGTAACCGTTCCAGTTCAGGGCGCACAGTTCGTGAACGCACAATGGTCGGACTACTCTGGTTCTTTCAACCAGCCAGCAGTCCAACAAGGTGCGTACAACGCTGAATTCGACCTGAAACTGATGATTGCTCCAGTTCCGTTCCTCGGAATGGAAGGTGCGGTTCAGCAAGACGCAGCCATCATCCCGCTGATTGAAGCACGGATGAATGACGCAACCAACGTCATGATGGATGCAATGGCAACCGCGCTGTACACCAACAGCACGAACACGCAACAGTTTACCGGCCTACCAGCAGCAGTTTCGGCTTCTGGCACTTACGGTAACATCAGCCGTTCGGCGTATAGCTGGTGGCAATCGAAGTCGTACTCGGCTGGCAACGTCAACCCGACCCGCCAGAACATTCTGCAATACATCTCCGGTACTGTGAAAAACGGCGCAGAGGTTCCGACCTTTGGCGTTTGCGGTTTCGGTACTTGGACGCTGTTGGCGCAAGACTATGTTGGTCAAGAGCAATACGTCATCACACCGGGTTCCGGTTTTGATGGCGATGCAAATGGCCCACAGGCTGCGTTCCGCGCCCTGATGGTTGCTGGTGTGCCGATTTATCCTGACCCGTATTGCCCGGAAGGAACGGTTTATTTCCTGAACACTAACTACCTGTCGCTCTACATTCATGAGCAGGGTTCGTTCGTGTTTACTGGTTTTGAATCGACGCTCCCGAACTGGCAGATTGGTTATGTGGGTGCAGTTCTGATGATTGCGGAATTGGTTTCGACCAAGCCGAAGTCGATGACTGTGGTGTCGGGTTACAACTCTCTGAGCATCTAAGGAGGAATAACCATGTCACTAAGCACAAACAAAATCATCCTAGCTGGCGCACAGTCGAATACCGCTGGTGCTTATTTTCTGACCACGACCGTTACTGCGGTCAATACCGGCAACGGTACGGTCATTCCAGCAGGTGTTTACCTGATGTTCCCACAAGCAAACACTTCGGTGATTGCCTATAACGGTTCGTCGAACGCAACGCTGATTGCAGCCAACACGGGCGGTGTCATCATTTCTGATGGCGTGAACGTGTATGCGAAGACCAGCGCAACCAGCGACACCGTTACTCTGCTGGCGACCAATGGTGGTCAGAACGTCAGCAGCACTTACGCTTAAGGGGGCAGCATGGCTAACGCTGATTCAGTCGGTCAACTCTATCTTGACTCGTTTGGTCAGGGGCGGCTTGCAACCATTACCGCAACTAAGCTGAACACGACGGGCAACGCAGTTGTTGCCCTTCCATTCCTCGGCGGCGGTTTGACGAAGGGAAATGCAACGACGAACTCCGGTCAGGTTGTTATCCGTAGAATTACGGTTTGCAACCCATCCGGTTCGGTATCGTCAGCCAACATTTCTATTTCGACTACCTCTGATGGCTCTAACGTCATTGCAAATGCCACGACCCTCTCAAGCGTTTCGGGTGCGGTTACATTCCAAGACGTTGCCATTAACGCAGGTAATGTTGCTGTCTCTGGCTTTAATAGCCAAGCCTTGTTTGTCAATGTTGGAACTGCCTCTGGCAACGAAAACACCGTTGACATTCGAGTCTATGGCGACGTAGTGAGCTTCTAAATATGACAACCGTTTATGTGACGAACAAGTGGGATAAGCCCATAACCTTTAGTTTCGAGTATGTCTGGTACACCTTTCCGGTGGGCGAGACAGTCGAAGTTCCGCTAGAGGCAGCTCGTCACATATTCGGTTATCAGCATGAAGACAAAGAACCGTTTATGGCGCAGTTGTCCATAATCAAAACTAAGGCTGAAGTCCCTGATGGATTAAAGGTGCTTCAAAAGATTTTGATTACAGACCAACCGCCCAAGAAAGGCCACGCTATATCCCCCGTGGTTGAAAAAGTACCTCTGCCCTCTGTTAAGGGGGTGGAGGGAAAATTCAATATTGCAGCTTGATATGGGACGTAAATGTCGCAGACTCTACAAGGGTACATTACTGAAGTCCGGCGCTTGCTGCATGACGCTAACGCCAACTTCTATACCAATAGTCAGCTAACTGACTATATCAATGGCGCTCGTAAACGCGTAGTGCGTGATACGGGCTGTCTGCGTGATGTCCAAACAACTACGATTCCCTGCGCTCCTGTTGCTGGTGGTGCTACGCCTAACATTTGGTCTGAAGGGCTAGTTGTCAATACGAACGACTACGTTTTTTCCAATATCTACATCTACAAGGTAACGTCAGGTGGGATATTGGGAACACAAGCGCCTCCGTACCCATCGGGTACTTATGTGTACCCGCCGTCAACACCGTTTACTGATGGAACTGCAACTTTGCAGTATGCCGGTAAGTGCGAGTTGATTCCCTATGCGTCGTTGCCCAAAGGGGTAAACACGCTAGATGTCGTGAACATCAACCTGTATTGGGGTAACTCAAGAATTCCGCTACGGTATATGCCGTGGACTGACTTTAACGCCAGACTGCGTTATTGGCAGAATTATGTTGGTACGCCGATTGCCTATAGCATTTATGGGCAGTCAACTATCTATATCGGGCCGATACCCGACCAATCTTATACGCTTGACCTAGATACGGTGCTGTTGCCAGAGGACTTAGTGAATCTGGCTGATGAGGACAGCATAGACGAACCTTACAGTTCGCCGGTCAAGTTTTATGCCGCTTACACCGCCAAATACTACGAACAGTCATTTGGGGAAGCCGAGATTTATCTTGGTCAATACAAACAGCAAGTTCAAGCGGTTCAGGCATCGGTCTATACACGGAGGATGCCTGACCCGTACTCTCAAGCGTACTAAGTCATGGCTGCTGCTGAACAAAAAAAGTCGTATGAAGTGGTTAAGAATTTTCGTGGAGTTAACACGAAAGCTAACCGCACGGCTATTGGCGATGACGAATTCTTCTGGCTTGAGAATGCAATGCCAGTTGGCTACGCTAACTTGCGTATCACGCCAACCTATCAAGCACTTGGTTCTGTCACATTTAACAACGACGTAACTGGTTTTTTCTCTGCAAACATCGGCATCAAAGACTATTTATTGGCTTTTCAGGCTGATGGCAGTTGCGAATATGTTGACCTGACGAATAACACGAAGTACACCTTGGCGGCTGCTGGAACATTCTCTGGTAGCGGTATCAACGTCAGCCAATGGAAAAATGAGCGCGTTCTAATTATCGACCCATCTAAGGGCTACTTTACTTGGAATGGCACAGACTTAATTACTATCGGTGCTGTTGGCTTTATTGGCATTACCAATGTTGGCAGCGGCTACACCAGCGCACCAGCGGTCATTATTTCTGCGCCTAATCAAGCAAACGGCGTTCAAGCCACAGCTTTTGCAACGGTTACAGCAAACACCGTTTCCTCTATCACAATTACAGAAGCTGGCACAGGTTATACGTCATCCCCCACGGTGACGTTGACCGGCGGTGGCGGAAACAATGCTGCTGCTATTGCAAGCATCACAACCTTTGCTAAAGGAACGGTGTCCGTTTTAGTGACGAACGGCGGCACGGGGTACACGAATTCAGCGAATACTGTAGTTACGATTACGGGTGGTGGCGGCACAAATGCGGCAGGTCAAGCGGTTGTGAGTGGCGGGATTGTCACGCAAGTCATCATGACAAACGTGGGAACCAACTATTCTAATTCGTCAAACATTTCAGTAACGATTACTGGAGGCGGTGGTTCCAACGCTACAGCCAAAGCCATTATCAACACGGATGACAATGTTGCTGTTCAGTCATTCTCTGGTCGTGTCTGGATAGCCAATGGACGAACCGTTTTTTATTCTGTTGCTGGCTCTTATAGTGATTTTGTCTCTATTTCTGCCGGTGCTGTTGTCTTAACAGACGCAACATTGCACGGCAATATTGTTCAACTGTTATCAGCCAATAACTTTTTGTACATCTTTGGTGATGACAGTATTAACGTGTTTTCCGACGTTAGAGTTTCAAATCTAGGAACAACACTTTTTACCAACACGAACGTCAGCGCATCGGTGGGTACAAAGTTGGCTTATGCCATTTTCCCGTACTTCCGTTCGGTGTTGTTCATGAATGATTATGGTGTCTATGCGCTTGTTGGCTCTACGACGTCGAAGATTTCTGACCCTTTGGACGGCATATTTACCGATATTGATTTTGTTACTAGCAATGTTACTTCTGGTCAGGTATTGCTAAACAACATTCTGTGTGCGGCCTTTAATTTTAAGTACACGGGAGGCTTGGGTGTATCAAGTGCAGACAGATACATACAAGCAATTTTCTTTGAGAAAAAATGGTTTTTTACAAGTGCAACAAACGACCTGAAGCACATTGTCTCTGTGCCGGTAGACGGAAGGATTACGCTGTACGGAACAAATGGGAACTCTTGCGTCAGGCTGTACGCCAATACGACAACAGACATCAGCAGTTATGTTCAGACCTCTCTGAACCCGATGAAAGACCCGATTCGCACCAAACAAGCACTAAAGATTGGCATTGAAGCAACACTTACCAATGCTTCAACTATTGCTGTAACCATTGATTCTGAACAAGGTCAAAGTCCTGTGGTGGCGCTTGGTCAAGAAATAACTTGGATTAACAATTTTTCTATTGTGATTCCTTGGGTCAATAATAGTGCTACCCAAATTGGTTGGTTTGCGAGTTCCTCTGGTTACACGCTGTATAAGACCGACGCAAAGCAGTATGGCAAATATCTTGGGATGACCGTTACGTCAGCCAATCCCGGCATCGTTTATAACGGTTTTGAGTATGAACATGAATTGAGAGTGAGGTTCTAAATGCCAGTACCTAATACATTTGCGACAGCAACAACTGCTATTCCGTTGTCGCAGCTAGACCAAAACTTTGCCACTACGATAACTATTGGCAATTCAGCCATTCAGCTTGGCAATACTGTCACGCAACTGAGTAACCTGACTGCATCTAACGTCACGGTAGCTAATGCGGTTGTGGATAGTGTCAACATAACTGGTTACATGGGCATTCCGCAGAATAGCCAAAATGGTAACTACGACGTTGTGTTGGGTGATGCAGGTAAGCATATTTACCACCCCACGGGTCAGGCTGTTGCGACTTATACGATTCCGGCTAACTCGAATGTCGGATTTACCACAGGTACAGCCATTACGATTGTGAATGGTTCAGCGAACAACGTAACGGTTGCGATTACAACTGACACCATGTATTTGTCATCAAACGGTGCAACTGGTAGCCGGACAATATCGCAATGGGGTGTAGCGACGGCTGTTAAGGTGACATCGAATGTGTGGGTCATTTCAGGGTCGAATATCACATGACAGGCATAATTCAAGCATTGTTGATGGGTAGGGTCGCCGCTGGCGGCACATTCTCTGTTGTCCAGACCTTTACCGCATCTGGCACTTGGACTGCGCCTACCGGCGTGACCGAGGTTGAGTACCTAGTGGTCGCTGGAGGCGGTGGTGCTGGTGCTCGTTGGCATAGTGGTGGAGGTGGTGCAGGAGGATTTCGTACTGGAACCGGCTTGAGTGTTACCGCTGGTACTGATTACACCGTTACCGTTGGCGGTGGTGGTGCAGGTGGTGCAGATACAGGTGCTGGAAACAACCCCGGCGTTGCGGGTTCAAATTCTGTTTTTAGCACAATAACGTCTGCTGGTGGTGGATT
>Ga0164292_10004528_pt1 | contig 11313 bp, 12 predicted proteins | sample GEODES117metaG_FD_111486 | JGI IMG/M metagenome (GOLD analysis project Ga0164292, IMG submission 111486) | Eutrophic lake water microbial communities from Lake Mendota, Wisconsin, USA - GEODES117 metaG | ecosystem: Environmental > Aquatic > Freshwater > Lake | place: USA: Lake Mendota... | reverse complement strand
CCCAAGCCAGCTGTCTACAGGCTCGTCTATGATATGATACTCTGGGAAAAGCTTCTTTATATGCTCTAGCATTGTGGACTTTCCTCCGCCAATATTGCCCTCGATAGATATCACAATTGGGTTAACTTTATTCATACTTGTTTAGTTATATGTAGCAATTACTTAACTCGAATTAATCAATTTATTCTACTTTCGAGAACGACTTCTACTCCTTGATCTATTCTTTCTTTTATACTTTTGGCTAATGATGTATTGACCTTTGTTTTTCTTTCCTGAACGAGGGATTTTGCCGATGGCTTTGCAGTGAGAGATCATACTAAAGCCACGAGGGTGAGAGCAATTGTTACTTAGTTTTCTCATCTTTAGAATATAGGAATAAAAAGAAAATGATCTCAATCACTCACCTTCTCGACCTTTACTCCGACTTTGATTAGAAAGTCGATTCCTGCTCTACTTCTATATTCTGTTTCATAGTAGACAGAAATAACGCCAGCTTGGTAAATGAGTTTTGCACACTCTAAGCAAGGTGAATGAGTCACAAACACACTAGCTCCTTCCGCACCACCTTCAGAACGAGCGAGTTTCATAAGCATATTGGTCTCTGCGTGGAGGACTTCAGGAATTGTGTTGCCATTCTCATCTTCACAAACGTTCGACCATCCGTTTGGAGTGCCGTTGTACCCGATAGAGATAACACGATCGTTCTTCACAGCGATGCAACCAACGTGGAGACGATTGGCAGTGGAGCAGTCGGCGAAGTTTTTCGCGGTTTTCATAAAGGCTTGGATGTGCTTTTCTTTCATCTTTACAATTTGTTGTAAAGAACTAATGTTTAATCCTTTTTACTTAACCATTGAGCAGAGCAAACAAGAGTAGTAATGGCAGCAAGGAGTAAGACAGTGTTAATGAGTGTGACACCCATTGGGTTCTTTACACCGAGGTGAATCCACATTCTGTGACCTGGTTCGCTGAAGAATTGGAGACTGCACATTAAAGCACAGAGTGCAACAATGATATAGGCTGTGATACAAATAGGCTTTCTACTGAGCATTTTATATTTCTGAATATAAAATAATTTTATTCAACTTCGACATCATAATCAGCACCATTCTTATCTCAAGTCTAATAGCAGATGAAGATACTTTAAAGATTTAAAAAAAAGAGACATATTCTTAAATGCAAGTCTTTTCTGTATTTAAACTTCTCAATGGAGGTGATATTTATGACCTATTATGCATTTGCTCTACTCAAGAAAAAGCCTTAGAGGTAATCAAAACAGCCGCTCTAAACGACTTAAATTCTTCATTAAAGTTTTACATAGAAGAGCTTCATTCGACAGTGTCAAATCCTTTTGATGACTATCTGTTTTGCGAAGCGTATAAACAATTGAGAGACATTCTATATGAAACAGAACTAATACTCCAAGATGTTTTCAACTCTTATTTCTGGGTCTCCTGTCAAATAGATGAAACGTTTGACATAAAACATAAGAAACACTTCCAGGGTCCATTTGAACTCTCTAAAGAACAAAAAGATGAAATCGAATCGGTACTCGAAAATAAACTCTATCGCGGACGTTTTGAACAGATTCAAATTAAAAAGTTAGAAGAGCTAAAGTATCCAAATCCAAGAAAATTCAAAACGTTGCAAATGTAACTATAAATAGACGTACAGTTCTTTACAAGTGTAAAGAAAACTCTCAATTTAAATCATTCTTATATTTTGTCAACTTGAAGACACACGTTGCATCCGGCTGACTCTTAAGTCCTACAGTACAGTTGTTCCAAGTGAGGTATAATCCTGTTTTCTTATGTATCAAACTCCAACCTCTTCCCACTCTAGAGATGATCCAAACGCTACGAGACCCAAGTTCTCCGTCTTCTACTTTTTCAGTTCTAAGAATATTATTAATGTTCACTGCTAGAGATTCGCTCATATCTGGTTTGATAAGGGCGATCTCGCTAGACTTAGGACCGTCTGCAACGACTGAAATGTACCACTTATCAACAGGATTCTTGAGTTGGCAACTATCAGTGAGTCTAAGAGTGTCTACAATCATTACATTAAAAGCATAGGGGTCGAGAGGCTGGTTGTTGAGATTCGTGAGGTGGTAGTCGCCTGCCTTGATGGTTGACGGTTCAAAGCCTTCTAACCGTTCCTTCTCAAGCTGTTTGCTACGTTGATAGCTCCAGATGAAAATGATTACGATGAGAATGATGATAATCCCGTAGAAAATGTACAATTGAGCTTCAAGACTAATCATATTATATATGCTTTATAAAATCGAAAAAAAATATTTATAAACTGATTTTAAGGATTAATTTGCCATTATTAAGCATATAGTCCAGCTACTACTTGTCTACTACCTGTCTACTGAAATGTCTAAAACTGCTAACAAAGAAAAATTAATTGACGAATTATCTGACCCTCTTACCTGGGATGCCTCCCAACTTATTCTTGAAGATGTAAGTGAGCAAAAGCTCCCTAACGACCCAACCTTGAAAGCTTTCAACATCAAGATTCGTAACCGTAACTCTAATGGTACTAAAGGTCGTCTTCTCTTCAAGTTTGATCGTTGTCCATCTCTTGGTATTTCTACCAAATATGGAGAGAGTCTCGGTCTCAAGATGTATGATGGATCTCCTTCCGAAAGACAAGAGAGAACTATCACTGTGATCAATGACATCTGTGACAAGATCAAGCAATTTATAGTTGAAAACAAGAAGGATCTCAAGAAGAATAAGCTTACTGGAGTTAATGACAGTGACTTTAAGTTCTTGTGTCCAATCAAGTATAAAGAAGACGAGGATGGCAACCGAATGAGCGACGTCGCCCCTCTAATGAACCTCAAGTTTTTGACCGGTAAAGACAAAGATGGTTCTGGAATCGTTCGTACCTACTTCACCGTGGAAGATGAGGTCGACGAAAATGGCGATGCGCTTGAAGCGGACTGGCACGACTACATTAGCCAGCGTTGCTTTGCAACCTGTTTAGTCCGTTTCGACAGTATATTCGTGGGTAATATGATTACCCTCCGTTGTTATCTCGAAGAGTGTGACCTTAAGCTTTTAGAGAGTTCTGGTAAAAAACGTTTCCTTCGCCCTGGTGGTAAGAAAATTAGTGCTTCATCTACCAACACTAAGATTTCTATTAATGAAGAGGATGAAGGAAAGTCTCAGTCTGACGATGAGGATGCTCCTAAGCATTCTTATAACAACACTCCTTTATTCACTCCTAAAATTACATTCAGTGATAAGGAAGACGATGAGGAAGACGATCAACCTCCTAAGGTTGAGGTCAAGCCTGAACCTAAGAGAGGAGTCGTTAAGAAGAAAACCAGCTCAAAGTAAATGTATTTTAATTTCTTCGTTTATATAGACCGCTAATCTAATTGTATAAAAAGTATAACGACTTATGAGTCAAATATCCCTGTATAATAAACAATAAACACAAAAAACATTACAAAAGTTTGTAATGTTGTTATAATATAAATGAAAGCACTTCTTATAGGTCTTGTTCTGTTCGTCGTCTTATTTGTTATAAGCCGTGAAAACTTTCTTAGGCTCGTCGGGCCTTGCCTAAGTAATACACGAAAGTTAAACACTAATGACGGCTTATATTATTGTATAAGCCCTTCTGGAGCTGGATGGGTCTTAGACCCTGTCCAAGAAGAGGCAATGACTAAAGAAGAAGTAGATCTACAACGATGCAGGATGAATAATCGATGTGTCAACGTACTTTGAAGTACGTGTATTACTTGGGCTAAGCCCAAGAAAGAGAAGTATAAGAAGAATGAGGGCTATAAGAAAGATAAAGAAACGAGAGAACATATATCCGTTTACGATATAAAACTAAATTATTTGTTACTTAAACAAATTTGATCGGTATATAACATTCATTATGTCTGAACAAGCGTTACCTTATAATACTGAAAAAGTATTTATCTCTGATGAGATGGATGGTCTTCAATGTCATCACTATAAAGAAGATTATTCTTTTATTGATAATAACTCGATGAAGTTCAGAGGCATAATCGCAGACGGTACATCTATTTTGTGTCGTTCCTTTGCTTATACCCCTGAGTTTAATTCTAATGATGAAAATCTTAAAGAGATACTGTATCCATTGCTTGCCAAAGGTCCAAAGGTATTTGACAGTTATGAAGGTTCTCTTCTTCGTCTCTGGTATGACAACAGAGAGGGTTATAACAAATGGAGATTGTCTACCCACAGAAGAATCGAGGCGTTCACGAGTCGTTGGGGGAGCGAGACTTCATATGGTGAGTTCTTTATTCAAGGCCTCGTATTAAAGTTTGGTTCTTCAGAGAACCCTTTTGATGATTTTACAAGTAAGTTAAACAAGAATCTGATCTATGTTTTTCTCTTAAGAAATGGAAAACATAATCGTGTCGTCTGTGACACCCAAGAGTCAATTGCACTCTATTCAATTGGTGTATTTGATAAATTAAACAATTTTGTCTTCAGTTTCGAAGACAACGAAACAGGTCTTCCTAAAACAGAAGTTGCACCTGTCGAGATCACTGATAATGTAGAAGATAGTTTTAACAATATCATAGAGTATGTTAACTCTGTCAACCCTTATGATAGACAAGGAGTAGTTATTATTGCATCTGGGGACGCTAATATGGATATAGAAGCACTCAAAGTGGTCAACTCTGAATACTGGAGACTCAGTAAGCTTAGAGGAAATAATCCAAATTTTATAAAACGTTATATTGAATTGAGAGGTAAAGAAGAAGTTAATGATTATATTTCTCTTTATAATGAACACAAAGAGTTGTTTGACGAGTGTGAAAATGTCTTAGCTGACATCACAAACAACATACTCAAAAAGTATGTTAATCGCTACGTAAGAAAGCGCGCAGCAATCCTCCCACCTGAACAATTCTACATCATAAAAGAGATTCATAAGTCGTACTTAACCCATAAACAACCAATAACCTATACAGATGTAGAAAACATTGTTAATGGGCAAACTCCTAAGCAATTATTCTATATTTACCAGCAGTTTATGAATAGAAAAGAAAAGTTTGGCGATGGCAACCTTCTCCCTCAAGAGGATGCGGATCGTCTTTTGTCACAAATTAAATCTCACTAAAGTGACTTAATTTATTACTTTATTTTAGTAATAACTTCTATTGAAATGTCTCTGACCATTCTTGCCATCGGCGATCCTCACTTCCGGGTAGACAATATTGACGAATCTACCACATTCCTCCGAGAACTGGAAAAATGGATCAAAGACAACCTCAATACATTCGATATTATCATTGTACTAGGTGATATTCTTCACTATCACGAAAAGTTACATACCTTTGCACTCAATATTGCCTTTAACTTCTTCGAGATGCTCACTTCATACAAAACCACGTTTTGTCTCGTAGGCAATCACGATGCTACAAGCAATACAATCTTCTTAACAGATAATCATTGGATGAATATCTTAAAGAAATGGCCTAATCTTCATATCATTGATAAACCATTTCATTACTCTCAAAACAATAAACAAATTGTATTATGCCCCTATGTTCCCGACGGAAAACTCGTCGAGGCTCTTGACACGATTGGGCGTGATACTTGGACAGACACGTCTTGCGTCTTTGTACATCAATCTCTTAATGGAGCGAAGATGGGAGCTATCTTTGTTGAGAACGTAGAAGAATGGAAAGACGAGTATCCTATGCTTATATCTGGGCATATGCACGACAAACAACGTGTAAAGCCAAACCTCTACTACACAGGAAGCAGTATGCAACACGCATTTGGAGAAAGTGAAGACAAATGCCTCTGTCTTGTCACACTCGAGGATCAAGTTGTAATAGACGACATATACCTCCAAATCAAGAAGAAAAAGATCCTTTACGCGTCTTTAGATGATATAGAAAAGGTGAAGGACAAACTCAACAACAAGAGCGAATCCGACACAACCGAGTATAAGGTCGTAATCAAGGGAACACAAGAAGAGTTGAAGACCTTTAAAAAGACTAAAGATTTTAAAGAGCTAGAGAAGATCAGCAAGAAGATCCAACTTAAGAGTCAGATAATAGACACCATATCTTCTTCTACTACTGCCGGTGAGTGTTCATCCGACCCAAAGTTTGTTAACATTCTTCAAAGAATTGTAGAAGACTTGAATGACCCGTTTGCGAATAGCTTTCTTCAAAGTATGATTTCGCCTATTTTAGGCCATCCCATTGTCGAAGATATCTCTGACAAAGATGTCTTTATCATCAATAAGAAGAATTAAGTTTGTTTTGACAATGTCAAAACAGTTTAACACATTGGACTAAAGCTCCAACTCAATATATCGCAGCATCTCTGGTAGATTTCATCGTGTTCTCTCGTTCTGCTCAATGTCTTGAGCGTGTTGAGATCTCCTTCAGGGACTTGATAGTTATGACGTTTTAAGAGTTGTTTTAAAACGTAATGTCCGCTAAGGAAGTTCTTACGATTGTTTTTATTTAGATTATCTAACTTGAGAAAGGTGTCGACAAGTAGATCAAAGTCTTCATATAGTTTCTTTTCATATTTTTGGATGTTGGGGAGAGGTTTGGCTGTGATTTTGTGATAGATGAGGTGTAGATCTTCGTAATACTTGTTATGTCCACATTCGATCAGAAATCCGCGAAGGTGTTCTTTGGTGATGTTTTCTTTTACTAGATTGTGTTTTTTGATCATATCGTCTATATCGTCGTATACTTTTTGAGGGATGTTTTTTGTCTGGAGACCTTGATATTGGAGGATGATGTCTTTGAAATGAAGTTTCTTGTCATACTTATACTTCTGAGCAAAATTGATACGACTCAAGTCATCGTAGATCATTGTCTTGATGTTACTTAAGCAAGACTCGTCATCATTGTTGTTACAACTTGTATCGATTTCTTCATCTTTGATAAACATAGTATCGATGGTTGTTCCTCTGACGTTGAGAGGAAATACTTTGTTAATGAATTCTTGATCAAAACAATTATCTAGAATCTGTCTATAGTCAGCAATGATGTCTTCTATTTCGCGTTGTTCTACTGTGTCGTTGCACTGAGAGCGATTAGAAATAAAGTTTGACTTTGTCGGTGTCAATATCGCCATTTTATATCGTTCGATGATTGGGTCTGCTATGCTGTTGTAAAGTCCTTGTTGTGACAAGAGTAACTCGCATCTCTGATCCAGTTCAATTATTTCTGAGTAGATTGTCTTGTAACTACGGAGGTTTACTTTTACGTGTTTTGATAGATTATATTGTTTTTTGTGCTTATTACAGATACTGATTATACTCGTCTGGAGTATTTCTTTCGCACCATAAGGAGGGTCGAAGGAGAAGAATTCAATGATTTTGTTAAACAATTGTTCTTGGTATAAAGGTAACCGGCTAATTTCTTCCTTATAGTATTTCTGAATGAGCAGATGAGTGTGCACGATATCGTTGGTTTGTTTAGCAAATTCATCTTCTTTTTTCGAATCTGCTTTATTTGATTTCATTAATCTTTGATTAATGATTAGGACTTTTAACCTTATTTTTCTTATTTGTTCAAAAGTACCTATACTTGCTTGTTGACAACGGCAAACCGTCTTCACTCCACTTATATCTTGACCCTCTTGCAAAGAACAAGTAATAAATCAATATTACGACCAACACTGCCAACAACCCATAGACGACCATCTTACTCTTCTCTCCTCTCTTGGGAAATTGAGAAGGGGAGATTTGCTGGTGGAAATGTTCTCTCACTGGCTTTTGCTGTTCTTGAGGATTGGGCAGACGATCTACTATAGTGTTGTCGCGGAAGTTGGGATATAAAGCCTTCTGACGTTGGAAGATACTCATATTTACTCTTCATATCGATTTAATTTATTTTTTTCACTATTTATACTCTTAGACTTAAAGACCGAATGCCTACAAATACTCAGACTTTTAAACGACGCTATTTAGTCTTATCTAAATCTAGGAAAAATCCTCGCGTTCCTGCTAAACACAAAAACGAAGACCCCTCTCGTCACTCTGATCTATTTGTTGACGAAAATCCTGCCGGAACAATCCACGGACTTCGCTTTAGAAATAAAACTGATGCTCAAGCAAGTGTAGCAAGACTTAAGAAACTTTACAGGCAGAAGAAAGTTTCTTTTCCACATATGAGGCAAATCGGAGTCACGATGGAACAGCGAAGTCGATTTCACGCACATCCTACGCCTGGTATCAAAGAGGGAAATAAAGTATGGAGAAGTTTTAACCGAAGTTTTAGAAAATAGTTTTTATTCTGGTAATTCACTCAATACATATGCAATATTCTCGATTTCAAACATACTCTTAAACATTTCCGCTCTGATCCTTCTCATCAAGGTTATCGCCTTTTCAGACTTGGCCCCGTCATTTAAGAGAGGAATGAGTTTCTTTGTTCTTGTGTTGTGTTGATCTAAGGTTTGCTTGGGGTTTATCTTGTCTAACATATCTGTGGCTCTCTTGATGTGATCTTTTGACTTTGTAATTTCAGAATCAAGTTTGTTGAAGACCGCCTTGCTCATCATATCTAATTGTACGTTGATATCATCTACAATCTTTGGACCGATGATGTAGAAGTTTTGTAGATCGATGGTAAGATAATATCCTTTCAACCCACAAGGACTTGACATCATAAATCCGTCAATGCTGTTGTGTCTATTGATAAAAGTCAAGAAGTAATTATCTACATATGCGATCTTGTACTTGCTACTCGAGAAGATTGGAATGAAACGATTCAACCCCTTTTGTCTACTGAGTTTCAATCTTTCAATGTTGACATTAGTTGTAGAAATAAATAATGAATCTGCTGGAGGCTTATCTTCGACTTCATCATTTTCGTCAGAGGAAAGATTAAAGATAGGAATACCTAAGTTCTTTTCTGTTCTGATTTCGTATTTGCTTGGAATGTATAAGAGAAGGTCTAACCCGGATTGAACGAATACACAGTGAATAAAGACCGTACGAGTGTCGAAAGCAAAGATGCCTTCTACGTTGATCTTTTGTTTTTTAAGAACATCAATAAGGACAGAGATTAAAAAGGTCTCAGTGTCGTCTTGCTCGATCTGATCTTGTGAACTCATTTTGTGTGTATATACGTATCTTTTAAAGCTAAATTAGTATGAAATAAAGTAAAATCTTTTATATGTTTCTATCTTAAAATGAACTCTTTTGGCGATGATATCAACTCTCTCCAAATCAACGAGACCAAAGCGCCTACTCAACCAGGTCAGCTTGAGTACTTACACGGTCTAATGCAGTCTCTTCAACGTGGTGCTGTAGATCCCGAAGAACACGACAAACAAATGAAACAATCTAACTTCACTCTCCTTAAGAAAGCAGGTTTACTGACATTGTTATATATTTTATTGACTTTAGGCTGTGTTCATAGAGGAGCAGCATATTTGATGGAAAGCGGCTTCATTCGCAAGTCGGTCTTCAGCTTGATTTTCTTTGTAATTGCGTTCATCATTATTAGATTTATGTAATTTAAATTCTTATTCAGAAGAGTAAGAAACATTTATCACCTTTATGTCAGCTATCGGATCCGCTGTTTTAAAGGCTTTACTTGTACCAGACAATCGCAACTATCAAATGCAGCTCCAGCAAAACCGTGACACCATCACCAATCTGAAGTGGGTTGGTACATTCCAGGCTGGAGACAAGATTGATAGTAAGAATCTGTGTATTGAGAGCAACACACTATGGACACCCATTAAACGACTTGTGATGGGTGAAAGCAGAACCACCACCTTCAGCTTTTTGAGTAGCACCATCGACCGCAGCTTTGATATCATTTCTACATATGTTCATTCAGACAAAACCAGTGATAGAATCTATTGTTCTAATATAGTCAAAGACCTTGTTAAAGCTGTCGACGGCTTAAAGGCGATGCAGAAAACGTATAAAGACGATACTCAGTTTAGATGTAGTATAGATACTGTTATAGAGGGAGTTCAAGGGAGATTGATTGAGTTACAGGAAAAGTTTCCAATGATAATCCCTTCTAACCTAAGTGTGGCCGAAGAAGAGGGTGAAACAAAAATTGACTTTCCGGTTACAAACATATAACAAATCACCAATAAATTATTAATAATTTATAAATATGTCGTTTACCATCGGTATTTATATCAATACTAACGATTGCCTTTTAGGCGCAAACTTTAAACCTTATCACGACTTTATTTCAGTCGCCATAAACCCAACTTCTGAGTTTATGAATACACTAAAGCCTTTATGTCTAGATCTATATTGTAGAAATGAAATTACATTGTATGATATGATCTATAAGACCATTACAGATCAAAACGGAAAATGCTTCCGCCAAATTACTATTTACTGTCACAAGAATATAGAAGCTGTAGTAGCATCTGTCGCAGCTCAGATTTCAAAGGTATATAACCCTTCTCCAAACACTCAGTTCAAAGTACACACCTTTGACAACGAGCATTCTAAAGCGATTTCAGACATAACGATCGATCAAGATCTAGTTGATATCAGTACTCATATCCATAACGCTTACTGGGCAAAAGCAATCGCTGTAGATACTCAAAACAATTTGTTAGGCTATGGGTCTAATTTAGAAGAAACATTAATACTTAGATTAGAATCATATCACAATTCATCTTATAAGTCTTTGTTACTTATGGATACAGCACGCTGGAGCATACATTCTAAGTCTGATACTGTTACGATCTATACTAAACGTTTTAGTCATAAGATCAATTCGTTCGGAGAGTACACGAAATATCACGGAATGACCGTAGTTAGTCACGTAGCTAAGAAACATTATGATATATTCGAACAATTGTTAACTGAGCTTCGTGAGAAGGTAGGTCATATATACAGCATATTACCAGTGGACAGTCTACATATGACTGTGTTTAATATGTTCACCCAAAGTATACAGTCTAGCTATACTGAAGAAGAAATAGCCAATTATAAAAAGAAAGTCAATAAGTTTAAGACTTTTGGTACAAAGTTTTGTCCAGAAATTAAAGGAAAACAGATGGTAAAGATAGACTCTTTTTACGGTCATACAACACTCGGTAGCACTTTTGGACTAAAAGTTACTCCAATGTGGGACATTCAAAAAGAAAGAAAAATACTCAGTAGTGTAACCGGTCTAGAAGATAAGTCTTTGAATAAAGGTAACTTTCATATTACCTTCGGTTATAACTATAACAACATCGAGATTTCTGAAGAGCTCAAGAAGGAGATAGATGTCATCTTTAAAAGATACCGTCTTTCAAGTATAGAGGTTGAAGAGCCAGAGGTGTGTGAGTTTTTCGATATGACTAAGTT
>Ga0164292_10004526_pt1 | contig 11316 bp, 14 predicted proteins | sample GEODES117metaG_FD_111486 | JGI IMG/M metagenome (GOLD analysis project Ga0164292, IMG submission 111486) | Eutrophic lake water microbial communities from Lake Mendota, Wisconsin, USA - GEODES117 metaG | ecosystem: Environmental > Aquatic > Freshwater > Lake | place: USA: Lake Mendota... | reverse complement strand
TTTTATTGGTAAATGACAAGTTTTGTAGGTTTCAATTAAATTATAATTATCTATTCGGCATTGAAAATGCTTTTAACTTAAAGGTAGTGGATATTGATACCGCGGATACCAATAAAGAAGTGGCACTAACCATCATGGTACATGGCGAAGATCCACCAGGTAATTATCATATTTTTAGGTATTTGAACAATCAGCTGATAAATACGAAAATACCCGGAGATAATCAATCAAATGATTATTTACAATTCAATAAAGATAAAACCTTTTCTATTAACTATACGGCCGGATATGACAGGGCCTACGATGTAGAGAAAAAATTCACTTTATATGAAATGGGTTTGGGCTTTTTAGGCAGAGACAGCGGTAAAGTATATTCTAAAAATCCAAACACATATTTAATTCAATGGGTAAATAAAAATTTAAATTTGGATGGTTTTTCATTAATAAATAATGAAAGTTTTAGGGTTGGAGAAAAAGTAGATTACCAAAAAAATCTGAGTGAGAATAATAAACGCATACTGCAAAAGGATTATTGGCTTGGTGGAATACAAAAGCCCATATCCTCAAGTGATATTTCTGTTGATTCCAATATGGTTTTAAGCATTGATTTAACGAATGACGAATATGATAAAAAACTGATTATATCTGATAAATACTTCATTATATCTTATCATTTAAAAATGGGATCTGATGGAAATGCGCTGGTATATAATTTCCAAACCGGAACGCTGATGGAATTGCACGAAATGAATGTTTTAACAGTTAACAGGAATGACCTGTTTGTTGTTGGTAAGGATTATTATGAGGATGGTCATGTCTGGGAGACAGGACTATACAACATTAGAGACGATTCATATAAGACCATTTTAATTGAAAGATAAATGAATTCGATAAAAATAGTATTAATGGGTATTTTTCTTTTTTCAATGCTGTTTATATCATGTTTTAAAAACACCAATGAGAAAGAAAAACAAGAGCGAAGAAATGACTCTATCAGAATTAGCAAAGAGGTTGAGCTTACTAAAATTAAAATTAAGTATTTAAGAGATAATGCGAAAAATCAGGCGTTGAAATAGCTTAATTTTCTTAATTTTCAACCATGAAATTCCTCATCAATCTTTCCCGCGTTATAGCTGCCCTGTTTGTAGGCAGTATTATCAATATGATCCTTATATGGCTTGGAGGTGAGTTGTTGCCCGCGCCGGCCGGTCACGATCTATCAACCCCCACAGGATTTGAAAAAGCGCTACCCCTGCTCACCCCGCTACATTTCTTATTTCCCTTCCTGGCCCATGCGCTGGGAACGCTTTCCGCTGCCATGCTGGTAAGCTGGCTTAAACCCGGCGAAACCCGGAAATACGCGCTGATCATCGGAATTATATTTCTCATTGGAGGCATAATGGCTTGCTTTATGATACCGGCCCCGGGGTGGTTTATGGCCGCAGACCTCTTGCTGGCCTATATTCCGATGGCCCTTCTGGGGGAATATTTCTTTAACAGATTAGTAAAACCATAACGGCATAATTTATGTAGCTTTGTCTGCATGATTCGGTGGTTGATGTGCTGTTTGCTGGTGTGGTTGAGTGCCACCAATCTGCCTGCACAATGTATTTCGGGTGATTGCAAAACAGGCACTGGTACCATGCTGTGGGAGGGTGAAATATCCCAGTATACAGGAACATGGCGCAATGGGAAAATGCACGGCAATGGCACCATGATATACGCAGACGGTTCCGTATTTAAAGGTACCTGGATCAATGGGCGCCTGCACGGCAAAGGCAGCATGGCATTTGCCGGTAAAAACCGAAATAAATCCGGCTTCCGCGATACCGTAAAAGGTTTTTGGTACAACGATTCAGTATATCCCAATGGCTTTACCAAAGGGAAACAGCAGGCCTCCCTGTTTGTAATGAAAAAAGGAACGATTGATTCCGGAGTGGGTAAAATTTACTGGCTCAATGGCAATCGTTATGAGGGCAGTATCACAAAAGGCCAAATGCACGGAAAAGGCAAATTGTATATGAGTAAAAACGGTGATTTACCCGTTTTTGACATTGCCGGTGAATGCCTCTATGAAGGGGATTTCTACAAGGGTTTTATGCAGGGGAGCGGCAAAATTACCCGCGATGGCGTTCTTGAAAAAGAAGGACAATTTGAGATGAATGTTTATCTCGGAGATGATTAGTAGCACCCCACCATAGCGAGGGGTTTAAACCCTGCGCTATGGTGCGGTGATGGGGAAATGTATTATCGGTCTAACGTGGATTTATTCGTGTAGCGGCCGTCAAAATCGTAATACTTGACATAATTCCCGTCCTTGACCAATATGGCTGACCCGGAAACATGTTTGATGTATTTGTTGTCACCCAGCAGAATCGATTTATTCAGATCTTTACCCGTGGCATCATAAATTTTAGCATAGGTGCGATCTACAATCACAATGTATTGGCTGTTATATCCGGCAAGGGTTTTCGTGCTGCCAAGGTGAACCACGCGATTGGTATACCTCCCGTTTTCATCATAGATTTTGGCGTAAGCCCCATCTACTTTAACTTCTCCGATTTGTGCGTTCATAGCGCAAGTAATGCTAAATAAAAATGTGATTAATAAGTATTTTTTCATTCTAACAAATTTAAGTACTATCAGAAGATATTTACAAATATCACTTATTAAATTATTGACTGTGTAATTTATAGCTTTTGCTATATTTGAACCATGCAACCTACTAAATTGCTGTTTTTTACGGCCATTTTCGGATGGCTAACCCAAGCTTTCGCGCAGCAGATAACAGGCATTTCACCCAAACAAATTATCGGTGGAAAAGGGGAAATACTCACCATCTCCGGAAACGGATTTGGCAACAGCCGGGGCAGCTCTTTTGTCTCGTTTTTCCGAGAGGGAAATACTTACACAGATGCCACCACAGGCAATGGATTTAACTACATCAGCTGGACCAATACCCAGATAAAACTGGAAATGCCGGTGGCTTTTTCCAACAAAATAAAGGTGAATATTGCAGGAACTGATTACCTATCCGCCGGCACCCTCAAAGCGAGAGCGAATCAAAGATAAAGACAGGCAAAACAACGGTTCTTCGAACTATTTACCAACAACAAAAAGGGGGGCGTTACCTGGTTGGTGCATCCTGTATACTGGAACAACCCGGAAATCAAACAGGCCATTGCCGATGTGGTGCAGGAATTTCGCTGTAAAACAGGCGTTAACTACATCATCGAACCCCTCACCCAATGGACTCCCTTGAATTTAGGACAGGGCAAACATATCATTGCCCCTGATTCTTCCCTGGGCGTGGTGGGTTACAATGACCGCCTATGGGCCTCATGCATCGTAGGTGCTGAAACATTTTACCACAACCAAACCCAGCTGCTCCGTTTCAACACTCAGCAAACCTGGTATTACGGAAAAGGACAGCCACCGGCAGGGGCCGCCAAATTCAGGTACGTGATGTTTCATGAAATGGGGCACTCACTGGGTTTAGGCCACGTCAATGAGGCGGGAGAAAGCATGTACCCCACCGTAACACTTCTGCCTTCGGACAACTGGTGCAAACGCGACAGCATCACCGCTGCAGAGCAAAATGCCATCAAACACTACATTTCCCTTAGCCAAAACTTTGCTTTCCGCGGTTGTGGCATTACCCCCATGAAAGTAAACGGAGACTGCAAGGATGTATACGGCCTGAACCTGGGTGCTGAAGCTCTGGCCACAGAGGGTATTTGGCTGTTTCCCAATCCTGCTTCAAACCACATACAACTGAACATCTCAGCATCGGCGACCGCTGAAATGAGTATGTGGGATATACAGGGTCGCCCGGTGATGAAACGCCATGTTCAGGGCACTACACAGATTGACCTTCCCCAGCACCTCAGAAATGGGGTTTATATAGTCAGTATCAATACAGGCGGCGTTTTCAGATCCACACGGTTGCTTATACAGCGCTAGCACTTTTCATCCCTCAAAAAGAAATTTGAGTGAACCTTGAATTTCTCGGAACTTTGCACACATGAACGAAGCCGCGCTCCAAAAACTCAAATCCCTCAAAACATTCATTTTCGATATTGACGGGGTGCTTACCACGGGCAATGTGCTGGTTACAGAGGAAGGTCACATGCTGCGCAGTGTAAACATCAAGGATGGTTTTGCCCTTCAGCATGCGGTCAAACAGGGCTATAACATTGCCATTATCAGCGGCGGAAACAGCCAGGGAATGCTGCATCGCTTTCAGGGGCTGGGGATTAAAGAGATATACCTGGGTCAGAAAAATAAGATGGCCGCATTTGAAAAAGTATGCTCCGATTTTGGCGTTGGCCCCGATGAAGTGGCCTATGTGGGTGATGACATGCCGGATTACCCCATCCTTAAAATGGCCGGACTTCCCGTTTGCCCGGCAGATGCGGCTACAGATATACAAGAAATTTGTGAGCAGGTTCTTACAGTGTCCGGTGGACAGGGTTGTGCCCGGCTTTTGCTGGAAACAGCCATGAAACTTCAAAACACCTGGCACAATAACGATACTCACACCTGGTAAAGTTTGTGTAATATTTCGTTCAAATTCGCTGAGTGAGGTAACAAAACCCACAGGCATTTCGTTAAATTTGTATCTGATGATTGCTGCATCCCTCATTCATGATTCATTGTCGCCGCTGCGGCTCACCGATACGGTAAGTGCTGCACTGGAATACATGCATGCCATGCGGGTTTCAGAATTGCCGGTAGTGGATAATAACCGCCTCCACAATTATGCGAGGGCCATCAACCTGCTTCAGGAAAAACCCGATACCCGGCTAACCGAAATATTGCCGTTCAATCCGCATGCGCCATTTGCCCTTACACAGCAGCATATATATGAAGTTATTCCCCTGATGGTGGCGGCTGACCTTGAAGTGATGGCCGTGGCCAATGAACAGGCGCAGATTATTGGCATCATTGATCAGCGAAAAATTCATGAAAACATATCGCAGTCCCTCACCTACAAAGGCATGGGAGCTGTGTTGGTGGTTTTGGCAGAACCCCGCGACTTTGCGCCGTCACATATAATGCGGCTGGTGGAAGAAAACGGAGCCAAAGTATTGGGTATGATGGTCAATCAGACCGAAGCCGGCAACCTATTGGTGAGCCTGAAACTGAATACCACCCTTGTAAAAGGCATCGTAGCATCCCTGTCGAGATTCGGCTTTAAAACCGAAGATGTGTACATGTCTGAAGATTTTAACAGACAGGATAACAGCGAATACGAGAGTGTACTTCGGTTTTTTGACATTTAACAGGGGAAAAACCTGTGGAAAACAAAGACGCCGGCCCCACAATATTCAGGTAAGGCCTCCGTTTTGTAACTTTGCGAGTTCATAATATGAAATTCAATCCCGGTTCTACCGAAAACCTCATTCAGGCCGAAGACGTTCAAAAGCCCATCCACTTTGCCGATGTAGTCAATTTTTTCTGGCGCTGGCGAATAGTCATTTTCTTGGTTTGCCTGATTTCAGGACTGCTGTCTGTTTTGATAACCAGCCCGCTGATTACCAAACCAAAATACAAGGCAACCCACGTGTTTTACCCTACCACCAACAACTCCATATCCAATGCCCTGCTTACCGAACTTAATCAAAGGCAAAAAGACCCCTTGGAATTTGGTGAAGAAGAAGAAGCCGAAAAAGCCCTGCAGGTATTGCAAAGCGGCGAATTACTGAGTCGCCTTGTTCGGAATTTCAACCTGATGAAACACTATGGCATAGACCCCAACACGGAAAGCCATCCGCAGACCGCACTGGAATATAAAATTGAGGAGAACATACAGTTTAGCCGCACACGATACCTGAGTATCAAAATTGAGGTGCTGGACGAGGACCCTCAAATGGCTGCTAATATTGCCAATGGCATCGCAGCCCTGTACGATACAGTGAAAACTGAAATTCAGAAACAGGTTGCCGATCCTGCCCTGGCCATTGTGGAAAGAGCCCTGAAAGAAAAACAAAACAAACTTCAGGGTCTTAAAGACCAGCTAAGAGGACTGGGTGAAAAGGGCGCCACCAACTATGAAGAACAAAGCCGTGCGCTTGCAGAGGAAATTTACAAAGCACAGGCCACAGGTCAGCTCGGAAGGGTAAAGGACCTTATGGAACAGCAAAAAACCCTCATCAGCCATGGCGGAGACTTTATTGCCCTGAACGAACTTATCCAGCAGGAGGCAGTAAAAGAAAGTGACCTGATTGCCCAGTACGAAAAGAGACTGGTGGATGTGAAAGAAAACTTATCGCACAAATTCACCGTAAGTGCCGCCTCCAAACCTGAAATAAAGGCATGGCCGAAACGCACCCTGGTTTTGATGATGACGATACTTACCACTTTCGCTGCCATTTCTGCACTGCTGCTTCTTTACGAGGTTTTATACCTGAACCGAAAAAAGAACCTTGCATAACCCACCCGCTACATCGCACAAACCCTACCTAGTCTACCTGCTGGCGCTGATAACCGGCGTGGTGGGAACGTGGGCCGCTATGTATGGACAATACTATGTTTTTCTTATCCCGGTGGCTGTCACCGTGCTGCTGTTCTCCATTTACAAAACTGAGAAATTTATCCTGCTGACAGGTGCCCTTGCGCCGCTTTCCATCAACGTGAATGACATTGGTGGCGGACTGGGACTCGCATTACCCACAGAACCCCTCATCATTTGGATTTTTTGCCTGCTTTGCTTTCGGTTCTTCCTGCAGGGCAAAGTGTCCACCGCCCCTCTCAAACACCCAATTGTGCTGCTGGTTATTGGCTATGTGGCATGGCTGTGGCTCTGCTCAGTATATAGCAGCCTGCCGCTGGTAAGTGTCAAATTCAGTCTAGCCCGCACCTGGTATATCGTGGTGTTTTTCATCGGGGGAATCTACCTGCTGCGACACATGAAAAACATTCACTTTTTCTTTTCGGCTCTGGTAGTTTGCACGATTATACTGGTAATATATACCCTAACCCAGCATGCGGCCTACGGATTTATACGCAGCGCCTCCTATGGCATCAGCTGGCCCTTTTTCCCCGATCACGGAATGTATGCTGCCGCCATCGCTTTCTGTGTGAGTATACTCGTATTCTACACATTCAATGGAGCGGTTTTTGGCATCAAACCCGGATGGGCACCCGTATTGGGTTTCTTTCTGGTGGTATTGCTGCTGGGCATTGTGGTAAGCTACACCCGCGCTACCTGGCTAAGTCTGATCGCCGCACTGGGTGTATACCTGCTCATTAAATTCCGCATCAAATTCTATTGGGTCATGCTCGCTATAACGGCTTTGGGCACCTATGGTATTATCAATCAGGATACACTGTTATATAACCTGGAAGCCAACAAACAAGGCAGTAGCGATGAACTGGAGGGCCACGTAAAATCGGTGAGCAACATTACCACCGACCCCAGTAACCTGGAACGCATTAACCGATGGAAATGTGCCGGACGCATGGTCGCTGAAAGACCATTATTCGGCTTTGGTCCCGGCACGTTTGTATTTCAATACGGTCCGTTTCAGCAAAGCAGCGAAATGACCATTATCAGCACCAATACCGGAGATTTGGGAGATGCACACAGTGAATATTTCAGTGCCATGAGTGAAACGGGCTTCCTGGGTATGGCACTGTGGATTGGGATTACCCTGCTGACCATGGCAACGGCTTTTGGGGCCATTTACCGAACAGATGACCGAAAAATTAAAATCACAACGCTGATGGCTCTGCTGGGACTGGTCACGTATCATGTTCATGGATTCTTGAATAATTATAGCCAATACGATAAAATCGCAGTGCCACTATGGATGTTTACCGCCGTGATTGTGGTATTGGATTTACACACCAAAAAACACCTCCACTCCTAGCCGAGGATTAAACACGCGGACAGAGACAGGTAAACACCATTGTCATCATATGGTCGTTTTTCTGTCATCATTTTCCTTACACATTTGTTTTTGTCGAATTTATTTAGTATATTCGTTTTGTATAAAAGTTAAAACCCATGAAAATCAATGGTTTTTTCTCCGCAATAATTCTTTTCTCAGCCGTTTTATTGGGCGGTTGTAAAAAAGAGCTGTCCACCGAAAGTGGTCAGCCATTGCAATGCAGCGAATGGCTTATCCCCGGAAAAAATGTTCCGCAATGGCAAAATAAAAATATCGACGGAATAGGACCGGCGCAGGTACTTGAAATCCACGACCCCACCATCACGCCTGAACTTATTCAATCCTCAATAGTGCTGGTATATGGCAATCTGGGTGGTTATCCGGCACAGATCCGACAGCCGGGCAAAATAGAACTCATGCGCCTACTGGTTTCCTACATCCGTGGAAACAACCCCCGCACTGATGTATGGAGCGGTATGCCGGTACCCGGTAAAATGCTCATTCTGCTCACCAATCCGGACAATGAATATGACCCCTATGGCAATGCAGCCGGACACGAATTTCGGTACTTCTTTGTACCTAAACACAACCCGGGTTCTGTTGGAAAAAAACCCGCTGAGGGCACGTCCAATTTACTTGCAAAATATACTGAAACTGACCTCAGAAATATGAGCTATGAGCAGTTTATAGAAGCAGCCGGTCTAAAAAAATAAGTATCTTCGAACCCGAAATGGGTGTTTTTAGCTTGATACGAAAATGGGTTTTGCGAATCCTTTTTTGGTTTGTTGTGCTTAGCTTTCTTTGGGTGCTTGCCCTTAAATGGATCAATCCGGGTACCACCCTGCTCATGAAGTCGCGGGCTTCAGAAAATCCTATCAAAAAAGAATGGGTTTCGCTGGAGAATATTTCTCAAAACATGCAACTGGCGGTAATTTGCGGGGAGGACCAAAACTATTGTAAACACTGGGGATTTGACATAAAAGCGATTAAGGCCGCAGCAGAAAACAACCTGAAAGGGGGTAAAAAACGCGGTGCCAGCACCATCAGTCAACAAACCGCCAAAAATGTATTTTTATGGGAAGGCAGAAGCTGGATCCGCAAAGGTCTGGAAGTGTGGTTTACCGCACTGATTGAGCTGCTGTGGGGCAAAGAGCGTATCATGGAAGTGTACCTGAATGTGATTGAAACCGGTGACGGCCTCTTTGGTGTAGAAGCCGCGGCCCAAACCTATTACGGAAAACCGGCTGCCCAACTCAAAAAAGTGGAAGCCGCCAGAATCGCAGGTCTGCTGCCTTGTCCCGTAACCTGCGGACTAAACAGCCAATTTACTTTGCGCAGATCTCAACTGATTTACTATGCCATGACCCGCTATGGAATTACATTAGAGTATCTGAAGTAAACACTGTGGCCGTTTTGTGTTAAATTTGCATCACTTACATTATGGCAACTACCCAGGATATTTCCAATGGCATGTTCATTCGCTACAATGGCGAACTCTGTCAGATTATCGAATGGCAACACCGCACTCCCGGCAACCTCCGCGCATTTTATCAGGCCCGCATGCGTCGGGTGAAAGACGGAAAACTGGCTGAAAACCGCTTCCGCAGTGGCGAAGAAGTTATCATTGTGCGTGTTGAAACTCATGAACTTCAGTTCTTGTATGAAGAAGGCGACAGCTTTATCTGCATGAACAATGAAACCTTTGACCAGGTACCCATTCCTAAATTCATGTTTGGAGACGGTGCAAAATTCATGAAAGAGGGAGATGAAGTGCTGGTTTCTTTTGAGGGGGAATTGCCGATTGGCGCTACCGCGCCTTCCCATGTGGTGCTTGAAATTACCTACAGCGAACCCGGTGTTCGCGGTGATACCGCCACCAACACCCTGAAACCTGCTACTGTGGAAACAGGCGCAACCGTTATGGTTCCCCTGTTTGTAGAAACCGGTGAGAAAATTAAAATTGACACCCGCACGGGTGAATATGTAGAACGCGTAAAAGGGTAATCTTGGGCCAACTTCCTGTTTCCGTTCTTCCAGCTGAAGATGGCTTTCTAGCCCTGCCCGAAGCTAACCTGGCTGCATTTGAAAATGCGCGCGTGGTAATTCAGCAGATTCCCTATGAACACACAAGCTCTTACATTGCCGGTAGTGACAAAGGTCCGGAGGCCATTGTAAGTGCCAGCCACTTCGTTGAATTCTATGATGAAGAACTCGACCGGGAAACATACCGGTATGTAGGTATTGCTACGCTGGCCCCCACAGATTTTACTGACACTACAGACGCTGCCGCAGTGGAGAAAATCCGCAATCAAACCGCTCTATTGCTGAATGAGGGCAAATTCGTGGTCTCGCTGGGCGCTGAACATACCGTTTCCCTGGGGTTTGTGCAGGCACATCTGGAAAAATATCCGGACCTTAGCGTACTGCAAATTGATGCACACAGTGATCTTCGTGATCAATACAATGGCAATCCATACTCCCATGCCAGCGTGATGGCTAGGGTGCATGATCTGGGAGTGCCGCTGGTACAGGTGGGAATTCGGGCACAATGCAAAGAAGAGGCCGAATTGAGAAAATCTGCCTCTAACATTCATACCTGGTATGCACACCAGCTTTGGAACGACGATGCCTGGATTGATGCCTGTATTGACAAACTTAGCGATACGGTATACCTGACCATTGATGCTGACGGATTTGACCCATCAGTATGTCCGGCTGTAGGCACCGCAGAGCCCGGTGGACTAAGCTGGATGCAGGGTTGCAAGCTGTTTCGCCGGCTGGCAGAACGCAAAAAGGTAGTGGGATTTGACATTGTAGAAATTGCACCCCGCGAAACCGATATCATCACCGAATTCAGCATGGCCAAACTCTGTTATAAAATTATCGGATATTTGAACCTACACAACCGCATTTAATCATGCAAAACAGAATCTACCTGGACAACGCAGCCACCTCACCACTCGATCCCGAAGTACTGGATGCCATGATACCGGTGATGCGTGATCTGTATGGAAACCCCAGCAGCACCCACGGTCACGGCCGCAAGGTGAGAGCCCTGATGGAAGAGGCCCGTGGCAGTATTGCCAGACTGCTGAATTGCCAGCCCGCAGAAATTTTCTTTACCAGCGGTGGCACCGAAGCCGATAACCTGGCACTGCGCAGCGCAGTAATGTACAAGGGCATTAAAAACATTATTACCTCACCCATTGAGCACCACGCTGTACTCCATACCGCCGAAGAACTTCACAAAACAGGCATGGCCGAAATGCACCTGTTGCGATTGACAGAAAATGGCCATGTAGATTTAGACCATCTGCAAACCCTGCTGAAAGCACTGCCCAATAGTCTGGTGAGTTTAATGCATGCCAACAACGAAATTGGTAACCTGCTCGACATTGAAACTGCAGGCAATATGGCACAT
>Ga0164292_10004525_pt1 | contig 11323 bp, 13 predicted proteins | sample GEODES117metaG_FD_111486 | JGI IMG/M metagenome (GOLD analysis project Ga0164292, IMG submission 111486) | Eutrophic lake water microbial communities from Lake Mendota, Wisconsin, USA - GEODES117 metaG | ecosystem: Environmental > Aquatic > Freshwater > Lake | place: USA: Lake Mendota... | reverse complement strand
TTACTTAGATTAATCATGATAACTTTAATTTCACCACGATAACCTGTATCTACAGTACCTAATATTACCATAAGACCTGTTTTAAATGAGTGACCACTTCTTGGTCTAATTTGTAATTCATATCCCATAGGCAACTCAAAATAAAGTCCTGTAGGTATTAACATTCTTTCAAATGGTTGTAAAATAACTTCTTTTTCTTTGTTAGGTAAACAAGCTCTTAAATCAAAACCTGAATCACCTTCTTTTGCCCAAGTAGGGTCTGGATTATCAGAAGTGTTTACAAATTTTATTTGTAACTTGTGTAAATCATTTGATTCAATATTAATATAAGGTGTTTGTGTTTGTGTTTGATTGTCTTCTTCTATATATTGATTTTCTAACGATTGCATAATTTTAACCAAATTATCTAATTCAGCTGATTGTTCGTCATCAAGAACACCCGTGTTCTTTAATTGTTGTAATTCTTTAAGATACTCTTTTATATCGTTCATTTTATTTTAAATTATTAAATTTTACTATTATATCTATAAGGGCTTTAACATCCTTTTCACAATATTCTTTTATTTCTTCATGATTGTCAACCCAAAAATTGGTATTGACGTTGTCACCTTTAACATCACCGTTTTTAGGTGAATTTACATTTAGTGACATACAAATTAAATCTAAAGAACTTAAACCGTATTTACCACCAAAAGACCATACTTCTTTAGTATCTAAAACTTTCATTTCCCAAGGTTTAGTATCATGTCCAGGAAAAATTGTTGGTGGTTTTAAACCATTAATTACGTATCTTTTAGCTAAGAAAGGTATGTCAAAATTTTTAATGTTTTGACCGCATAAGGTAAAATCCATAGAATTAACCTTGTTAAAAATTTCTCTAACTTTTTTAAGAATTTCAATTTCATCTACACCGTAGAAAGATTCAAATTTTGTTTTACCACCTTTCATTACAAAACCTAAAGACACACAAGCAACCTTCCCAAACTCTGGGAAGAATGCCGCTGTTTGTCGATAAACTTCTTTTTTATTTAAATGAGATTCTGGAGTACGTAATTTTGATTTATCTGTAACCCTTTCTTTGAAATTGTCGTAATAAGATTCCCAAAGATTTAATTCTTGTTTTGGTAACTCGTCTAAATCTCTATATTGGCTAACTGTTTCAACATCAAAGAATAATAATTTTTCAATATTAAATTGCATTAACTTCTTTAATTACTTGTTTAACTTCTTTTTCTTTACCACTCATAATTGATTTGTAAAATTCTGCCCTCGTATTTGTTACAACATCAATGTGGTATTTTTTCATTACCGCATTATATAAGTTATTACCTAAAATTTCAACACATTCAGGATTTTTATGTAAAAATTTAATAGCCTTTAACCAATCTTTATGGTTTTTATTTGATTCAACTAAAATGGCATTTCCGTTTTCATTAAATCCTCCACCATATTTAATAGCATCCACTAAATCTATGGTATAAGGACCAAAATCTTGTGCTATTAAAGCCTTTTTATGAAAGCCGGCTTCAATTACTTTTAACTGTGATTTAGCTTTATTAAAAATGTGTTCTTTTAAAGGTGCTAAAGAAACTTCAAAATTATTATAATTAGAAGCATATGTAGTAATTGGTTTTGTCCAAACTCTACGGTAAGGTTCATTTAAATCATTATAAGAGTTGTCCTCATCTTGTGAGTATTTTAAAAGATGTTTTTTATACTCAGGGGAAATAGTAGTGTAATTATTGGTGAATAACTCTTCATAACGACACCAAACACTTTCATGAGGTAAAATTTTTCTAGTTTTCTGTTCTTTTGTTTCTGGGTTTGTTTCGGTAATACTACCCCTTAAGTCAAAACCACAAACCACTAATTGTGTGTCTTTACCTTCTTCTGAAGACGCCCAAGTATTTAAACCTTGTCTTATTATATTTAAATCTTGTAAATGTGAAGAACCACCTAACCAACCTATACGTAATTTTTTATCACTCTTAACTTCTTTCTTTTGAAATTGTGGTTCGGAAGGATCTATTGCATTAGGTAATATAACTACATTTTTATTAAATTTACGGATTTCGTTCGCAAAAATTTCAGTAGTAGTTGTTACATAATCAACATGTTTAAAATTAGATTTAATAAGTTCATCTATTTTAGATTGTTTTAATAAAGGGTAGGCTGGATGATCAACAGTAGGCATCCAATAATCGTCGATATCCATTATGGTTATAATTCCCATACCTTTAAGTTTATCAAAAACCCTTTTAGCTTGGTCTCCGTAAATTGGTTGTAACTGACCGTTAATTATATCGTTTATTGTTCTATGAAAATGTACAATGTGAAATTGTTTCAAATAATTTTCATCATTCCAACTAATACCGTCGGTACCTGCTGTTACAATATCAATAAAAAAATCTTTAGGGAATAATTCTTGTAATTTTAAATGTGGGTCAACTGACCTAAACTTAGAAACTCCACTTCTATCTGAAGGTATAACTAAAACTTTAATTTGGCTCATGTTTATATATTTGTAACCAATATAATTATTTATTTTAATAAACTCAACCATAATAAAATAAAAAAGACCCACATAAGTAGGTCTTTTTATTTAATTTTTTGAAAGGTTAAAATTACTTCCCTTTAGGGGTTCCTTTGTTACCTTTACATCCACATCCTTTTTCCATTGTTTCTTTTTTTTAACGTTAAATGTTATTCTTTCCTTTAACTTTTGGCATTGGCATTACGGTACCGGAAAAGATTGTGTTACCTGCCTTAAATTGTACGTTTTCTTTAACCAATCTACTATCAAAATAATTTTCAATAATTTTTGGTAAAGCCTTAGTTAGTTCCGATGCAATTAATTTCCTTAAATATTTTTCATCGATATTTATAACTTCTGAAGAAACATTTTCATTAATAGGTCTTTTACTTTGTGTTTCGGCCCTTCTAACAGGTTTTTTGTACATATCAACTTCATCATCTTCACGGTAAGAAGGTCCGTCATTTTCTCTTAAAGCTCTTATAGCTTCTTCATCTACGTCAAACCCACTACCACTTGGTTGAGGAATTGGGTTTTCCAACATAGCTTTTTGTATTGCTGGTGGTAATTTTGAACTTTTAACAGCTTGATTATAATTTTCAGAACCAACATCTTTTCTTACTGTCGGTAATGGTGCACTATACCCTTCGTCCAACATCATTGCTGAACCACCCATACTGTCCATTAAACCGCCAACATTAGATCTTTTAATAGCTCCAGTATCAAATTTTTCTGCCGCTTTATCTATTTGTTTAGCTTTTTTTAATATCTCTAATAATTTAGGATCCATTTTAAAACTTTGCTTGTTTATATATTGTTATCATACTTCTATCCCCATTTGGGTTATATTTTGGTACGTTTGAAATTCTATCTGAAATCGGTGTTCTAAATGGTACCTCACCTACTTCGTCCCAATCTCTTATTTTATCAAGTAAAAAGGTTTTCCACCCTGGTTGTTCAGTATCGGTAACTCCAGCGTATTGATACGCACGAAGTATTGGATTGCCGGCTTTTGAAATTCCTAAAACATAAGGTTCTATAAATCTTTCACCAGGGGTTTCAGTCTCATCTCCTTCATAATAAATTCTTATTCTATCATGATTTGCGATTGACCTTTCAACCTCTGTCCTACTTGCAAACTCTAAAATAAGTTCATTTAGGATAGAGTAAAGTTTCATACTACCAATATTGTTCAGGGAAGTTAAAGTTATCATAACCCATACCTGGTTTATATTTGTTACCAGATGAATAAAGTAATTTATTTTTTTCTAATTGGTCCACCCTTGTACCAACTTGGTTACTATTTTCACCCCGACCAAAATCATCACCATCACTTGTTGCTCTAGGATGACTTGCTCCGTATTTATCTGAATCATTATCTTTATAATCGTTAAGTACGGTTAGTTTTAATCTTTCGGCATCTGCCGTTGCTTTTAAACTAGGTAGTTGGTTTAGTACCCCACCAGGGCCCATATCCATAACACTTCCTGGATTTGTTAGGATTGGAGAGATTGTTTGTGCTGGCATAATTCTTTGTTTTTATCAAAAATGTTTATTAGAGATTCCATTAATTTAACCTCTTTGCTAATATAAATATCACTATAACTTTCTTTTTTAATTTTTATATCACTTGTTGAGTGTGGTTTAACTGAACTTGTTGATATACCTTTAGTATGTCTAACACTATCTTTTTGATATTGATTTGTCATACCGATACTATGTTTAGCCTTTTTAGGTGCCTCTACACCTTGTCTAGCATTATTTAAAGTACCATTAACCCAATCTTTCATTTTACGACCACCATTTAATATAAAATGTGTATCTTGTTTTTTATCATCCATGTAGTCCTTGTTAGACTCGTTATGGGTATCAAAAAAGTTTTTAATTCTTTTTAATTGTTCGTAACTAACTTTAGGTTCATTTATTAACCCTTCTAATCTTTTATAACCTTCAACATTTTTATCACCTTTGTAGGCATTCATAGTACGTCTTAAGTGACTATGTAATTCTCCAGGAATGTCCCAACTGTAACCTTGTAGTGAACTGTTTGCCATTATCTAATCTTTTATTAAAAAATTTAACTCATTAATATTTGACATATTAGATTTATTTATAAAAATTTCTTTATACATATTATCTAATAGATTGTCTTATCAAGTTTTTATACTCAGCAGGTATATCAACCGTACCGATATTATTAATTAAAAAGTTTAATATCACACCTTTTTGTTCTCCTGTTGCTTGGTTTTTTTCAACAATATCTATTAAGTTTTTAACTTTTCTTACTAATAAAGGATTTTCGTCAGAAATAATTTCAATATCGGGAACACCATTTTTTCTAATGTCACCATATTTTTTTATTTTATCTACCACTTCTTTTGGGAACTTCTTATCAACAATATCTTCGACCATACTTTTCATTTTCTTTTTTGAAGATTCTTCCATTCTATTAGTATAATATTTTTCTTTATCTTCCCACCAACTAACAAAAGTATTTTCAAAATCTTCTTTTGATTGCCAATATGGGTAACCCATAAATTCTTCAAAATCATATAAATCTTCCATAGTGATTTCACTATTTAATTTATCACTTATATCAATAATTAACGTATTAGTATCTTCCCACCATTCTATTTCTTCTGGTTCATTGTTAACCTTTTTAATCCAATTTCTTTTTTCACCAATATCGGTAAAATCTGATTGTGGATGTAAAGGTTCGTCTGACATGTAATCAATGTTATTCATGTAAGTATAGACACTTGCTGTTGGTGTTCTAACGGCCGGCATTGGTACTAATGAATAGTAACCACGATAACCTTGTTGACGTGTACTTTGTACGACAGAATTTTTTATTTGGTCACCTTCAAGGTCATACATAGGGTCCATGGTACTGTTTGAGGCAGATTTAGAGTTATCTCTACTTAATTTAACATTGTTACCACCAATTCTAGTACCATCACCATTAACTAATTCACTTAATATATTTTTTGGGATAATAGCCATAATCACTTTTCTTTATAAATATCAAATAAAAATGATTTGTTTATCCTATTTGCCTTTTTAAATCGTTAAATACTTGATTTAAATCTTTTTGGTCGTGATTAATTCTTATTGAAAAATTAACCTATCTTTAATCATATATTCAGAAGATAAACCTTTTTGTCTCCAAAATTCAATTTCACCATCACTCATAGTCATTAACTCTTCTAAAGTATCTTGGTCTTCTGGATTTGTTGCAATACCACCAATAAGTTCCAATTCCCTTGATGTAAAAAATTGTTTTAACTCAGGATTATCAATAATTAAAGATTCTCTAACGTGGAGTGGGAATACAACTAAAAGTGGTTCTACCTTTTTGTTAAAAGCATCAATATACTTTGGTACGTTATATTCACCTGTTAAATCAGGGTTCTTTTTAATTTGGTCTTCTGTGATTAAATAACAATTAAACTTTAACTCACCTTCAGGTGTTTTTTTAGTTTTACTGAATGAAATATCTCCATGTGATTTACGAGTACCGTTGTTAACATAATATAAAGTATCACCTAAACTAACATGAGTGTTATCACGAATAATTAATTCCATATGAGCCTGTCTTGGTAAATCTCTACCGTTTTTATCAACACCTCTTTTAAGGTATGACTGAATGGTTTTTTTAACCTTAGATTTGTTAGCTATTTCCACTAAAGGAACTTGTTTGTTATATATCTTTTCTAGGTATTCATAATAATAATCAACAAATTCTTTCCCTTTACCATCTAATAACATTCTAATTGATTTGGCTAAAAATTTCTCAATATACTTTGGGATGGTTTTACCTTTAATTGTATTACCAGTTAATTTTACTTTTCCACCTGGTTTTAAGATTGCGTAATTTTTTCTTGATAAGTTAATTGTGGCATCCATAATATCATCAACGTCCAATCCCATGGCTCCAAACATATATCTTTCATTATATTCTGAAACATCAGCCTCTATACCCGTATAAACAACATCTTTTTTAACAAAACGGTGTAAACCTTTACCAGTATAAGTTCTTGTTTCAGCATCTTCAGGACAAGAAAAGTTAACACCGTCAGTATCTAATACTAATGGGGTATAACCTCTTTCTCTAAAGAATTTAATCATTAAACGAAGATACTGTCTACCTGTACAGGTAATTTGTTCACCAATATCAATATCACCCCAAGGGAAAATATATGGTGCTGAAATTGAACCAAAAGCTGAGTTATTCAAAATCTTAATCGGTAATTGTTTCTTATCATACATTGATGATAGTTTCATGTTACCCTTTGCCGCCTCTTCGTTCATCAAAGCTTTATACTTATTACGAGTATCGGATAAGTATTTTAACATTGCTCGTAACGCACCCGTGATATCACAATCAGGAAATACTTCATGTGTTAATTGAATTGAAGGGTAAAGTGACGCGTAGTCAAACTTAGCGACTTTTTTACTATAACCTAAATGTAAAAGACGAGATAAACCACCTACGAAATCACGTTTTGGTAATATGTCTGGTAATGCTAAATTATTTTCATAAGACCAAGACATCATTAATAATTTCCACATTGTTGCAGTACCCATTGTAATTGAGCGTCCAAATGTTGTTGGTACCAAAGCTGCTGTTAAAAAACCGGCTTGTGTATAGATATCATCCACCTGTTCAGTTTCTAACAAGTCATCCGTTAAGTATTCTGTAATTAAAAATCTACCATCAACAACTTCCCATTTATCTTCGTAACCATCAACAATAACTATATTACCTTTTTTATCTTCAGTTGTTTTAGGTTCAGGTTTTATACCATCAATATCATACCATTGACCACTTGTTGGGTTATAATTATAACTTTTATTTTCAGTCCATATTTTACCCAATTTAGCACCATCAACATAAACACGAGTTGGTCTTTCTACTTTTGCCTCTTTAGCAATATATTTCAAACCAGCTTCTTTTAGGTTAGAATTTAAAGCTTGTGCTTGTCTAACTCTGTGTAAAGTATCTAAAATATTAATACCCCACATAACTGTTTGTTCGTAATTTTCTAATTCAGCACCTAATTTAAGTGATGCCGTTTTACGGACCATTGAAATTTCTGGGTGTCTAGTTTTAATAATATTTTTAGTGTTAATTGTTGTTGTTTTGTCACCCCTCTTACTAATTTTAATAGACTCATCACTAATACCCAAAATTCTCATTCTACCTAAGATATAATGCCAGTCAAAGTTTTCAGAGTTATATCCTGTAATAATAGAAGCATTACGTTCGTGAAGTATTTGAAAAAACTCTTTAATCATTTTACGTTCAGTTTCTTCAGACCAATTACCATTTTCATCATAAGAATCAATAATCTTACGATAACCACGATTATCTTTAATCCCTATCAAAAATATATGCCCATCATTAGGGTCTAACGAAGTAGTCTCAATATCAAATACAAGTTTATGCACTTCCGTATAATCATCAAAACCTTTAAACAAACGTTTACCTGTTTGAATCATAAACTGTTCAATAGGTTGTACCATTTGAATCATATCTTTTCTTTTCCAAGGGTCTAAACCACCTTTCTTAAAAAAATTAATTAAATCACGATAAGTACCTGTTGATTTAACAATATATTTAAAACCATCTTCAAGACGTTCATTATCATCTGTTCTAAGTTTTTCAGTAAAAATACCGTGTTTCTTAGCCTCTGAACGCATACGTTCAACATCATCGTTATAGAAACCACTATCTTTAAGTGATTTTGTCCATAAAAATGGGGTGAATTTTTGGGTTTTAATCATCTTACCCTTTTTAGGGTCATCAATGAATGTATAAACTCGGTTGGATTCATCTACTGACCAATCTCCTGTTTGGTCAAGTTCTACAGCCACAATGTATTTTTCGGAATCGTGACCTTCTAAAAACACCTTAATATCTTCAGGTGTTGCTTGTTGGATTTGTTTTTTACTCATAAAAAATCTGTTTGGGACGGGCACAGACTACCTCTCGTTTAAAAATTATTACTAACTAATAAATGATATTAAAATAAATTGAGATTGTGAATCTTATTTTTGTTTAATAATTAATTCACCTAAAACTTCTATAAGACCAACCAACTTTTGAAATTCAGTTTGTGACATTTCAACATTTTCAGATAGTTCACAAAGTTGGTCTAATTTTTCTTTAAATTCTTTTTTTGATTTTTCTAAATCAAACTTACCTTCCATAGCTTTTTTATAGTAAGGAAGTTTAACTCTAAAGTGGTGGTAAGTTAACATTGCTGAACCACCTTTTTCTTTTGCATTGTTTGTAATTTTTTCGGCACCAGCCAATCTTTTTTCAGCAAAAGTTTTAAAACTTTCACGAGTTTCAAGTTCTTCTTTTATAAGTTTTTTGATATCCATATTTAACAAACTATTTTACTTTTTGTAAAACTATCCAAGACGTTTACATATAAATCTTCTCTAATTGGTACAATTAGAGAAATGTTATTATCTAAAAAATTAATTTTAAATTCAGCTTTGAAAGTTCCGGCTAGATTAGTATCTTTTTCAGTGAATTGGTATCCTAAATAATATTCACCATCTTCTTTACAAAGTTCTTTATCAACAGGTAATAATAAACCTTGTTTATTAAATACTTTATAACGACCTTCATCATCTACCATGGAAAATGTTATGACAGCATTTTCTAAATTATCGTAAATTGTACGATACATGTTTCTACCATCATTAATAACCTTAAGTTTTAAAATAGGTAGATTTGAATTTTTACGTATGAAAAAGTTTTGTGCCATATCTAATAAATATCAGGGTTAATAAGATATGTCATAAGAATTATGCAATGTATATACCGTACCACTAAAAGTTATTGGGTTTGATTCATCAGCCACGTTTTCAATTAAAGAGTTATGCCAAGGAAAGTTATTTCCTTTATTGCCTTGGTCTTTGAGATTACCTACACTCATAATTGCATTTTTTAAACTATTGTTACATTTGATCCTATACCATTTACAAATATAGTCCCAAAACCATTTACAGTTACTGGTAAACTATTATCAATACCTAAGAGTCCTTGCAATACAGTGCAATTGTATATTGAACAACCTGTGCCAATTTCACCTATTGTTGGACTAATTCCTGATGTATCTATACCATCAAATACACAATTTGAGATAATAGAATTATCACCTACTTGTTCTATAGAATTGAAGGAACTTAGTTTTGCTGTTATTACTGTTACCAAATTGGAAATTGTCCTATTAACAAGTCTTGAATTTGTAATGGTTAAAGTATTAGGAGTAAGTGTTGGGCTAGTGTTAACTACAGTAAGACTTCCAACTACCGCTTCCGTAAGGGTTATGCTGCCTGCTGTAGATAGGTCTAATTGAGATATTTGTCCATTCTGCATTGTAAATCCTACTTGTGTACCACCAACACTTGATAATGAAACAAGGGATCCAAAAAAACGACCTTGTATTGCTCTAAGTGTTACATCACCATTTAAGTTTCCGTTTGCAGTAATAATTTGAGTAAATGAAAAAGAAGCCGCAGTAATGTTAACTGATCCTGCAGAACTTGTTGAACCTTGGCTTGAAGTTGTTATACTTCCAAGTATAACAAAATTATTGGTATTAACACTTACCGTAACTGAACCCCCATTTCCTGTTGTGTTTAATGCGTTTGTTATAGACGTATTTATATTACCTAACTGAACAGCATTGAGGTTCATAGACACATTTCCTGAAGTTCCTGTAACACCCGTTGCACTAGTACTTATCGTTCCAATTCTCACATCTGTTATAGTAACAGGTGTATTGCTATTGGCACCCACATTAAATCCATTACCTGTTGCATTTGTAGCTATAATATTTCCAAGAATAGAGCAATAAAGGTTTATCCCTTTTATTAAGACAAACCTGTTATAGTTTGCTGTAAGTGTAAGATTACCTACTGTTGCTGCGGTAGTATTTCCAACTAGTATAACAACGGTATTTGATCCACCTAAAGCTACTTGTAAAGCATTAGCCGCATCATAAGCTGTTTGAAATGTAGTATAAGTATTACTAGCTACACCCCCCATTCTTACTGCATCTGAAACGTCTTGTACTAAATAAACTGTTCTAACGATAGGTAGTGAAGAACCCCAATAAGGTAAACTATATGTTGTACCACCGTATTCTGTTACAAATAAAGCGTTAGAATCTAAAGGTGATGTTAGTGTTGGTAATTGACTTATTGTTTTTCCTGTTAATGACATTATGTATATCTTAAGTATTCATTATTTCCTACTTGTAAATAAATATTATTACTTACTAGTATTGCATCGGTTATTATTTGTTTACTACCACCACCAACTTCTCCAACAAGTTCTAAACCTGTTTTTATATCATAAACACCAGTACCGTAAGGAGCATTGTTTTCACAAACAATAGGACAAGGGGTCTTAATTTGTAATATTTTAGTTAATAAATCTTCTCTAATTCCCATGATATCTATAAATATATTATTGTTGAAGGTATTTACTAATCTTTTACTTAATCTTAAGTTTGGGTTATTTATTTTTTAATAAATTAAGTAGTTCTTTTTTCTCTTCTCTTGACATTGGTTTATTCTTAACCAAGTTGACAACTTCAGTAATTTCTTCAGAAGTATATGTGTTAAGTAATGCGGTCTTTGTATCCACACACTCTTTATATGTCATTTCATAAGCGTCTTTTGAGTTATCAACCCAAACATCATTTTCTAAAGATTGTAGAAACTTATTATCACTTTTTCTTTTAATATATTTTATCATTTTTTTAA
>Ga0164292_10004523_pt1 | contig 11325 bp, 11 predicted proteins | sample GEODES117metaG_FD_111486 | JGI IMG/M metagenome (GOLD analysis project Ga0164292, IMG submission 111486) | Eutrophic lake water microbial communities from Lake Mendota, Wisconsin, USA - GEODES117 metaG | ecosystem: Environmental > Aquatic > Freshwater > Lake | place: USA: Lake Mendota... | reverse complement strand
ATTCATTTGATAAGCCTACCTAAGAGGCTTAAATTGGCTAGAGGTGAGCAATCAGCGGTAATCTTTGTGCGTTGGAGACGTCGCATAGCCCGGTCTAGTGCGCCTCACTGCTAATGAGGTTAATCCCTAAAAGGATAAATCTTCTGTGCTATTTAAAAATTCAGTTATAAATGTGTATCGATGATACTGTCCGAGTAATCACACGTACTAAGATGGTAAGTTAATAACTTAGTTTCATCTTTTACCAGTATCTCCAAAATCAAACGCAAGGATCATAATGTAATGCGAATCCCATTTTGTTTGCCAAGAATCAATGTTAGAAAGCGATTCGGTATCCACCGTAACTTAGAGCAGCTCCTGCAAAAAATTACTTCACTTAGAGAATTGATTCGGTTGCACTTAAACTATATAATCACCAAAATAAAATATAGAAAATTAAACTCAAGTAATAAATTCTAATTTATCCCACAGAGATCTAAAAGCGATTATTTCCAAAATCATTTGCTTACTATATAGTATTCTAGGTTTAGTTTTATCTACTCAAAGTTTGTACAATACTACCTTTTCAACACCACAATATCATCATGTTAGCTTAGACTGGCCCAGAGACAAATAAAGTATTTTCTATATTTTTTCACTAAGATTAAAAGTAATTATTACACCATTTTTATTCTAGGCATTATGAATGATGTTTAAGCAATTGGTTCGATATCTATATTTTCTATAAACAAATACAAATTTTACCGAATTTGTACTTAAAATCTATTAGACTTTTATACTTGGTATAGATGATTTATAGTATGATTGCTAATCTTAGAAAGGAAACCAACATGCTTACTTCACAAGAAGATTTTTGGAAGAATAAAATTGCTGGAGATTACACACGCGAAAACGCATCCTTTGATATGGAATTAGGGGTTTTAGCATGGGAAAAAATTCTTTCGAAAATTGATAAGTTGGAGATCTCAAGTTATCTTGATTGCGGCTCCAACATTGGAAGGAACATTTCATTTCTTAAAGCTATGCTTCCATCCGCAGCAGCAAACATTATCGAGCTAGCTAAAGAGCCGTTTGAAAAGTGTTTGAATAATTTTCAAATTGAAGAATCTTTCCTGGGATCTATTAGAAATGCTAAGTTTGATAAAACCTTTGACTTAGTTTTCACTATGGGAGTGCTAATTCATGTTAGTCCTGATAGTTTGCTTGAAACAATGGGACAGATGTACGAGATGTCTTCCAGGTATATAGTGATTGGGGAATACTTTAATAGAACTCCAGTGATGATTAACTATAGAGGCACAGACGATAAGCTATTTAAACGTGATTTCGGGAAACTCTTTGTAGAAAATTTCGACTGCGAAATACTTGATTACGGATTTCTTTGGGGACACGAATTTGATCCTGCCGGTTTTGACGATATAACATTTTGGCTTTTTGAAAAATAGGTATGAGAAAATAATTTGTCACCTAGAATTTTTAAGGTTTAACTTTTGTTTATAAGCTAGGAAAAACTTTCAGTTAGGGGCACGTGTGCGTAGTCCAAGTAGAGTCACTGTCTTTCCACTATTTGAACCTGAGCTTATTAATGAATATTTAGAAATATTAAGACACCAGGGGTGCATACAGTACCCTAAGAACACTTTTTTTACTAACACTTTATTTTCACAACTTCAAAACGTTTTTAGTTTTAATAAATGTAAATATTTGATATTTGCTGTTAAGAATAATGAAGATGGAAATAAAGTAGGTGTTATTATATGTTACATAGATCTAAGTTTAATGACAGTAAATCTAGAATTTTTTATTGTTAAGAACAACCAAAGTAATCATTATGCATCTGAGTCATTACATGCAATGATTCATTACCTAGGCGCACAATTTCCTGGAATGAAAGTATTTATTGAGGTAAGTAAAGGAAGTATTGCTTTTATTGCAGTTGCAATGAATCACGGATTTACACTTGATGGTGATAACTCTAATGATGGTCGTGTTCGGTTGGCTCATAGATTACCAAGGCTTAGTTTTGGAAATGTTCCCGTAATTCCAGATTTTATCACTAATGCCAGTACTATCGGTATTGCTGCCTACGACGCCGGGGGAGCAGAACAGATTACTTGGCTTCTTAGGAATGTTGCAGCGAAAGTTTATGCTTACGTGGAAGGACCAGCAAAAAAAATTTTTGAGAATTCAGGAGTGAGTTTCTCCCCAGTTGATCAGATAAGTAACATCATGAAGTGTGACTTGATAATTACTGGTTCTGGTTGGATGTCGCAAACAGAATTGAGCGCAATAATGGAAGCAAAAATTCGAGAGATTCCATGCATAACAATTCTTGATCATTGGACGAACTACTTAGAACGATTTCGCAGGGCTGAATTTGTTAAACCTCAAGCTCTCGCCGTCATGAATTATAACGCTCTAGAGCTTGCGCAGAAGGAATTTCCAAACAGTGTTGTCTGGCTTTTGCCAGATTTTCAAGTAATGAGTTATCAAGATAAAATCAGACGTAAAGTTAAGTCCCCTGATTGTGTTCTGATCATCTTAGAGCCAATCTTAAACACAAATTCAAAATTTGCCATTAATGAGAATCTCATTGAGGAGTTAATCCATGCCGCAATAAATGTTAAGCGAAAAAAAAGACTGAGCAAAATTATAATTAGGCCTCACCCAGCACAGATTAATGGTGTACCGTCTCAAATAAATTTCAATAAGTATAGTGAAGATTTTGAAATGTCTAAAGAAGTATCATTACTGAGCGATTTAGAGGTGTCAAAAGTTGTTCTTGGAATGAATTCCTATGCATTATATATTTCTACTATGTGTGAAATTGATACCTATAGTACTTTCGCTAAAAGGAAACATCATTGGACACAAAAGTTTCCAAAAATTTCTCAGATATCTAAACTACTATGAGATATTGTGATAGTTGTTTACAGCCCGATACTCGTCCAGGAACATTATTTTATGATGGAAAATGTCCAGCTTGTTTGTTCAGTATAAATTCTCAAATTTGGGATTGGCAATCACGTGTATCTACATTAAAACAAGTAACAGGTGAAATTGCAACAAAAAGTAATGGAAATTATGACAGCATATTAGGTGTTAGCGGGGGTAAAGACAGTACCCGCCTAGCACTTTGGGCCCGTGATTTTTTGGGGCTGAACCCATTACTTGTATCTGTAACATATCCGCCTGAGCAAATGGCAAAACGCGGAGCCAACAATTTAAACAATCTTTCGGAATTAGGATTTGACCTTTATACAACCTCTCCCTCTCCGATTATTTGGAAACAGTTAATGCAAAAATCTTTTTTAGAATCAGCTAACTGGGCCAAAAGCACTGAGTTGGCATTGTTTTCAGGAGTCCCTCAGATTGCTATTGAAATGGGTATTAAACTAATACTTTGGGGAGAAAATCCAGCTCTCCAACTTGGCGCTTTAGAGACGATGGGTAAAACAGGTTGGGATGGTAACCAACTTCGAAACATGAATACACTTTCTGGAATGTCAAAAGATTGGTTTAAATCAATCGGATTTGGTGAAAGCAATTTTCTACCTTATCGGTATCCTACTCAAGCAGAATTCGAATTGCATGACATTCAAATTGTTTTCCTTGGATGGGGAATGCGTACTTGGGGTCTAATGGATAATGGTATTTCTGCATCATTGAACGGACTCGAGTCTCGAGAGACTAGTGCTTTTGAAAGTTCTGATCTAATTGGATTAACTTCAGTTGATGAAGATTGGGTGATTGTGAATCAGATGATTAAGTATTACAAGTACGGATTTGGAAGAGCAACAGATTATGTTAATGAATGGATTCGAAGAGGAAAAATAAATCGCAATGAAGCGATTCCTATCGTTGAAAAATTTGATGGTGTTTGTAGTGATGAATACATCCGTACTTTCTGCGAATTTATATCCATAACTGAAAACGAATTCTGGCAAGTTGTCCAGAGCAACGTCAATAAAGATATCTTCTCGATAAATCCTGGTACTAGACCAAGCAGAAAATTCAAGGTAGGCTCAAATTTCCCATGAAAAAATGTTTAATACTAGATTATGGTGTGGGAAACATAGCATCTCTTACAACTTTTTTTCGTGAGCACAATTACATCGTGAGCTTTGGAAACAAGATCGAAGAAATTGAAAATACTGAATTACTTATACTCCCCGGTGTTGGTTCATTTAGAACTGCCGTTGAGAATATAAACAAATCTGGTGTTGCCACGGCAATTCAAGATAGGCATTTCAAACAAAAGCCAATAATAGGTATATGTCTAGGATTTCAATTGCTAACAAAAGAATCAGAGGAGTCACCTTCTTTTCCTGGGTTGAATATTTTTAATGGTTTTACTCGGAGGTTGGAGGAATTTTCACGAATCGGCTGGGACAAAATTAATTTTGAAGATTATGAGAATTGTCCAACTAATGATTATTTTTATTTTAATCACTCATTCGGTATTTATGAGTTACAAAATTTTGGTATAAAAGCTTTCGCTGGCACTAGTCAGTGCTGTGCCTTATTTATTGAAAACAGTACGGTAGGCGTACAATTTCATCCAGAAAGAAGTCAAAACGCAGGTAAAGAGTTTATTATTTGGCTAGAAAAAGAAATTTGGAATCTAAATGATTAAAAGAATCGCAGCTACATTGGTGATAGATTCAGGTTACATAGTAAATTCTTATAATTTTAAAATTCATTTACCTGTGGGAAAATTGAAATACACCATACAACGCTTACAAGATTTTGGCATTGATGAAATCATAATTCTAAACACATCTCATTCAAGCACTTCTAGTCAGGATTTTATTCAATTATTGAAATCAATTGATTCGCTACATATTTCAACTCCGATAACTTACGGCGGAGGAATAACCTGCGTCAGTGATGCAAGGGAAATAATTAGAGCTGGTGCGGAGAGGGTAGTAGTCTCATCAAAGTTGCTTGTAAATTCAAATACATTTTTTGAAATTTGCTCATATTTGGGAGAGCAGGCTCTAGTATTGCACATGCCTATTGACCACACGATTGTTCAAAGCAAAATTGGTGGCCATGATTTGAATGATTTCCAATCAGTAATGAATTTATTGCCTAGTAATTGGGGTGGCGAAGTTATGGTTTCGTTTGTAGAAAGCGACGGTGCAAAATCTCCGAACTGGCACAATGTAAATAGATTTTTGGTGTGTGCGATTGGTTTAAAAAATCTTATACTTGCGGGAGGATTTGCAAACGCACAAGACATCGGAAGGGCTTTGAGTTTTGACCAGATATCGGCAGTAGCTGTAGGGAATTATCTTCATAGAGAAGAGCTTTCAGTTAGAAACCTAAAGCTTAACATCGAAACAGCGGTGGAAATAAGGCACTCAAAGTGATTAATGAATTTACTCAATGTAAAAGGTGTTTATATCGAACAAACCATCCACTTGGATTAATTCTTGATTCAAATGGAATTTGCAGTGGGTGCCTAGTGCACGAGGAAAAAGATAGCTTAGATTGGGATAAAAGATTTAAAATTCTAAGAGAAATAGCCGAGTCGTATAAGCTTAGAAACAGTAACAACTATGACTGCATAGTTCCTGTAACGGGCGGACAAGACACGTTTTTTGTTGTTCATACAGTTATCCATGAGTTAGGTTTGAATCCCCTACTAGTAAACTTTAATAGAAATTTCAATTCAGCAGTAGGCATTAAAAACTTAGCTATTCTAAGAACCTCTTTCCTAGCAGATTTTCGTCAGTTCACAATTAATCCAGTGATTGCTCGAAAAATTGTTAGAACCACACTTGCTAACCTAGGCACGGTTAACTGGCTTTCAATTGCTGGTCAAACAAGTTTGCCGGTAAGAATTGCCTGCGAATTAGGTATACCCCTGATTATTTGGGGTGGACATCAAGGTGTTGAGCAAGTGGGAATGTTTTCGCATACTGATAATGTAGAAATGACATCTAGATATCGTAAAGAACATGATTTAATGGGCTATGATGAACACAATATATTTGAATTTGATCCTGACTTTAAGTTAGAAGATTTAAGTCCTCTTTTTTATCCAAGTGATGACTTGATACAGAAAAATTGCGTAAGAGGAATCTTCCTAAGCAACTTTTTACGTTGGGATCCAGTTGCGCAGCATAGTTTTGCCCGCGAAAAGTATGGATACTTGGGGAGAAAATCCAGACGAACTTACTATGAATTTGATAATCCGGATTGCCCTGTGTATCTTGGCTTTCAAGATCTTTTGAAGGTTCAACGGTTTGGGTATGGCAAAGTAACAGATCAGCTTGTTCGTGATATTCGCCACAAGAGAATTACTAAGTCTTCGGCTGCCATAGTTGAACAGGAATACTTGAATAAATTTCCTGAAGGCATTCAAGAATTTGCGGATTGGCTAGGAGTATCACTTAAGAGTTTTAATCCACTTCTGGTAAGTCAAGATAAAGAATTTGCACGCAAAATACTTACCGAAGAATGGCGATCTAGATTAAGTGATTCAAGTATTGAAGGTGACATTTTTGACAGTAAATCGGAGGCACTTATTGATCTTGATTTCACTAATATTGGCAAAGGAATTTAATTGGGCCATTTACTTTACCTTGAGTTAAACACTAGTTCAGAATTTCACTAATTTGAACTATGTTATGATCACCAATAAATGGCGGATTGCATTTGGAAATGTAACAAGGGTTCCCAGTCCCCTTCAAGGAATAATTAATTGAAAATTTCAACAGCAATTATAGGATTAGGAAAAATAGGTTTAACTTACGACTTTGATAAGTTTGGAAAATTGATACCAAATCAAATCATGACGCATTGTCGATCAGTTTCAACATCTAATTTCTTTAAAGTATCTTATTTGATTGATCCACAAAGTGAATGTGTTGACATGGCACTTCGTCATTACGGAGGCATTGGATTTTCATCCTTGGAACCGGCTGAAGGTCAGGACCCACCACAATTGGTAATTGTATCCGTGCCTACGCCTCTCCACTTAGAGGTGTTGTTGAAAGTTACCAAAAAATGGAAACCGTCAACTTATTTGATCGAAAAACCATTTGGGAGTTCTTTAGAAGAAGCTTTACAAATGCAGGATATTCTTCAGTCACAAGGAGCAAAAGTTTATGTTAATTATTTCCGGCGTTATTTGCCTAATTTCATTTCACTCAAATCGCACCATCTATTTCAAAATCGTGGCAAACTTCATTCTGTAACTATTAATGGGTATGGAAGTTTAAAAAATATTTTCTCTCATTTTTTGGATTTATTGATATTCCTAGAACCTTCCTGTATTGAGGTTTTATCTAAGAAGTATCAAACTTCCACAGAGAAAGGAAATTTAAGTTTTGAAGATCTTGACTCTGAAATTCGGTTCAAGTTTAGTGGTGTGGGATTTGGAGCTCGTGAATGTGAGATGACGCTTGTATATGAGAACCTGTTTATCAATGTAACTTCGAATGGACGATGTATAGAAATCAGCAATAAACAGCAGGATTCAGTCAAAATTTTTAACCTAGATGAAAATGTGTTTAATTCATACCAATCGACTGTATTGGAAAAAATTGCGGTCGACTTTACGTTCCGTGAAAACAACACATCTGTTGAAGATGCAATTCATATACACAGATTTCTTGAAGGCATATAGTTAGCACATGTCAACAGACAAACAGCTAGCTCTTTATGGAGGATCGCCAGTAATTCAAAAACCATTTATTGAATATTCCACAATTGATCATACTGATGCTTTAAAAGTTCAAGATGTAATGCGATCGGGCGCACTCTCACGTTTTATTGGAAATGCAGGAGATTATTTCTTGGGTGGGAAAGAAGTACGAAGTTTTGAAGACGAATTCTCAAAAAAATTTGAGGTTAAACATGCGATATCGGTAAATTCATGGACTTCAGGATTATGGGTATCAATCGGAGCTTTGGAACTTGATCCAGGTTCGGAAGTTATTACCAGTTCTTGGACCATGGCAGCTACTGCAACAACTTTATTGCATTGGAATATTGTGCCAGTATTTGCTGACATTGACCCGCTAACATTTAATTTAGATCCAAAGGATGTTGAATCGAAAGTTAATAATAGAACCCGCGCGATAGTTTGCCCTGATATATTTGGCCAGTCGGCTAATATTGAAGCCTTATTGAAAATATGTGAAAAGTATGACCTCTCGTTAGTAAGCGATACAGCACAATCACCTTTTGCAATACGAAACGGCTACTACGCCGGGACAGCATCACACATCGGGGGCTACAGTTTTAATTATCATAAGCATATACATACTGGAGAAGGGGGAATGCTTGTAACTGAAAACTCTAATTTGGCAGATCGAATGCAACTTTTACGAAATCACGGTGAGGTTGTGATTTCTAAAAGAAAAAAAGAAGATCTTCAATACGGAATTCTTGGAATGAACATGCGGCTTGGTGAAATCGAAGCTGCAATCGGTAAAAATCAACTTCTTAAATTAGATGGAGCTGTAAAATCTAGGCAAAAAGCTGCTAAACAATTTTCTAGCGGGATACAAGATTTAATTGGATTGGAAATTCCATTTACAGAGTTAGGGAATAGCCATGTTTATTATGTATTTGGAATGAAATTAGATTGTGAAAAACTTGGTGTGAAGCGAGGGAAGGTAATTGAAGCTCTCAAGGCAGAAGGTGTGCCTGGAATTATGGCAGGCTATCAAAACTTGCATCACTTACCCTTATTTAGAGAACAACTAACTTTTCGTAATAATCCTCTGCCTTACAGTCTCTTATCACCAAAGAGGGCACTTGAATTAAAAAATCAGAGTTTGTTAACTGCTGAAAAACTGCATACCGAAACTTTTTTTGGTATTAATTGGTGTTCATATGAATATAGTGATTCAGAGGTTGATTTATTGACAGCTGCTTTTCATAAAGTATGGGCAAATCTGGGTTTTCTAAAAGGAAGATAATTTTTGTGGATTTTTGACTTCAATTTTTAAAAGTAAAACCTGTCTTGTTAAAAAATTTTGTTAAAAGCGAATGATGTAGCTAAAAATAATTTTTTTTCATTGAAATTATTAACTTTTCTACCATGTCCCAATCTTCTAAATCATCTATATCTATGGTTTCATACTTACCTAACTCTAAAAAAGTTGAAACTCCATTAAGAATAGGCTTTTTTTCTAGCCAGGCTGTGGATTTTCCAAAATAGAACTGTCCAGCATCGCGAAAAGTTTTGTCGATATCCTGTGTTCGACTATTTGCAAATTCAGGATAACTAAACTCTATGCTCCCCAACCTTCCTTTCTTAAAGCCTCTTTCAATCGGCGAGGGAAACTCAATGGCTGGAAATACGTAGTCCCACAAACCTGATTTGATTATCGTCAATGCCTCCTTTAGTCGGTATTCCTGCAGTAGTGGGGTAACTGGATAAATACAACATGCGTATTCAAAATTTTCACCTTGATATTGAAGTCGCTCAACTGCATCGGCCATCACATCCACTGTAATTGAGTGGTCATTACTTAACTCAGGGTCTCTAAAGAAAGGAACTTGTGCGCCATACCTCCTACTGAGTTGCGCAATTTCAATATCATCGGTGCTTACTAATACTTGTTCAAAGATTCCCGAACTTAAAGCTAGTTCGATAGGATAGGCAATCGCTGGTTTTCCTGCAAGCATCTTTATATTTTTTCTCAAAATTCTTTTACTACCCCCACGTGCAGGTATTATGGCTACCGCTCCCATAAGGCTAGTTAGTGTTTCCCGCAAACAAAACTAACTTTTTCACTATTAAATCTAAATCTTTGGAGCTTAAACCCAAGTGTATTGGTAAAGATAACTCTTCTTGATAAAAATCCTCAGCTTCTGGACAGAAGATACTTTTGTAACCTAAATTTTTAAAAACTGGATGATGATATACGGGAACGTAATTAACCTGTGCACGGATATCACAACTCCAAAGAAATCTATGCAAGGCATTTCGCTGATTATTTTTAACTCTAACAGGATAAAGGTGCCAAAATGGCTCCGCATATTTTTCGACCGTCGGGAGTTTTAGTAAAGAAATATTGCTTAAAGACTCTTGATAAAAGTTGAAGATCTCATTTCTCCTAGATTTGAACTTGTCAATTTTAGCAATTTGTGAAATTCCAAGACTACATAGAACATCTGGAAGTCGATAATTCAGGCCGATGTGGTGTACTTCTTGGTGCCATGGACCGTCAGGCTGATTTATAAATTTATCTTTATCCCTTACTAATCCTTGCCGTCCAAATTTTCTAGCCTTATCAAGCAGCCCTAAGTTGGTCGATGAGACAGCCCCACCTTCAGCAGTTGTAATATTTTTTGTAGGGAAAAAAGAAAAGATTGTTAGATCAGCAATAGAGCCTACGGGGATATTTCTATATTTTGAACCAAAACTATGTGCCGCATCTTCAATTAAAAATAATCCAAACTTGTCTGCAATTCTTCGAAACTCCAGTAGATCGGCAGGGTGTCCAGCGAAATCGACAACTGTGATTGCCTTTGTCTTATCTGAAATTAATGATTCCACTAGATCAGGATTCATGTTCCCAGTTCGGGGATCGATATCACAAAAAACTATTTTTGCTCCAAAATGCATTGCGGTAGAGGCCGTTGAAACAAATGTAATTGGAGTAGTAATAACTTCATCACCAGGCTGTAAGTCAATTGCTGCGTAAGCACAGTGTAAAGCTGCTGTCCCAGAGGAAACAACAAAACAATCAGCTTTTATCAACTCTGAAATTTTACTTTCAAAATCAGAAATTAATGGCCCAATTGTTAGACTGTCAGACTTAAGAGCACGAATGACTGCTTTGATATCTTTTTTATCGATATGTTGTTGACCATAGGAAATCATTGTCGAATACTACTAGTAAAGAAAAATGTTATCAAGGCATTAAAACAAAAACATTAAAACTGAATAAAGCAAGTGATTTAAATGAATTTTAGGTGCGATTAATAGTATTTAAAACCAAGGTCATTGCTCCTTACCTTTAAAGAACCGGAAGGAAAAATTAATCTCTTGCCAACATATTGTTTCGACAACTTATCTCTGCGTAGTTTTGTATATGGAATTGATGGATGTGCGGTAATTCCAGTAAGTGGTGAAGGAGCCCAACCCTCTTTCATAAACTCTGTCATTGCATCAGCAACTGGAATATCATGGGTTCTCACTTCAACACCCTTTTCATTATTGTTGTTACTGCTTGAATTCATTTGATAAGCCTACCTAAGAGGCTTAAATTGGCTAGAGGTGAGCAATCAGCGGTAATCTTTGTGCGTTGGAGACGTCGCATAGCCCGGTCTAGTGCGCCTCACTGCTAATGAGGT
>Ga0164292_10004522_pt1 | contig 11325 bp, 13 predicted proteins | sample GEODES117metaG_FD_111486 | JGI IMG/M metagenome (GOLD analysis project Ga0164292, IMG submission 111486) | Eutrophic lake water microbial communities from Lake Mendota, Wisconsin, USA - GEODES117 metaG | ecosystem: Environmental > Aquatic > Freshwater > Lake | place: USA: Lake Mendota... | reverse complement strand
TTTGGCAAAACCCATCCCACGTTTGCCGCTGATAATCCAGATGATCCGCATAATCCATCAGACTGCGGCGGAGTTTTCGATCGTCCAGCACAAACCCCAAAGGTTCAATCAACACCAGCGGCATCCCAAAACAAACACACGTCCGCATAATGGACCCCGTATTTTGGGGGATGTCTGGTTGGTATAGGGCGAGGGTGGGCATGAAGGATCACGTCATAAACTGCTCATTCAAAATCCGCTCTTCCAGATTATGTTCGGGGTCAAAGAGCAGGTGCAGACGGCGGTTGCGTTCCTCGTGAATGGACACACGCACGATGTCGCGGACCTCCACCGCATCGGCAACGGCACTGACGGGGCGTTTGTGGGGGTGGATAGGTTCCACAACAATGCAGGCCGTATGGGGCAAAATGGCCCCCCGCCAGCGCCGCGGCCGAAAGGGACTGATTGGCGTCATGGCCAGCAAATCCGCCCCCAAGGGCAAAATGGGCCCCGACGCCGACAGGTTATAGGCCGTACTGCCCGCCGGCGTCGTCACAATCAATCCATCACACACCAATTCCGGCAAACGCACCACGTCATCAATGCTGATGCGCAGTTTGGCGGCTTGGCGCGTTTCCCGCAGAAAGGAAACTTCGTTGATGGCCAGAGCCTCAAAAATTTCCCCATCCACCGTTTCGGCCTGCATATTCAGGGGATGCAGGATCACGTCCTGCGCACGCTTTAACCGTTCAAACAATCCATCGCGGGCATAGGTGTTCATCAGAAACCCCACGGTGCCCCGATTCATCCCGTAAATTTTTTTGTTTTTTTTCATGGTTTTATGCAGCGTTTCCAGCATAAAACCATCGCCGCCCAAAACAACAATCACATCGGCCTCGGCGGGGCTGACAAAGGTGTAATGGGCCATCATGTCCCGCGCCGCCTGCTGTGCATCGGGCGTGCGTGATGCCAAAAGGGCCAAAGCGGGGCAATCCGGCAGCATCACGTCACCACCCGCATCACATCATGAATGGTGGATTGGGACCGCAAGGCTGCCAAAATCGATTGCAAATGATCCTGATTCCGCACATCCAGATCCAGCATGATGGAATAAAAATCATTCTGACGCTCGGTGATTTTTAAATTGTTAATGTTGGACTGGTTTTGTCCGATGATATTACACAAACTGCCCAAAATGCCAGGTTTGTTTTCCAAAATCACCCGAATACGGGCCACGTACTGCCCCTGATCCCCAGACGATTCGGGATCCCACGACAGCGGCAACAGGCGGTCCATACTGCCGTCCATAAAGGGCTTGAGGTTGGGACAATCGGATGTGTGAATGCTGACCCCCTTGCCCGTTGTCACCAAACCGATGATGCGATCCCCGGGCACCGGATGGCAACATTTGGCATAATGAATGGCCATGCCTGGGATCAATCCCACAACCGGCAATTTATGCCCACTTTTTTTCGGGGCCACTGTTGTTTTGGGCAGGCTGAGGCGGGCCTCTTTTTCCGTTTTCTCCTGATGCACGATTTCAGGGTGCAGGGTCAACAAAACCTCGCGGCAGGTCATATCGCCACTGCCGATGGTGGAAAACAGGTCCTCAGTATTTTTCAATTTGTGATGCCCACTCAGTTTGGGCAGGGCCTCGGTGAGTTGATAGAGGGAAACGGATTTCCCGTAATCTTTCAGCGTGCGCTCCCACATGGCCTCGCCCAATTTTTTGTATTCGCCTTGGCGTTTTAAACGAACATAGCGGCGAATGCGGGATTTGGCTTTGGCACTGACAACGAACTGTTCCCATGCGGGGCTGGGCTCCCTCTCCTTTTGGGTGATGATTTCGATTTGATCCCCGTTTTTCAAAACGGTATTCAGGGGGACCAACCGGCCATTGACACGGGCCCCGCTGCAATGATCCCCGACTTTGGTATGCACGGCGTAGGCATAATCCACCGGCGTGGCCCCGCGGGGCAGCACCATCAAATCGCCGGCGGGGCTGAAACAAAACACCTGATCCTGAAACATCGCAATTTTGGTGTGTTCCAAAAACTCCTCGGGGGAGGACGCATTTTCCATGACCTCCAGCAATTCCCGCAACCAGCGGTAATTGTGCTGTTCTTTTGTCTGCTGCTTGTAAACCCAGTGCGCGGCAATCCCCAGCTCGGCCACTTCGTGCATGGCTGTGCTGCGGATTTGAATTTCAACCCGCATGTTTTTGGGGCCAATGACCGAGGTATGCAGCGAACGATACCCATTTAATTTGGGCACACTGATGTAATCTTTAAATCGACCCGGAATAATCTGGTATTTGCTGTGAATCACCCCCAGCGCGGCGTAACAGTTGGGCGTGCTGTCCACAATTAACCGAAACGCCACCAGATCCGTCAATTGATCAAAGGACAAATCCTTTTTTTGCATCTTCATCCAGATGGAATAGGGCTTTTTTTCCCGCCCCTGAATGCGGACGTTCAGGCCCGCTTCTGCCATATCCTGTTTCAGCTGTTCAACAACCTCAGAAAAATTTTGCCGGCTGTCTTCCTGCAGCAGGGCCATGCGCTGAATGATGGACTGACGGGCCTCGGAATGCAATTCTTCAAAGGCCAGATCCTGCAGCGCATCCTTGATGTCATGAATTCCCAAACGCTCGGCCAGGGGGGCATACAGCTCCAACGTTTCATGGGCAATACGCGCCCGCTTTTCCGGTTTGGGCAAAAAGCTGAGGGTTTGCATGTTGTGCAGCCGATCCGCCAACTTGATCATCAAAATCCGGATATCCTCGGACATGGCCAAAACCAGCTTGCGGAAATTTTCCGCCTGTTGCATGGCCGCCGTTTGCAGCTTGATTTTGGACAGCTTGGTCACCCCCTCAACCAGCTGCGCCACTTCATCGCCGAATTTTTTTTGAATGTCTTCGATGCTGGCCGATGTATCCTCCACCGTATCATGCAACAAAGCCGTGGCGATGCTGGCGCTGTCCAGATGCATACCGGCAAGAATTTCCGCCACCGCCACCGGATGGGAAAAATAGGGATCACCGGAAGAGCGCATCTGCCCCTCGTGCTTCTCCTGCGCGTAGTCGTAGGCACGGCCCACCAGGTCCATCTGGGCCCGTGGATCATAGCTTTTCATTTTTTCCAGCAATGCGCTGCGTGAAAGCATGGCGTTGGTCGTCTCCTACCCTGCAGTATAACATACCGTGTATGAAAAAATGTACACTGCCTTTTAAAATATGCTACAGAATCCTTTGTGTTTAAAAAAATAAAAATGATGACCCAAAGTCTGGATATGGTGCCTTCCTGCGATGATACAGACGATGTGATGCGGGCCCAGAGCGTTTTAAAAACAGAGGCTGAGGGCCTCCTCGCCCTCGCCCACGCCCTGCCCCCCTGTTTTCCCGATGTTGTGAGCCTGTTTTTTCGCACCCGTGGCCATGTGATTTGCAGCGGCATTGGAAAAAGCGGCCACATCGCCCGCAAAATTGCGGCCACGTTGGCATCCACCGGAACCCCGTCTTATTTTGTCCATGCAGCAGAGGCCAACCACGGCGATTTGGGCATGATTACACAGGCCGATGCCATTTTGGTTTTGTCCGAATCCGGCAGCAATAGTGAACTTCAGGGGATTTTGGATTATGCCGGTCGCCTGAACATTCCGCTGGTGGGCATGACGCGGGATGCCCAAAGTGCCTTGGGTCGAGCTTCGGATTATGTCCTTTTGATGCCGTCGGCCCAAAACGCCTGCCCTTTGGGCCTTGCCCCCACCACCATGACCACCATGATGCTGGGGTTGGGGGATGCGCTGGCGGTGACATTGCTGCAGCGTCGCGGCTTTACACCCCAGGATTTTAAGGGGTTTCATCCCGGGGGAAAACTGGGCAAAAATTTACTGACCATCGCCGATTTGATGCACACAGGATCCGCCATCCCCACCGTGAACCAAACGGACACCATGAAAACGGTGATTATGGAAATGACCGAAAAACGCTTGGGCTGTACTGCCGTTTTGGATGACAAACAATGCCTGATCGGTGTCATCACCGATGGGGATTTGCGCCGTCACTTAACGCCGGATCTGCTGACCCAAACCGCCGAAAGCATCATGCACCCCCACGTGCGCACGCTGCAGTCCCAGACTTTGGTCAAAGACGCGCTGGCTTTTATGAACCGCCACCAGATCACCTCTGTTTTTGTTGTTGACGATCATGGGGTTTTGTGTGGCATACTGCATCTTCATGATTGCCTGCGGGCAGGTTTCGCAAAACAAGAATAAGACGCAAAGTCCCATGGCAAAAACCGCCAAAACGCTACCTAAGGAGAACCCATCCCACGGGGAATCCGCCCCTTTTTCTGTTGTGCCGCCACCCCTGAAGCCGGCTAATCAGGGGGCATTCGTTGTCTTAAAGCCCAGAAATCTTTGGGGGCTCACCATGATTCGCGCTTTGTTAACCGTGTCTACTTTGAGTATTGTGGCCTTGGGGCTGTATGTCTACACGCCGGCCTTTATCACAAAAACGATTCCCTTGGCCAATGTGTCCCTGATGGGCAACGACAACGCGCTGACAGGACTGGTGATTCAGGGGCTGGATCAACAGCAAAAGCCCTTTACCCTGCATGCCAAAAGCGCCCATGCCCCAACGCTGGAATCCGATGTTCTGCTGCACAAGGTGCGGGCTGATTTAACGGCTGGCGGGGGCAATCCCCTGTCCCTGACCTCTGATGAGGGGGTTTTTAATCAAAAAAAACAAACGCTTCATCTGAAAGGGAATGTCATACTGCTTAAAAAACAGGACTCTTTCCGCCTAAAAGACCTAATCATTGATCTGAAAACCCAGCAAGCCACCAGCCTATCCGGCGTGAATGCCGCTTTGCCCATGGGCCAGATCACAGCCGAAGGCCTGCGCATCACCGATCAGGGCAAAACCATCACGTTTGAAGGCAAAAGCCACTTCACCCGAAACACTGCCCCCGCCCCCAGCCCCGCTACGACTGATCATCCCTGATGGTTTTGTGGGTTTTTTTTCTTTGGCTTGTGTTGGCTCCCTCTTCCTTTGCCGCTGAGGATGTCCCCTCCCCTGCCCCTGTTGGGGCTTTGCAGCTCAACGCCGCAAAGCAGCTGCAGTGGAAGCCTGAGGATCAAGCGCTAGAGGCCATAGGCAAAGTCAATCTAACCTACAAAGGTTTTGTTTTACAGGCCAACAGAGCGCGTCTGATGTATCAGGGTGATGGGGCGGCACCCCCCCAAAACCCAACCTCTGCCCCCGATATGACCGCCATTCGCGCGTTTGATTTAGAAGGGGCGGTCGTTTTGAAAAACCCCCTCTATGAAATCACCTGCCAGCGGGCCCGTTATCAGTTTTCTGACCAGCGCCTGCACCTGACCGGGAATCCCGTGGTGGTTAAAAACACCCGTGATACCGCCAAAATTTGGGGCACCGTCACGGTGGATCTGGCCCATTCCCGCATTGACGGCGTGGGGCCGGTGCATCTGTCCAGGGAAACCTATGACGTCAAAGGTCAGGATATGACCCTGATCTTTTTGCCGTGGGATCTCAGCCAACTTCAGGATGCGGCGCTCAGCACGGCGGCCATCCTCAGGGACGTTGTGCTGACCTATCCGGACCTGAATGTCACGGGAAACCACGGCCTTTATGAACAGGGGCCGCAAACGGTGACCTTAACCTCTAACGTCATCATCACCCGTCAAAACAGCGTGATTCGCACGGAAAAGGCTGTTTTGGATTTAACCACGCGGCGGGTGCGCCTGAGCAGCCCCAACCAACCCGTGACGGGCAACATCCATGTTCCTGATTTTGAAAAAACCAAGGATGCCCCTAACCCCCAGCCCAAGGATACCCCCTAAATGCTTTCCCCTGTTTCTGAGCCCTGTCTGGCCGGCTATCATCTGGAAAAAAGCTACGGCGCAAAAACCATTGTATCCGATGTCAGTTTGCATGTGAAACGGGGGGAAATCGTGGGCCTTTTGGGGCCCAACGGCGCGGGGAAAACAACCTGCTTTTATATCATGACGGGTCTGGTGCATCCCAGTGCGGGCCGCATTGTTTTGGATGGTCAGGATGTCACGGCCCAGCCCATCGACAACCGCGCCCGCCTTGGATTGGGCTATCTTCCCCAGGAAAGCTCGATTTTTCGGGGCCTAACCGTGGCGGAAAACATCATGGCCATTTTGGAAATCACGGAACCGAACAAGGCCGTGCGGCAAAAAAAACTGGATCGCCTGCTTGAGGAATTCAAACTCACCGCCTTGAAAGGCGCCAAAGGCGAAATGCTCTCTGGCGGAGAGCGCCGCCGCACCGAAATTGCCCGCGCCTTGGCCGCCGATCCGGCCTATATTTTGCTGGATGAACCCTTGGCCGGCATTGACCCCATCGCTGTGGCGGACATTCGGGATTTGGTGCATCAGCTGAAAAACCGAGGCCTAGGGGTTTTGATTACGGACCACAATGTGCGCGAAACCTTGGCCATGGTGGATCGCGCCTATATCCTGCACAAGGGACAGGTCCTGCGCGAGGGAACGCCCCAGCAAATCATCCACGATCCCGACGTCAAAGATGTTTATTTGGGGGAAAGTTTTGCCTGAAAGCCGCTCAGGGCATCTTTTGGCACACTTTTTGAATCTCCATAAAGGACAAAAACCACATCCCCAATGGGAGATACCATCATGGACCACGCCCTAACCGCGCTTTTAGACGAAACCCTCCCTGCCGCGGGAGGAACATCACAGGATATCCTGCTCACCAACCATTTTGGGGATTTTGTGGTGCATGCCGATACCGTGCTGACCTTTGATTATGGCATCATTGGCTTTTCGGAATTCAAAAGTTTTGCGCTGGTGAAACTTCCCCATCTGGACACCGAAACACCGTTTCGTTTGCTGGTATCGCTGGATGAACCCCATTTGTCCTTTATTGTGTTTCCCACCACGTGCCAATCCCCTTTGATTGACAAACAGGATGTTTCGGCCCTGTGTGATCGGTACAAAATTAACCCGTCGGACCTGCTTTTGCTGCACATTGCCAGCATTCATGAGGATGCGGCCTTTGGCAACAGAATCACCCTGAATCTGAAAGCCCCCATCGTCATCGACGCCAGCACGCGCGGCGCAGAACAACATGTCTTTACGGACAAAGACTACGCCCTGCACTATCGCATGGATGGCCACCGCAAAGGCCTTTAGGGGCGCCCCGCCTGACCTTTAGTCCCGTGGCAACACGCCTTTTTCGCGGTAATACTGCTCCGCGCCGGCATGCAAAGGGATACTGGCCCCATCCAAAGCCCGCCGCAGAATCATAGATTTTCCCTGATGATGCCCGTTGGCCAAAAACGCCTGTGTCATGGGGTGCCATAACGATGCCGTCATATCATGAACTCTGGGCACCTTTTGCGTATCCGTCACCAGCCATAAGGCCGGAATGGCAAGGCTTGGCACCGCCTTCGTTCCGGGATAGATGTTTTCGGGAATCATCGCAGGACGATAAAATGTTGGATCCATGGGGGATTGAAACGGTATGGGCAACAAACGCAGGGGCACCCTTCCCCCCAAATCCACAATGGTCCCCAACGGCGTTCCCCCCACCAGCAAAAACCCATCCAATGTCCCTTTTTCCAGATCTTCCGTGGCCCTTTCCAGTTTTAAAAAAACAGGATGAAAGGATTTCAGGGAAACCCCATAATAGGGCAACAAAATCGGCAAACTGGCGGCTGTCCCCGAAAACGATTCCCCCATGCCGATTGTGCGTCCTTTGATGTCTTTTAAGGTATTCAGGGCAGAATTTTCCTTCACCACCCCATGAATCACATCATCATACAAACGGGAAATCATCCGCAAATGGGGCGCGGGCCCCTGTTTTTGAAACGGCCCCAAACCATAAAACGCGTAATAGGCCAAATCCGCCTGAACAATGGCCGATTCCAATTGTCCTTTTATCAGCAGATTGATGTTTTCCATGGACCCCTCTGTGGACTGGGCCACGGCCACCAAACCCGGTACGCCGCAGCTGCCGCCTTTATCACAGGGTCGCGACCCCTCAGGATTGCTGATGGCATTGGCCAGCAATCCCCCCATCAAAAAATACGTCCCGCTGCTGGTTCCCGTGCCGATGCGCAAAAACGATCCGTCCGCTAAGCAGGGACCCGCCCCCCCCAGCACCCCCACGAAAGCCATGAAAAAAAGGAAAAAACGGCCGCCCATGACCCCACCACCCTACCGTGACGAGGCGTCTTGCAGAACCGTCCGCAAATCCTCGGCCCGGGCATTGCTGACGGATCCTGTCATCACAATGTCCTGCAGGGAAATCGACTGGCCATAAAATTGACGGGCCAGATCCGAACGATTGCGGATGCTGGATCCATCCAGCGAAACCCCCACATACAAACCCGACGACTTGGCCACCACAACAAAATCCGTTTTTGATGACACATCCGTTCCCCCGCTGATATTCGCCCCTAAGGTGGCCACAGCAATCCCCGCATCGCCCCCAAAACGAAAATGGCCCTCCAGCACTTGGGACAACTGCTCTTTGGATTGCACAAAAATCATGGTTTCCGAAACAGACACCCCAATCTGCAGACCCAAACTGCCCCCACCAATGTCCACAAAACCAGGATACGACCACGATCCGTCATCCAGCCGGCCCAAAATGACGCCGCTGCCCCCTGATCCCCCGACAATCAATCCGCCCTTGTAAAACGACGGAATGATAATCACGGCCTTGCTTTCCTTCAGCCAGCGGGGGGCTTTTTCAAAATTTTTGCTGTTTAGGATGGTTTTGGCCGCAAAATACGCATCGCTGACCAGACGATCCGATGTATCGGGCCCCGCCTGTGCGGCCGTTGCCCCCATCACAATCATCATCAGGGTTATAATCCAGCGCATGGTGACCTCTCCTTTTTTTATAATGTTTATGGCGCGTCAGCCTGTGCAGGGGGTCCGCGGAATCCCTGCGCAATGATATAAAATTCTGATGATTCTTTGCGGCTGGCATCTGGCTTGTACCGAGACACACGATCAAAATCCCTGCGGCAGGCTTTTAAAAAATCCTGTGTTTCCGACCCATCAAAGGATTTTATGACCATACACCCCCCCACAGGCAACATCATCAACGCCCATGATAAAACCAAATCACACAATGCCATGACTTGCAAATGATCTGTTGCCCGATGGCCGGTGGTGTTGGGGGCCATATCACTCAGAATGACCTGTGGGACGCGCCCCCCTAGGGCTTCTTGAATCACAGCCTGCGCACTGTCGTCCTGCAAATCCGCGCACACAACCGTGGCGCCAGACAACGGATCCATGGGCAGACGATCCACCGCCACAACATGACATCCCTGATGAACGCACCACTGTGTCCAGCTGCCAGGGGCGGCCCCCAAATCCAACACCACCGTGCCCGCATGCAAAAACCGATATTTTTGCTGAATGTCCTGCAATTTATACACGGCGCGGGACCGAAACCCCTCGGCCTTAGCCTGATGAACAAAGGGATCCCGATCCTGACGTTTCAGCCAGCGATTCGTGATTTCACTATGCTGTTTGTTGAATTTTCGGATGGATTTTTCAAAACGCATGACGCACCATCACTCTTTCAAATCTTGTATAGCTTTTTCCATAATCTTTGCCCTTTCCGGTTTTTGGGCCCGCAAAAACAAACCCTGGGCCCGGACAAATGCGTTGGCAGCCGCCGCGCGATCCACCGTCATCAAAACATTGCCGATGCGTTCGTGACATTGGGCTTGATTGTAAAGATCTCCACCTTGTTCGTAAAGAAACAAAGCCCGCGTATAAAACTCAATCACCATGGGCGTGGCCCCCCCGCTGTCCAGCACCTGATCCGCCGTTACAACCAAAAACGTTGCCGCCCGTTTCTTTTTTCCCTGAGACATCCACAGATCCACCGTTTGATCCACAATCCCAGGAATGGACGAAAACTGCCGATATTTCACCGCCACAGACAACAGCTGTTCATAAAAATAACCGGATAACAGGGGGTCATTGCGGGCCTGAATGGCCTCTTTCGCCCGCTGCATAATATAAGTTGTCATGATTTTATCGCCTTTTTTGGCGTAAACCAAGGCCTTCATAATTTCCACGTCTGCGGCGCCGTAGATATCATCCGCTTGACGATACAATGTCTCCGCGTCAAACAATGCCGTTAACGCATCATCCCAAGATTGTTTTTCCACCAGAGTTTCCGCCTGTCGATAGGCATGGCCCGCCTTTTTTTGATCCGTTCCCAAAACCCAGTAATCGTATACCGACGACCACCCCATGAACAAAACGCCCAGGGCGAAAAGAACCACAAAAATGATCTTTACGCTTTCGGGACCACGGAAAAACGACGCAGCAAATGCCTTCAAAGAAAGCCAAAAACGCCAACGCTGGAAATTTATCATTTCTTAAACCTTTTGCGCCATACTTTAAAACAGAAACCAATGACTTTCGAGAGTTTTTATGTTTTTTGGGATTTTGGAACAGTGCTTCAGTCACCTTAAAGATCTGGCGAAGTTTACCCGAAGCTCTCATACCCATCTGCGCAATCTGGAAATGCGCCAGCGGGCCCTGTCAGAGCTGATTGCCCAAGACGCCGTGGATCAGGACGAGCTGTTTGCCGAACTGGATGCCATCGAAATGGCCCTGATTGACGAAGCCATGTCCCTGTCCGAAGATATGCTGTGGCCCGACCCTGTGCCCCAGCTGACTTACCCCTCGTTTCGCAAAAGCGGCAACGATAACAAGCGGCTTCGGGTTTTGGAAAGCGTTTAATCGCCCCCAGACGCATCCCTTTTTTTGGGCTTGCTCTTGACAGACGTTTGCAGGGTTTTGACCAAATCAAAAATACTCTTGCGAACATCTTCATCCGCGATGGCATAAAACGCCTGCAGGAACTCCAGAGAATCCCGACGTTTCAACGGATCCACGTCGTCCCCGTAACCTTCGCCGTCCTCGTGCAGATGATACACCATGGTATCATCCTGATCGTAGGCTTCCATATGCTCAAAGAAAAACGTGATGGGCACATCCAGTGCGCGGCTGATTTCAAACAGGCGGCTGGCACTGATCCGGTTGGCACCCCGTTCATATTTTTGAATCTGTTGAAAGGTCAAACCAATTTTATCACCCAAATCCCCCTGGGTAATTCCCAACATATTCCGCCGAATACGGAGTCGCTGGCCCACGTGGGAATCCACAACATGAGGACTTGACATAATTTTTTTTCCTTGGTTTTTCCATAAAAAAATAAAAATACGATTGTATGGCGCCGTTGTCAATACCTATGATTGTATTTTTTGGGTCTCCAACGGCTTTTTTTCAACTTTTTTT
>Ga0164292_10004518_pt1 | contig 11329 bp, 6 predicted proteins | sample GEODES117metaG_FD_111486 | JGI IMG/M metagenome (GOLD analysis project Ga0164292, IMG submission 111486) | Eutrophic lake water microbial communities from Lake Mendota, Wisconsin, USA - GEODES117 metaG | ecosystem: Environmental > Aquatic > Freshwater > Lake | place: USA: Lake Mendota, Wisconsin... | reverse complement strand
TTGGTCGATGACGGCAGCGGTGACGGGTCGGGGGATAAACTCGACGCCTATGTCGGCGCACCTTCGGTGACGGTGATTCGTCACGCCGCGAATCGTGGCAAAGGGGCGGCGATCCGCAGCGGCCTCGAAGTGGCCACCGGTCAAGTGATCGTGATTCAGGATGCGGATCGCGAATATGACCCTGAGGACTTTCGTTACCTGTTGCAACCGATCCTCGAAGGCCGAGCGGACGTTGTTTATGGGACTCGCTACGGCCATAGCGATCGGCAGGTTTCCCCGCTTTGGCATGCCTGGGTCAACGGGTGGCTGACCCGATTGGCCAACCTGGCGATCGGGTTGCAGCTCAGCGACGTCGAGACGTGCTACAAGATGGCCCATCGGGACGCGTGGCTAGCGATCCGCGACGAATTGCGGGAAGAGCGTTTCGGGATCGAGATCGAGTTGACGGCCCGCTGGGCCAGACGAAAGATGAGGTTCTACGAGCGACCGATCCGTTACCAGCACCGCTGGTACGCGGAAGGAAAAAAGATCGGCTGGAAGGATGGCGTAGCCGCTTTAGGTTGCATCTTGCGGTACGGGGTCCTGAGGCGATAAATCGGTGAATCGACCGCCACCGGAAAATCAACGGTTGCCGCCCGAACCCCTTTCCGGATACAGTTCATGGTCAACGCATGAGCCTAAGCGATTTTGCTTCGACATAATCACGTCGCCGTCTTGGAACACCGGGAATCGACAAGGGATCTGCCGGCCGCGAAGAATCGGCTAGGGAGTAAGCAGGCAGGATGCAAACGAGGTGCGAGGTCGGCGTTCAGACAGGCGAGAGAGGACAGGCGAGAGAGGACAGGCGAGAGAGGGCAGGGCGGACAACGAACGGAATCGGGGAGTGAACCGGAATCGCGATTACGACCATCGGATACGCCGTGAAGAGCGTGTCTGCTAGCACGAGGAGGTATTGAGGATGCTTAGCGAATCGAAGATCAAGGCGATGGAAATCCTGCTCGTCGAGGACGGATTGCTCGACGCCAAGGTGACGATCGAAGCGCTGCACCGATCGCTCGTCCATCACCGCTTGACGCTGGTGCGAACCCGCGAAGAGGCGATCCGCTTCCTCAACCAGGAGGGGGTCTTCGGCCGAGCCCCCAGCCCCGACCTGTTGCTGTTGGACCTTTGCCTCCCGGACGGTGACGGGTTAGACATCGTCAGGCGGATGAGACAATTTCCTGACCGCAGGGCGGGAATCCCGGTGGTCGTTTTGACCGCGTCCGATGACGAGCAAACGCGGGCCCGATGCGACTCGATGCAGATCGACGATTTCATCTCCAAACCGGTCGACGAATCGCAATTCCTGCGGGTCGTTCGGGAACACAAACGGTTGTTGATGTTCAGCCACTCTCCGGTGGGATCCGTTTAGCACCGCCCGTTTAGCCCCACCGGAGCATTAGGTCCGTGACCGAGCCTCCAACCCGTTACCGAATCGCGATCCCGCTGGCCGCGATTTGCCTGTTGGCGATTCTCAGCTCGCGCTTCGGCGGGTGCCTGATTGGCAACGAACGCCTGGGGTTTCGTGACGTCGGTTTTTTCTTCACGCCCCTTTATGGCTATTTGGCAAAGCGGGAATCAGACCAAGCCTTACCGTTGCATAACCCGCTTGACGAATTGGGGGTCGCGATCGCGGGCGAGACGACAACCGCCCTCTTTTATCCGCCGCGTCGTTTGATCTTCGGGTTGATCGCCTCACCAGAAACCGCGATGGGATGGTACGTGGTCTTGCACCTGGTGCTGGCGGGGGTAACCGCGGCTTACGCGGCCCGCCGTGCCGGGGGTGCCGATTGGGGGGCTGCTTTGGCGATGATCGTCTATCCCCTTTCGGGCCCGATCCTGTTTCTTTATTGCAACCCGCCCTTTCTGGTTGGGGCGGCTTGGATGCCGCTGGCGATCGCCGGCGGCTTGGGATTGGCCGCGCGACCCTCCTGGCGCGATTCGCTAATCACCGGGACGACGCTCGCGATGATGACCCTGGGGGGTGACCCCCAATCGGCGGTGCATGTGATCCTGATCGGCTTCGCGATCGCGCTGACCACACTGTGTCGCGATCTCGGAAACGGCATGAAAACCTTCGCACGACTTTCCGTCGCACTCGCGCTGGCGACTCTACTCGCCTTGCCACAGGTCATCGCCTCTGTCTCGCAGGGACTGCTCAGCGTCCGCTATGGTACCGCGGCGCGCGATGACACCTACGCGTTTAGCGTCGCCCCATGGCATTGGGCCGAATTCGTGCTGCCGATGGCGAGCGGTCACCTCTTTCCGACCTATTCCCGGATCAGCCAACTCGTGCCGGGCGATGGCCGGATGTGGGTGGCGACACTCTACTGCGGTTTGATCCCGGTAGCGCTCGTCGCCCGCCGTTATCGTTGGTCCGGTCGCGATCGGCTCGATGGCTGGGACACCCTGTTGCCGATCGCCCTCCTCGCCGCACTCGGAAGTTTCGGAGCGGGGTACGCGCTGCGGATGGCGACCACGACCGCTGGATCGACAATTTCAGATCAGCACGTCGTCGCCGCAATGGAACCGCATCGCTCCGGCGACAAATCAGCGCGAATTGACGACCGATCGATTCCGCGGCACGGGCAGGCAACCGCACCGGGTGACGCGGTCGGAGGTCTCTATTGGTGGTTAACGGTCTTGGTCCCCGGCTATTCCGGATTCCGGTATCCGGCGAAGTGGCTTTCGCTCGCGGCCTTGGGCGTCGCGATCGCCGCGGCCCGAGAATTTGGGGGGTGGTCGCCTGGGCGGCGGGCGGGTTGGGTTACTGATCTGATCGGTTGGGCGGTTGTCGCAACGGCGATTGCCGCGGCGATCGTGATCGCATTGACGCGATACCGTCTTGCGGCCGCCGGGGCATCGATGCCCGCCGATCCGATCTGGGGACCGCTGGACATCGACCGAGCGGTCAGCGACCTGATGTTATCGCTCGCTGGTGTCCTGGCCGTAGCGCTGCTGGGGACATTGTCGCTGGGCCGTGATCCGGTCGCGCCGAACGGGCCATCTCGACATGCCCTTATCGCGATGCCTTTACTCCTCTGCGGCATCGACTTGACGATCGCGGCTTGGCCGACGGTTGCGACCGTCGACAGGGTTCAAGAGCGGCGCGCCTCGCAAGTCCTCGACGCGAGCGCGACAACTCACCCCGCGTCACGAATATCCGGTAGCGGCGCCAGCGTCCGTGACTCCCTTCCCCCGCGAGCGGTGCGGTTCGCGGATCGGGGTTGGCCTACGGCGTTCGCACGAACCCCATCTTCGGGTCGGCAACGTTTGCAGGATGCCGAAATGTCGATGCGTGCATTCGGCTTCGGCCGATGGCACCTGACTCAAGGTCATGGCGTCGTGAACCCGATGTTGTCGCTCCCGGGTCGCCGCATGGCGACTTTTTGGGAAGCGGCCAACGGGATAGCGCGCGAATCGGATCGGGCAGGGCAGGCCAGTTTTTGGGGGGCGATCCTGCGCTGGCTCGCGGTCGACACGATCCGAACCAACGCCGAATCACCGCCGCGCGACGTGGTGGGTAACGAGGCCAAAATCGCTTGGCACGGCGAGTGGCAACGGATCGAACCACAACGCGATGTCGACGTTGTGTCGATGCGACAACGGCTGAAGGAAATCGCTTCGGGTTCCGCAACCGCGGCCCGCATCCTCGTCGAATGTGGCCTTGAAGGGTTCGACCCGATCGAAAGTTCCGCGCCGGTTCCTGGAGCAGAATCGGTGAAGGTCGAGGTCCTCGAAGCCGCCCGTGACCTTTGGCGTGTTCGCGTGACGTCGGGGCGACCGGGCCTAGTGGTTTGGAAATATTTCCAAGACGGGAACCTCAAAGGGTCGCTGATCGCTCAGGGAGGTCAACTCCCGGGCGTGGCCCATCCGACCGAAGTCTACCGCTGCGACCACCTCTTTTGCGGCGTCTTCGTACCGGCGGGCGATCACTTGGTCGAAGTGCGTTATGAACCTCGCTGGCTGTCGCCAGCGATCTTCGCTTGGGGCTTGGCGTGGCTGGCCGTCACACTGGGCTGCATCGGCCGGGGTTGCCCTTCACTGTGGGTGGCGACGTACCGATCGAACTCTGCCAACATTCTCAGGTAGATCGGCCCGGGGCGGCCTTCGGCGATCCGCGCCCCATCGACCCGGTCGGCAAACCACAACCCGTTGTCGGTCCCCATCAGCCAGACTTCGTCGGCATTTCTAAACTCGGCGGGGAAGATGGTTTCGTGTTTCCAGGTCAACCCGAGCTTGTCTGCCAATTGACGCACAACCCCCTGGGTGACACCCGGTAAGACCTGCGACGCGGTCGGCGAGTAAACCTTGCCGTCACGCACGATGACCACGTTCGCGATCGAAGTGTCGGTGATGGAACCGTCCTCATCGATCAGCACACCCAGCGCGCCAGGGGTCAATTGTCGCGCCGCCATGTCAGCGGCGAAATAATGCAAGCGACAGCGGACTTTGATGTCCCGCGGCCAGCAACGGGCCGATGGTTGCTGCACATCGGTGATCACCAAAGGCTCACCCTTCAGACGACGCTTCCGGGTCGCGGCGGGGTCGAGCGGGTTGAGGTGGATGATATGTGTCGGTTTCGAACGCGGCCGATCGATGCGGCCGGGTGTCGCCAACATCGTGATCCCGAAATCACCCACCGACGCGCACCAATCCCGATTCCGATCGATCACTCGCTGGATCGATGCGGCGGCGACCAGGGGATCGGTCGGCAGCAAGATCTTGAGGTGCTCCAGAGTCCTCCGCCAGCGCGCCAGGTAGTCGGGCAACTCGAAGACCCTTCCGCCGTAAGTACGCAACCGCTCGACCGCGATCGCACCCTGTCGAACGCCGATGTCCTGAACGGGAATCGCCAGGGCGGAGATCGATACCCACTCCTCGCCCCCTTGATCCACCCAGGCGAGTGTCTCAGTCGAATCGCTCATCGCGTGTGCCTCGGTAGCGTGACCGAGTTCGTATGGGAAGCCTTTTCTTCGCCGAGCGTGATCACTCGGAACCAAGAAATAGCATATCCGAAAAGAGGGCGGCGATCGAAGCCCCGGCGTTGCATGACCGGTTGTAATACTCCTTTTCGCTGTGGATCAGCCCCATCGCGGAAGCGCAATTGCGGGCGGTCATCGCGATGGGGGCACCATCGACACCGCTGGGCGGACGGCGGGGCCCGATAAACCCCAGCGCGGGGGTCAACGAACCCGGCTCGATCAACCTATACCGCTTCAACACGGCGTCGCGACTGTTGTAGAAGACGGCCAATCTACCGATATTGTGGCCGGCCAACCCATGGTGCTGCCCTTCGTCCAACCAACGCGCCTCCAGGGCAGGGGCCAGGAGAGCGACCGGCAGGTTGGCACCCCGGACCGGGTCGCCACTGAGCTGTCGCCCGCCGAGAACCCCACCGGCCAACGCGTGCAGCGCCCCGGTCGTCACGCGGGCACCAAAGCTGTAGGCCACGATCGCGACGGGAATGTCCCGGCGAATCAACTCCCGAAGCAACCAACCCAAATACAAACCCTCCGCTTCGGTCATCTGCGCTTTCGTACGGCCGTCCCGCAACGGCATCCCCGACTTGTCGCTCGGCCACGTGAACATCGCGAAGTCATAGCCACCCTTCGGTAGGTGTTGCGCTAGTTTCCCGTGCACGAACCGACCTCGTTCCAACGCCTCGGACGAGGAGATCCGATTCCCATGAACGTGAAGGATCAAAGGGCGTGAAGGGCTTAGCCCATCAAAGAAAGAACCGAGGTCGGTCGGCCACGCCCTGCCGACGCCGTCGACCTTCGAGGCATCCAGGTCAGGCGAGTCCAAATCGACACAGCCGCAACTGGTCGGCAAGCGACGTGAACTCACCAGCCAAAGCGAGGTTGTCGTGGTAACCGCTTCCTCCGGCGGCGGGCAATCTTCCGCCGGATCTGCAACGCCTTCCCCTTCATCGGTGATCACGACGCCGACATCACTCGGCGCCGCAACTGGCTCGTCCGAAATCCCGAAACCGTCATCAACCTGTTGGTCATCGAGACCGACAACCGCCGCGGGATCCGACGAATGTCCCTGGCCTTCCGCATGGATCAAACGCACCGAACCTGCCGCACTGGGACCTGCCGCACTGGCACCTGCCGCGCTGGCCGCACTGGCCGCGATGACGGTGATGCCGAGGATAACGATCGTGAGGGTGATACGCGGCATGTTTGCGTAGCGCTAGGAAGGATGTTGCGAATATTCCTCAAATTGTTGCACAAAAAAATCAAGTGTCGCTTGCTTGATGGTCATCACGTCCTAGATTTGTGCGGCTCGATGTTCGAGTCGCACGGTCACGCTCGGTTTGCTTATCAAGGTAAATGTAATGAACTTCCGTCTTATCACCATGATGACGGCTGTGCTGGTGACGACCGCCGGCAGTGGCTGCTCGGGCATGCGAAACTTCCTCTTCGGCCGTGGCGCAGCTTGCGGCGCGAACTGCGCGACTCCAGGTTATGTCGAACCCGGCTGCGGTCACGAAATCGCCTGCGGCACTGAAATCGCCTGCGGCACCGAAGTCGGTTGCGGTCACGAACCGGCCCCAGCCCCCCATGGCTTCGGCGGTTGCGGTTTGCTCAAGGGACTTGGCCTTTGCAAAGGCTCGGACTCGTGTGGCTGCGGGAATCATGGCTCCGGCAGCGGCTATTACAGCGGCTACTCCCCGATGGGATCGGACCCTTACGCCCGATACGAGGGTGAGGTCGTCGGTTCCGAGGTGATCGGCGAAACCTACGGTGGTTACCCCGGACCGGTGGTGAGGGAAGGGATCGTCGGAGAAACCGTCCTCCCTGGGACGACAATCGTTCCAGGGACCTCGGGCTCGACGATGTTGCCACCCGGCACCGTGATCCCAGGGACTTCCGGTTCGACGATCATCCCAGGGACGATTTCTCCCGGGATGAGCGGATCAAGCGTGATCGTCCCCGGGACCACTTCGAAGGATAACTTCGGCGCTCGCAGTGGCGAACGGATCATCGGCCTCGACCCCCAACCGGTCGCACCGCCGAAATGACACCCTCGAAAATCCCTGTGACCATCCCGCGGGTCGCCTCGACCGGCGATGGTTACGACTGGGTAGGGCAACACCGATCGTTCCTAACGTGCGGCCTTTGAGAGATTTACCTCCCCGACAGGGTTGAGCGGTGGCATAATACTTGGAACGTCGATCATCAACGCAGGGGCGTGCGACCCGGTGGGGTTTCATCCCGCGGGTGTCACGTCCTTGATGCCGTTGTTATCGCGACCGTCTCGCTTTGACCCCTGGTGAGTGGGCCGGCCCGCTGAAGCGACGCGTGGATGATCGGTCCGCATGCTCCGCTGCTGATCCTTCGAGGCGAACTCTCAAGCTATGGCGAACGATCGAAGCCGTCCCGCATTTTCTCCGCTCACCCGCCGCGACTGGATGGCGTCGGGTATTTGCGCGGCCATCGCCGCCACGTCGGCAACGACGGGCCGCTGCCAAGATGGCCGTGACGGACCGCAAGGAAAGGGGAAGGGGACTCGAGAAGAATCCGGCCTTGTTCGCCCAGACGCTACGGCACAGGATGCTTTTGAGAAAGGTTCCCAGGCGACACCCGATGACGGTTCTTGGCGATTGTCCTACGCCGCCCCGCAGACCCAGCGGTGGAGCCTCGGTTTGAAATTGAACACCGCGGGCGCGACCTGCAACGATGTCTTGGCCACCTTCCCGGTCCCGATGGCTTGGCCGGAACAATCGGTCAGGCTGATCTCGACCGACATCGACCCGCTCGTCAACCGCTGGGCCTTCCGTGACCACCCCGGCGGGGCCCGACAATTCGTATGCACCATGCCGCGGGTTCCCAGCGGCGCTGATCCGGAGGTCTTGATCGAACTTGAGGTCATCAAGTCCCGCATCATGCCCCCTGTCGAGACTTCGGACTTGCTCGTCCCGCAAAGGACGAAATCGGAACTGAAGGCATTCCTGGGGGTCAGCCCCTACATCGATACCGGTAATTCCCAACTCCGATCGATCGCGAAGGAACTCGCGGAACGAAACCTTCCGAACGCGTGGTCACGGGTCGAATCGATTTATGACTGGGTCCGCGAAAACGTCCAATATGTCGAGGGAGACCTCAAGTCGGCATCCCAGGCGATCCGCGATGGCGACGGCGATTGCGAAGAATTGACGAGCGTCTTTGTCGCACTCTGTCGGATCAACAAGATCCCCGCCAGAATGGTGTGGATCCCCGACCATTGCTACCCCGAGTTCTACCTCGAGGACGAACAGGGGAAGGGGACTTGGTTCCCCTGCCAGGCGGCCGGTACAAGGCAATTCGGCGAAATGGACGAATACCGGCCGATTTTGCAAAAAGGAGATCGGTTCAAAGTTCCCGAGAAGGGGCAACAGGTGCGATACATCGCCGAGTTCTTCCGTTGTGTCCCCGCCGGCAACCGGCAACCCCGCCCCGTCTTTGTCCGCGAAGTGATCGAGGTTTAGACCTTTATGAATCCCCCAAACGGCGGGTCCAGGTAAACCCAAGTGACACGCCAACGAGAAGTGACCATGCCCTGTTGTCGTTCGTTACTCGCCGGCCGCCTGCTGTTTGTGAAGGCGATTGTCGCGATCGCGATGGCGTTCCCTTGGCAGGCACACGGTCAGGGCCAATCGGGGCCGATCATCGCCCCGGGGATCGATTCCCTGCCGACCAATAGCTACCCGAACGACAGTTATTACCTCGCGTTGGCGCAGTACCGCGAAGGGGAGATGGCCAACGCGGCGGTCTCTTTCGAAATGGCACTCGGACGCTGTCGCAAAGACCCGCAGGGCCGCTGGCTCGATTCGATCCCAGTCCTGGCGATGATGGCGGAGTCGCTCTATCAATCAGGGGATCTGGCCGGGGCGATCGAAAACATCGATGCCGCCTTGTTGATCGCGCTGCGTCAGCGCGGATGGCTAAAGGCGATCAATTGGACGGAATTGGCATCCGGCGCCGTACGCCAACCCGATCCGGCCGCCTCGTGGGCTGGCCCTCAAGTCCCCACCGTGTTGCCGATCCCGGATCGCTTGTCGCTCGCCTCCGGTTCGGTCGACTTGACGCAAACCTTCCAACGTGGGGGCGTCGCCGAGTCGGCAAAGTTGATCCGTATCGATGCGGTCGAAATAATGCGAGGGATCGCGCTGGCGCTCTATCGCCGCGGCGTGATCCTGGGTGAAATCAGCGGCGAGTTCCCGGAAGGGGAGCAGGCGTTGCAGGCGATCCTTTACCCGCCGAACTTCAATGTGCCGATCGGCAAGGCGATCATCGGTTCGATGCGCGGGTGCGGCAAGTTCGCGGCCGGTAAGGTCGACGAATTGGCGAGCGACATTGGCAATTACGCCGCCTTCGCCGGAGGCGTTCACCCGCTTACGCCCGTGGTGCTCCTGGCGGGCGCCCGCCAGGCGGCGACGACGAACCAGCCCACCATCGCGATCGCGCTGGCGACCCGCGCGGCGACGGCGGCGTCGGCTTTAGGACAATCGGAATTCGTCGGCGAGGCGATGCTGATCGCCGCCGGGTGTGTCGATCCCGCTTCGGCCAAACCGTTGCAACTCTCCGCTTCCGCCGCAGCGATCTCTCACCAACGACGAGGCGGCTTGGCAAGCTTGGGGGCGATGGCCGCAGCGGCCGACGCGGCGCTAACCGCCGGCGACCCTGCCGCGGCGACCGCGATGTTGACTCAGCTCCGTCGGTTGATCACCCAGCGAGACTTCCAGCAACCTCGCTTGGCGGCACACGCGGATTACCTGCAGGCGGTTGCCGCGGCCCAAGCCGGCGCGTCGCTCGGTGACGGCTCGGGCGCTGTCGACGAACCGCTCTTACGCTCGATCGCCTTCGCCGGCAGCGGGGGATCGCTGATGCAGTGGGGCACCGCTCGCCGCGGGCGAAACTCGGGCCCGTCCACGCCCAGGCTTTTCCAGTTGGGCTTCGTCACGGCAGACGCTAGGTTCAAAGGGCTCAATGGCCGGGCAGTCGAGGCCCGCATCGCAGGCTATGTCAACGACCCGCCCATCGGCGTTTGGCGAAACGACCCGGTCGATGCCATCGCCTTCGCGTCATTCGACCGCAACGCCATCGCGCAAGATCAATTCGCCGCCGCCATCAAACGGGGCGCCCCCGAATCGATCTTGATCCAGGGGGATGCCTTGCTGCGGCAACGTTTCGTCTCCGCGCTGCCGCTGGGCGGCCGGGTCCAACAAGTCCGCTCCGCCGTCTCCACCAGCCGCTCGTTGCTGAGCCCCGAAACCGTCGCCTGGCTCGACCAGGGCCCGGTCGCCCTGCGGGCCATGGGCGATATCCTCGCCCTTCCCCCGGCCCCGGAAGGATCGCCCGAAGCGATCGGCAGGGGACGCCAACTCGAATCGTTAGCGACCCAGATCGCCTTATCCCGAGGCGAGATCCCGTCATCAGCACCCCACCCCCTGGCCGATAGCCAAGGCCTCACGAACCTTTCACCGGAATCAGGGCTCCTCAGCTTCATCGATATCGGTGGCGCGATCTTCTGCATCCTTGCCGCAGGCCAAAAAGTTGAGGTGTGGCCAGCCCCCGCCTCAAGGGTGCTCGCCGCCGACGTCGCGAAACTCCTCCGCGGGATCGGCTTGGGACAACGCCGGGGTGGTGGGGGCGAACCGGCAAGCGATGCGTGGGAAGACTCAGCGCTCACGCTGCGACAACGGCTCATCCCCGACGACAAGTTGCCCCTCTTCGAACCGCTCCGCCAATTGTCGATCGTCCCCGACGGGCCACTTTGGTACCTCCCGATGGAACTGCTGCCGATGGGAGCAGGCGACGACGCTAAGCTGGGCCAAAAGTTCTCGATCACCTACGCACCGACCCCGGGGTTCGCGCTCTTTCCCGCGGCGATGCCCCGGCCCGATTTAGGGATCGGATCATCCGCCGGACCTTTCTTCGTACCGCGCGATCGCGACCTGAACCAACAGCTTTACACGCAAATCACGGAGGGGCTGCCGAACCATGTGACGCTTCCGAGACAAGGGGTGCCATCGAGCAATCGGCTGGGCGAATCGCTCGGATTCTTCGCCGCCTTGGGGGTGATCACACCCGATGTGAACGCGCCATTGGCTACCGGGGTATCGCTTTTCGACGCCAATCCGACGAGCGGATCGCTCGGGGCTTGGTTACGTCTGTCGTCACGCACGCCACCGGCGATGTTTCTTCCCGGTTACCGAACGGCCGCAATCGCACCCGCGCTGGGCACCGGTCGCGAACTCTTCATGACCCTCACCGCCCTGCACGTCGCTGGGGTTCGCGAC
>Ga0164292_10004517_pt1 | contig 11330 bp, 10 predicted proteins | sample GEODES117metaG_FD_111486 | JGI IMG/M metagenome (GOLD analysis project Ga0164292, IMG submission 111486) | Eutrophic lake water microbial communities from Lake Mendota, Wisconsin, USA - GEODES117 metaG | ecosystem: Environmental > Aquatic > Freshwater > Lake | place: USA: Lake Mendota... | reverse complement strand
GGTTCACCACGCGCTCGTCCTCGAGCACCTGCGTGACCCGCTGCAGGTCGCCGTCGCGCACCGCGTCGACGGCCCGCACGAGCTGCCGCTCGACGAGTCCACCCATCATCGAGACGGCGCTGCGCATCCGCTCGATGTCGGTATCGAACTGCCTGAAGGTGTGATCGGTCATCGAGGGTCCTGCGGTGGGTCTGGGTATCGGGCCTGGAGCGCGGAGCGGATCAGCCGAAGCGGCCGGTGATGTAGTCCTCGGTCGCCTTCTTCGTGGGCTTGATGAAGATCTGGTTGGTATCGCCGAACTCGACCAGCTCGCCCAGGTACATGTAGGCGGTGTAGTCGGAGATCCGCGCGGCCTGCTGCATGTTGTGCGTGACGATCGCGATCGTGTACTCGGCCTTGAGCTCGTTGACCAACTCCTCGACCTTCGCGGTCGAGATCGGGTCGAGCGCGCTGGTCGGCTCGTCCAGCAGCACCACCTCGGGCTTGACGGCGACGGTGCGCGCGATGCACAGGCGCTGCTGCTGGCCGCCCGACAGCGACAGCCCGCTCTGCTGCAGCTTGTCCTTGACCTCGTCCCACAATGCGGCCTTGCGAAGCGACCACTCGACCCGCTCGTCCATGTCGCGCCCGTTCAGGCTCTCGTACAGGCGCACGCCGAACGCGATGTTCTCGTAGATGGTCATCGGGAACGGCGTGGGCTTCTGGAACACCATGCCGATCTTGGCGCGCAGCAGGTTCACGTCCTGGTCTTTTGCAAGCACGTTGCGGCCGTTGAAGAGGAGTTCGCCCTCGGCGCGCTGACCGGGGTACAGGTCGTACATCCGGTTGAAGACCCGCAGCAGCGTCGACTTGCCACAGCCCGACGGACCGATGAAGGCGGTGACCTTGTGGCGCGCGATGTCGAGCGAGACCTTCTTCAGGCCCTGGAACTTGCCATAGTAGAAGTCGAGATTGCGCACACGCACCGCAGGGTCTACAGCAGGCTGCCCGGCACGGCCAGCTGCATCGCCTTCGGAGCGTGCGGCGGCCTTCTGCATGGCGCCGGCGGTGCCAACTTTCAGACTGAAGTCGTTCATGGTCTTTTCCGATATGGACGCGTCAGGCCTGGACCTTGTCGCGGAACAGCACGCGGGCGGCGATGTTGATCGCCAGCACCACCAATGCGATGAGGAACGCACCGCCCCAGGCGAGCTTCTGCCAGTCCTCGTAAGGACTCATCGCGAAGTTGAAGATCACAACCGGCAGGTTGGCCATCGGCTGCGCCATGTCGGTGGAGAAGAACTGGTTGTTGAGCGCGGTGAACAGCAGCGGCGCGGTCTCGCCGATCATCCGAGCGATCGCGAGCAGCACGCCCGTGACGACGCCGCCCTTGACCGCACGCAGTGTGACCGACACGCTCACCTTCCATCGCGGCGCACCGAGCGCGAACGCCGCTTCGCGCAGGCTTCCCGGCACCAGGTTCAGCATGTTCTCCGTGGTGCGGACCACCACGGGGATCGCGATCAGAGACAGCGCCAGCGACCCGGCCCAGCCCGAGAAGTGGCCGACGGTGGCGACCGCGATCGCGAACACGAACAGGCCGATCACAATCGACGGCGCCGACAGCATGATGTCGACCACGAACCGCGTGGCCTGGGCGAAACGCGAGGACCGCCCGAACTCAGACAGGTACACGCCGGCCAGGATGCCGATCGGCGTGGAGACGACCGCCGCGAAGCCCACGATCATCAGGCTGCCGAGGATCGCGTTGGCCATGCCGCCGCCCTCGCTGCCCGGCGCGGGCGTGCTCTTCGTGAAGAAGTCCCAGCTCAGCGCCGACAGGCCGTTGTATGCGAGCGTCCAGAGGATCCACAGCAGGCCGATCAGGCCGAGTGCCATCGAGACGCTCGAGAGGACCAGCCCGACCGCATTGGTCACCTTGCGCCGACGGTACAGGCCGGGGTCGACCGCGGTGAACGAGGGGAGGTTCGTTGCCATGTGTGCCGCTCCGATCAGATGCCCGCGCGGCGCGTGCCGCGGGCGGTCAGCCAGCGCGCGGCGGCCAGCACGAAGAAGGTGATGACAAAGAGCAGCAGACCGAGCGCGAACAGCGCGGGCACATGCAGCGCGGGGTCCGCCTCGGCGAATTCGTTGGCAAGCGTCGAGGCGATGGAGTTGCCCGGCGCGAACAGGCTCGGCGCGAGCCGGTTGGCGTTGCCGATCACGAAGGTCACCGCCATCGTCTCGCCGAGCGCACGACCCAGACCGAGCATCACGCCACCGATGACACCGACCCGGGTGTACGGCAGCACGACATTGCGCACGACCTCCCAGGTGGTGCAGCCCAGCCCGTAGGCCGATTCCTTGAGGACCGGCGGCACCGTCTCGAAGACGTCGCGCATCACCGAGGCGGTGAACGGAATCACCATCAGCGCGAGCACCATGCCGGCCGTGAAGATGCCGATGCCCAGCGGCGGGCCGGCGAAAAACGGCAGGCCGGTCGCGACCAGCAGCGGCTGGACCCACGCCTGCAGCAGTGGCGCGAGCACGAACAGACCCCAGATGCCGTAGATGATGGACGGCACGCCGGCGAGCAGTTCGATCGCAGTACCCAGCGGCCGGCGCAGCCACAGCGGGCAGGTCTCGGTGAGGAACAGCGCGATCCCGAAGCTGATCGGCACCGCGAAAATCAGTGCGATCGCGGACGTTGCGAGCGTGCCGTAGATCGCGATCACCGCCCCGTAGACGTTGTCGGACGGGCTCCAGGTGGTGCCAACGAGAAAGTTGGCCCCGAAGGCCCGAAACGCGGGCCACGCCTCGTACATCAGCGACACCAGCAACCCGGCAAGCGACAGCAGCACCAACAACGCGAAGCTGAGGGTCAGGCCCTCGAACCAGCGATCGGCGCGCGCGAACGTCGCGACTCGGGCGGCGATCGCCGCCTGGGTGGTTGGGCTGTGAGCCGACTGCGTATCACGCTTCATCGTGTCGTCATCGGCCGGGTGCGTCGCGGAAGTGCTCATGATCGTCCAGTTGGCGGTCTGCGAAGCCGACGGGATACGCAACCGCGTCGCCACCGTTTCGAGAGTCGCGCCGAGCCATCAGGCCCGGCGCGGGGTCGGACTCAGTTGAGGACAGCCTTGCCCGAGGCGTCCTTGATGTCCTTCCAAGAGCCCTCGACCGCCTTCACGACGGCCGGCGGCAGCGGCACGTAGTCCAGGTCGGTCGCGAGTTTCTGGCCGTTGTTCAGCGCCCAGCGGAAGAACTTGAGCGCGTCGGCCGATCGTGCACCATCGGTGGCGGCGCGGTGCATCAGGATGAACGACGCCGAGGTGATCGGCCATGCGTCCGGACCGGCCTGATTGTTCAGGTTCGCACCGAACCCCGGGGCGCTGTTCCAGTCGGCTTTTGCGGCGGCTGCGGCGAAGGTCAGGTCATCGGCCTTCACCGGCTTGCCATCGCGATTGACGAGCGTGGCGTAGCTCATCTTGTTCTGCTTGGCGTAGGCGTACTCGACGTAGCCGATGGCGCCCGCGATCTTGCTCACGTTCGCGGCGACGCCCGCGTTGCCGCGGCCGCCGATGCCCGCCGGCCAGTTCACCGTCTTGCCATCGCCGGGCGAGGCCTTGAAGGCCGGCGACACGCCGGCGAGGTAGTCGGTGAAGACCGCCGTCGTGCCCGACGAATCGGAGCGATAGACCAGCGTGATCGCAGTCGACGGCAGCTTGGCGGTCGGGTTGAGCTTGGCGATCGCCGGATCGTTCCAGGCCTTGACCTCACCGCGGAAGATGTCAGCGAGCACCGGACCGGTGAGCGTCAGCTCATTAGCGGCAATGCCCGGCAGATTGAAGACCGTCACGACACCGCCGATGACCGCCGGGAACTGGAGCAGGCCGTTCTTCGCCAGGTCCTCACCCGACATCGGGTCGTCGGAGGCGCCGAAATCGACTGTTTTTGCGGTGATCTGCTTGACGCCGCCGCCGGAGCCGATCGCCTGGTAATTGAGCTGGACGCCGGTGGCGGTCTTGTAGGCCTCGGCCCATTTCGCGTAGACCGGGGCGGGGAAGGTCGCACCCGCACCGGTGATGTTTTGAGCCTGGGCGGAAAGGGCGGCGATCGCGATCGCGGTGCCGGCCGCCAGTCGAGTCGTCAGCTTCATGGGTATTCCTGTCGAGGTATTGGGGAGGCCGCTTAGAGCCGACCCGGAGGCTACGGACCACCCATTACAGTACTGTGACAGTCATGCGACTTGTTCAGCGCATCCCCTCGCCCCTCGCCCATGTTTCCAGCCGATCGCGGGTCGGCGTACCCCCGCCGAAGGTCACCGCACCGTCCGCACCGATCAGCGCGACCCATGGTGTCACCCCGCGCCATGACGGGTCGATCGCATGGCGGAGCGCCGCCTCCTGCTGCCCCCGGAACACGAACAGGCGGTCGGCGCGGGCGAGATGGGCCTCGCGCGGGCGACGGCCGAGCGACTCGCCATCCAGCACCACCGCCACCAGTGGCGCGCCGGGGCGACGCGTACGGATCTCGGCCCCCAGGCCCTCGAAGACCTCGGGGCAGGTCGCGCAGTAGCTCGTGGTGAAGACGACGACTGCGGGGCGTGGCAGCGTCGACTTCAGACGGCTCCAGACCTCGGCGTCGAAGGGCTCCACCCGCGGCGCGGCGGACGGCGCCAACGGGACGCTGGCAGCGAGCATGACGGCGGCGAACACCAGGGCGGCGCCCCTGCGGCGGTGGCGGATGGCGGGCTCAGTCGATGGGTACAACGCGGATCTCCGGGTCGGTGCGCCAGACGACGACCACGCGGTCGTCGCGCCGCGCGAGGCGGGGGTGATCGTTCGGCGCGGGACTGCGGCCGAGCTCGCGCAGCACGAAGCGCTCGCCGCCGTCGTCCGACACCCAGGCCCGCAGGCGGGTGGCGCTGCCGTCGAAGCTGCGCCAGACGACGGCGACGCGCTGCCCGGCGGCGACGACGTCGGCATGCTCGGCGGACGGGTCGGGCAGCACGCGCGCCTCGCCGGCCGGCACGCCGTCGGCGCCGAGCCGGCCGTAGCGCACCGCGGCGACGCCGCCGCGCTCGCCGAACCACACCGCGTGGTAGCCGCCGCCCTCGGCCGGCGCGAGGCCCGGGCCGTGGTGCGGGCAGGCGTTGATCGCCCAGCGATCCCGACTGGCGCGCACGATCGCGGGCGACGGTGCCGCGGCGTCGCCGACCGCAGCGAACGCATGGTCGCGCTCGCTGCCCTCGAAGACATGCCGCCAGAGCGCGACCAGCCCGCCGTCGGGCGCGGGCGCAAGCGCGATGCGGCAGCACTCGCAGCTGTGGTCGGCGAGGCGCAGGTCGGGCGAGAAGCTGCGCCCGCCGTCCTCGGAGACGACGCGCCAGATCGCCGCGCCGCGCCAGTCGGACTTCGCGCGCCCCGCAGCGGCAGCGGCGGCACGCGCGAGCTCGGCATCACGCTTGTCGACCCACAGCACATGCAGGCGACCGCGGGCGTCGAAGGCGATCGACTCGAAGCGGTGGGTGATCTGCTGCCGGTCGCGATGCACGGTGAACGGCGCGCCGAACGTCTGGCCACCGTCCTCCGAGCGGCTCATCCGGATCTCGCCGGTGTAGGGCTTGGCGAGCGGCCGCGTCCAGGCCAGCACCACCGTGCGGCCGTCCGCCGCGAACGCGAGCTTGGGCCGCTGCTCGCCGTGGGCGGCCGGCTGCTCGGCCCCGAGCGGCGGCAGCGTGCGCGGCCCCCAGCTGCGCCCCTCGTCGCCGCTCGACTGCACGAAGAGGCGACGGCGCTCGTCGAGTCCGGTGACCCAGAGCCGGCCGTCGGGCGCGAAGGCCGCCGACACCGCGAGCGCCGGGCGCGCGGTGCCGGCGCCGGCGGCGCGCCCGTGGCCCTCGTGGGCGGACGCGCGGGTCGCGCCGGTCGCGACGGCCACGAAGGCGACGACCAGGGCGGCTGCGCGCAACGGCGCGCGGAGAGAGGAGCGATTCACCATCGGATGTCGATGCCCGCATAGAAGGACCGGGGCAGCCCCGGCGAATAGACCGCCGTCGACGAGGAGACCGACGCGCTGTCGGCCCACCGTGCATCGGCAAGATTGAGCGCACGTCCGTAGACCGCGATGCGACGGGTCAGCGGCCATTCGGCGCGCAGGTTCCACAGCGAATGCCCGTCGTAGCGCCCGAAGGCGGCCGTGTTGCCGGCCTCGAGCCAGTACGCGCCGACCTTCGTCCACTCGAGCTCGACGAAGCCGCGCTCGACCGGCTGCCAGCCCAGCCGCAGGTTGCCCAGCACGCGCGGTGCCGACTCCATCTCCTTGCCGCTGAAGTCCGCGGTCGCGGTGACCCAGTCGACGTATCGGTGCACCGCGTACGACAGCGCGCCGTCGATCCGCCAGCCCGGCACGAACGCCCAGCCCAGCCCGGCCTCCACGCCCTGGTGCCGCGTGCGCCCGGCGTTCACCGTGGTCGTCACGTTCGTGACGAGATCGCGCTGCGAGACCAGGTCGTCGCGCTTGTCGAGCCGGTAGCCCACCAGCTCCCAGGCGAGGCTGCCGTCGCGCCCGCGCAGTCCGATCTCGAGCTGGTCGGCCTCGATCGGACGCAGCCGCGACGACCGCGCCGCGAGCTGCGTGGCGGTCGCCGCATTGGTGGCGACCGCGGGCCTGAAGAGCTGCGACTCCGAGGGCGCCCGAAAGCCGTTCGAGTAGCCGATCCAGCCCGAGGTGCGGGCGTCGAACGCCCAGGTCGCGCCGAGCTTCGGGCTCAGGTGCGAGTACGAGACGGAGGTGTCGGCGACCTGCCCGTACCAGGCGCCGCTCGCCGCATCGCGCACGGCCGGCTGCTCGATCCGGTTGTCGAGCCGGTAGCCCAGCCGGTCCCAGCGCAGCCCGGCGCTCACGCGCAGCCGGTCGATCGGCGAGACCTCGCCGTGCAGGTAGGGCGAGACCTGGCTGAAGGTCACGCCGTAGTCGTAGACCCGCGAGCCGAGCGTGTAGGCCGAATACAGGCGCGAGGCGCCGCTGCCCGATACGGTCGGCAGCACCCGGTCCTCGCGGCGCTCCCCGGGACTCGCCTCGAGGTCGATGCCGGCGATCAGCCGAGGCGCCCAGGGGCCGGTCCAGTCCTGCCGCCATTTGGCGGCCACGCCGATCGAGCGGCTCGAGGTGCGCGCGAGGGTCGGGTCCGACGGCAGGTTGAACGAGGCGAGCAGATCCATCGCGTTGTCGCGCAGGTACGGCGTGACCGTCAGCAGCCCGCCCGACCCGATCTCGTGGTCGATGCTCGTCGACAGCCGCAGCGCCTCCACCGCCCGGAAGGCAATCGGGCGGTAGTTCGTCGTCGGCCGGTTCTGGTAGTCGGCCAGCGGCAGCGGCGAGTTGGCGCCGGTCTGCTGGTCGACCCTTGAAAACGCGAACACCGTCTTCGCCACGGTCGAGTCGCCCAGGCCGGCGTCCCAGCGCAACGTGCCGGAGCGTCGGTCGTAGCCGGTGGCGTCGCGCCAGCCGTCGGCATGAGTGATGTTGAGGTCGCCGCGCAGCGCGCCCCAGCCGCGCGAACCCGAGTCGCCGCCTGCGAGCAGCCGGAACCAGCCGTCGCTGCCGAGCTCGGCGCGCGCATCGGCGCCGGCCCGCGAGGCGGGCGCGCGGGTGAGCACGTTGACGATGCCCCCGATCGCGTCGGAGCCGTAGAGCGCGCTGCCCGGACCGCGGACGACCTCGACGCCGCCCGCCTGCGGGAGATTGGTCTCGTACAGCGCGTTGTGGTTGAAGAAGCCGGTCGGACGGATCGGGATGCCGTCCTCGAGGTACAGGTAGACCGGCGCCGTGGTGAAGGGCTGGCGGATGGCGGTGGTGTGACCCTCGCCGTTGGTGACCGCGACCGCGACTCCGGGCACCTGCCCGAGCAGCTGCGACGGATGGGCGGGCGCGGTGCGCCGGATCGACTCGCCGGGAATCACGCCGACGGCGGCGGGCGTGCGCGACAGCGACGCGGCCTCGCGGGTGCCGGTGACGGTGACGTCGGCGAGGCCGCCGGCGGGGGAGGCGCTCCCGGACGGCGTGCCGGCGGCGGGCGTGCCGGCGGCGGGCGCTTCGGGGACGGCGGTGGGGACAGCAGGGGCGGGCTGTGCGCGTGCGACGGGCACGCTCGAGCAGAGCAGCGCGATCGCGACGGCGAGCGGCTGCCGGAAGATTCCGGACATGAGGCGGCTCCAGGGCGGCGGCCCGCGCGATGGGGGCGCGGGCGGGGATTCGACGGTCGCCACGCCCGACGACGGGGCGGCGAGGGCTGAATCAGCCGAGGAGCGGTGGGGCGCGGGGCGGCGAGACCCGCCAGCGGGCGGCGGTCTCGCGGGCGGGCGGGAGCGTGTCGGGCGTCGCGCGCGCCGCCGGCACCGTCGGCACGCGCAGAACGGGCTCGAGCGCGGGCGGCGGTGCCTCGGCCGAGGCATGCAGCACGCACAGCGGGCAGTGACCCGACGCCGACGGGGCGGCGGGCGCTTCGGACGGGGCCGACGAGCCGTCGGCCAGGCACAGGTCGTGCAGACCCGGCAGGCCCGCCGCCGCCGCGCGCGTCGTCGCCGCCCACGGCGCCAGCGTCGCGACGAGGAGCGCGACGGCGAGCAGCCAGGCGATGCGTCGGTGGGGCGTGCGACTCGAAACCATGGGGCGACGGGACAGGGTGGATCCGGACGGGGGCCGGATCGACGATGCGGCCTCGTGTCACGCGACCGGGCGGCCGCGGTGGATTGTACCGCCGGGTCCGTGCCGCCGGCCGACGGCCGGCACGCCCGGTCGCGAAGAGGTCGCAGCCCCGCGAGTATCATCCGCCCCGCCCCTGGCCCCTGTCTCCCCTGTCTCCGCCTGCCCCCTTACCCGCCCCCGTCCGCACGACCGTGTCCGCCCCCGACCCGACCCTGCGCCTGTCGGACTTCGACTACGCGCTCCCGCCCGAGCTGATCGCCCAGCATCCGCCCGCGGTCCGCACCGCGTCGCGCCTGCTGCGCGTGCGGCCGGGCGTGGTCGAGGCCGAAGGCGGGGGCGCGCCACGGCTCGACGACCTCGGCGTCGCCGACCTGCCCTCGCTGCTGCTGCCGGGCGACCTGCTGGTGCTCAACGACACCCGCGTGGTCCGCGCCCGGCTGTTCGGGCACAAGGCGAGCGGCGGACGCATCGAGCTGCTGGTCGAGCGGATCGACGCCGAGCACGAGGCGGTCGCGATGGTGCGCGCGAGCAAGCCGCCGCAGGTCGGGGGACGCCTCGAGCTCGACGGCGGCGCCACCGCCACGGTCCGCTCGCGCGACGGCGCGTTCTACGGCCTCGTCTTCGACGAGCCCGTGCTCGGGCTGCTGGAACGTGCGGGCTCGCTGCCGCTGCCGCCCTACATCGGCCACGCGCCGGACGCCGAGGACGAGGACCGCTACCAGACGGTCTACGCGAAGCACCCGGGCGCCGTGGCCGCGCCGACCGCGGGCCTGCACTTCGACGACGCGCTCTTCGCCGCGCTCGAGGCGCGCGGCGTGGATCGGGCCTTCGTGACGCTGCACGTGGGCGCAGGCACCTTCCTGCCGGTGCGCGACGACGACCCGGCGCGCCACGTGATGCATGCCGAGCGCTACCACGTGCCGGAGGCGACCGTCGCCGCGATCGACGCGGCACGCGCGCGCGGCGCCCGCGTGGTCGCGGTCGGCACGACCTCGATGCGCACGCTCGAGTCGGCGGCCGGGCCCGACGGACACCTCGCCACCGGCTGGGGCGAGACTGCCCTCTTCATCCGCCCCGGCTTCGCGTTCCGCGTCGTCGACGCGCTGCTGACCAACTTCCACCTGCCGAAGTCGACGCTGATGATGCTGGTGTCGGCCTTCGCGGGCACCGACGCGATCCGTGCGGCCTACGCGCACGCGGTCGCGCGCCGCTACCGATTCTTCAGCTACGGCGACGCCATGCTCCTCGAACCCGCCCCCCGCGACCGACCCGGACGGCCCCGATGAAGTTCGACCTGCTGGGCACCGACGGCCGCGCGCGGCGCGGTGCGCTCACGCTCGCCCACGGCACGGTGCAGACGCCGATCTTCATGCCGGTGGGCACCTACGGCGCGGTCAAGACCATGGCCCCGCGCGAGCTCGACGAGGTCGGCGCGCAGATCATCCTCGGCAACACCTTCCACCTGTGGCTGCGCCCGGGCACCGAGGTGTTCGACGCGCTCGGCGGGCTGCACGGCTTCAACCGCTGGACCAAGCCCATCCTCACCGACTCCGGCGGCTTCCAGGTCTGGAGCCTGGGGAAGATGCGCACGATCTCCGAGGAGGGGGTGCGCTTCGCCTCGCCCATCAACGGCGACCGGCTGATGCTCACGCCCGAGGAGTCGATGCGCATCCAGCGCTCGCTGAACTCCGACGTCGTGATGATCTTCGACGAGTGCACGCCGTACGAGATCGAGGGGCGCCCCGCCACGATCGACGAGGCCGCCGCGTCGATGCGGCTGTCGCTGCGCTGGGCGCGCCGCTCGCGCGACGCCTTCGATCGGCAGCAGAACCCGAACGCGCTGTTCGGCATCGTGCAGGGCGGCATGTTCGAGCCGCTGCGCGACGAGTCGCTCGCCGGGCTGAGCGACATCGGCTTCCACGGCTACGCGATCGGCGGGCTGTCGGTCGGCGAGCCCAAGGAGGACATGATGCGGGTGCTCGACCACGTCGGCGCCCGCCTGCCGGCCGGGGCTCCCCGCTACCTGATGGGCGTGGGCACGCCCGAGGACCTGGTGGCCGGCGTGTCGATGGGCGTCGACATGTTCGACTGCGTGATGCCGACCCGCAACGCCCGCAACGGCTGGCTCTTCACCCGCTACGGCGACGTCAAGATCCGCAACGCCAGGCACCGCGCCGACCCCCGGCCGCTCGATGCGAGCTGCGCCTGCCACACCTGCCGCACCTTCTCGCGCGCGTACCTGCACCACCTGAACCGGGTCGACGAGATCCTCGGCGCGCACCTGTCGACGATCCACAACCTGCACTACTACCTCGACCTGATGCGCGGCATGCGCGTGGCGATCGAGGCCCGCCGTTTCGACGCGTGGCGCGCGGCCTTCACGGCCGATCGCGCCCGCGGCCCCGACTGATACAATCGGGGGCTCGATAACCTGCTACAAAACAAGGATATAGACCGTGTTCATCTCGAATGCCTGGGCCCAGACGGCGGGTGGCGCCGAGCAGCAGCTGCTCGGCTTCCTGCCGATCATCCTGATGTTCGTCGTGCTCTATTTCCTGATGATCCGCCCGCAGATGAAGCGCGCGAAGGAGCACAAGCAGATGCTCGAAGCCCTCTCCAAGGGCGATGAGGTGGTGACC
>Ga0164292_10004514_pt1 | contig 11335 bp, 10 predicted proteins | sample GEODES117metaG_FD_111486 | JGI IMG/M metagenome (GOLD analysis project Ga0164292, IMG submission 111486) | Eutrophic lake water microbial communities from Lake Mendota, Wisconsin, USA - GEODES117 metaG | ecosystem: Environmental > Aquatic > Freshwater > Lake | place: USA: Lake Mendota... | reverse complement strand
GACAGCCATACGTCGACGGTAGGCGCCATTGGTGCAGTGGCCTGGGGCATCGAGGCATCGGAGGCAGAGCACTGCCTGGCGACCCAGACGCTGGCACAGGCCAAGCCGCAAAGGATGCGGGTGAATTTCGAAGGCGAGTTGCCCCTGGGTGTCTATGCCAAGGACATGATTCTTGCGCTGATTGGCAAGATCGGAGCCAATGGCGGTATTGGTTACGCGGTCGAGTACGCCGGCAGCACGGTGCGCTCGCTGCCCATGGACGGTCGGGCCACGCTGTGCAATATGGCGATCGAGTTCCAGGCCAAGTACGGATTCGTGGCGCCCGATGACATCACGATCGAGTATCTCAAGGGCCGCGACTACGCGCCGCAAGGGGCGCTCTGGGACCAGGCGGCCGCCCATTGGGTGTCGATGCGCAGCGACGAGGGCGCCAAGTTCGACAAGGAAGTGCATATTGACTGCTCGCAACTCAAGCCGCAGGTGACCTGGGGCACCAGCCCCGAGCAGGTGATGCAGATCGACGCACTGGTGCCCGACCCCTCACTACAGCCCGATGCGCAGTCGCGCCTGGAAGCCGAGCGTGCCCTGGAGTACATGCAGCTCAAGCCAGGCATGTCCCTACTGGGGCTGCCGATTGACGTGGCCTACATCGGCTCCTGCACCAATGCCCGCCTGTCAGACCTGCGGGCTGCGGCGGAGATCCTCAAGGGCCGCAAAGTCAGCCCCAACGTCCAGGCCATTTGTGTTCCGGGCTCCACGCCCGTCAAGCACGCGGCCGAGGCCGAGGGGCTTGACCGCATCTTCATCGACGCGGGCTTTGAATGGCATGAGTCCGCATGCGGAAACTGCGGTCATATCGGCGACAACCGCTTTGCCAATCTGCGCACGATCAGCACCACCAACCGCAATTTCAAGGGACGTCAGGGGCCCAGCACCCGTACACACCTGGCGAGCCCGGCCACCGTCGCAGCGTCGGCGCTCGCGGGCCGTATCACCGACGCAGTCAAGGACTGACCATGGAGCAATTCGTTTCTGTCCGGGGCATTGCGGCGCCGCTGATGCAGATCAACATCGACACCGACCAGATCATCCCCGCCCTGTATCTGGGCGGCACCGATGCCAAAGGTTACGGTGCGCACTTGTTCGCCAATTGGCGCTTCAAGAGCGACGGAAGTCCGAACCCGGATTTCATCCTGAACCAGGAGCCCTATACCCAGTCGGCAATCTTGTTGGCGGACCGCAACTTCGGTTGCGGCTCCTCGCGTGAGCGTGCGCCCAAGGCCTTGCGCGAGTTTGGCATCCGGGTGGTGATTGCGCCCTCGTTCGGTGGCATCTTCTTCAACAATTGCTTCCGAAACGGGATGGTGCCGGTGAACCTACCCATTGAGCAGGTTCGCGAGATCGTGGCCTTGGTTGAGGCCAGCAGCGGTCAGGCGCAAATTGGCGTGGATCTCGAGCGCAAGGTGGTTGAGTTGCCCGATGGACGGCAGTTTCCCTTTGACGTGCCGGAGACGCTGCGCCAGATGCTTTTGCTGGGTGTCGACGAGATCGATCAGACCAAGTCCCACCAGTCCACCATTGATGCCTACCGAGAACGCGACCGCGCGCGCCGTCCCTGGATCTATATCGACCCGGCGCCCCAGCCCGACGTACGCTGAGGCCTGCGGTGACGCCTGTACGTGCGCGCGAAATCCGTGATGCGGCGTACGGACTTGAGGACTTGAGCGCGCGTGAATTCGGCGGCGCGCTGGCCGGCCGATAGCCTTGACACGGCCCCTGAGGTAACCCCGAGATCCCTCTGAGCAAGTGCCTCGCCTGACCCCCGTAGCAGGCCCCATTCGTGGGGCCACGCTTCGGCGACTTATCGTATCCCTATTGGCCCCGTCTTGGCCCCGTGTTGGTCCTGGCTTGGCCTGAAATTGGCCCCGAATCGGCCCCTAATCGGCACCATATGGGCGCTTGGGGCGGGACAATCCGACTTTCTCACCCCCACTTCCAATAAAGGAGCCGCCCTGTGGCCTGGCCTGTCCTCGTCTTTGACATTGAATCCATCCCCGACCTCGCTGGCCTGCGCAGCCTGCGCGATGACCCGCCCGAGTGGAGTGACGACCAGGTCTACGAGGCCTGGGTGAAGGAGCGCGCCGAAAAGGGGCAGGGCGACTTCATGCCGCTGCACCTGCAGCGGGTGCTGGTGATCAGTGTGGTGTTTCGCAACAGCGAGGGCCTGAAGGTGCACTCCTTCGTCGATCGCGATGGCGCCAGCGAGGGCAAGGTCATCCAGCAGTTCTTCGGCACCCTCGAGAAGCACGAACCTCAGCTCGTGAGCTGGAACGGCGGCGGCTTTGACCTGCCGGTGCTCAATTACCGCGGCCTGCGTCACGGGGTGGTGGCGTCCAAGTACTGGGACCAGGGCGAGGACGAGCGCGAGTACAAGTTCAACAACTACATCAACCGTTACCACAACCGCCACACCGACCTCATGGACGTGCTGGCCATGTTCCAGGCCCGCGCCAATGCGCCTCTGGACGCTCTGGCCAAGCTGTGCGGCTTTCCGGGCAAGCTGGGGATGGACGGCTCCAAGGTGTTTGACGCGTTCAAGAACGGTGGCCTGGACGACATCCGCCGCTATTGCGAGACCGATGTGATGAACACCTACCTTGTCTATTGCCGCTTCCAGAAGATGCGTGGCGGCTTCACCGAGGCCGAGTACGAGCAGGAGATGGCCATGGTGCGTGGCTCCCTGGAGGCGCTGGCGCCCCAAGAGACCCACTGGCGGGAGTATTTGGACGCCTGGGCCTGAACGCCACACCCCGGGTCTTGTCAGGCGCGCTGAGGCCCCGGTCTCGGTTCATGGCGGGTCCAGCCTGAGACAATCGGGCCATGTCAACGGAGATCCAACAACAAGCGGCCGACGGGCAAGCCCCGGCCCCTGCGCCTGACCGTCCCCCGCGTCCCCAAGGCGTGCCGGAAGATGCCCTGCATGTCGACGCCCTGGACATTGAGGCCCAGGGCGTGGCCCGCCGCGACGACGGCAAGGTCGTCTTCATCGAGGGCGCCTTGCCTGGTGAATGGGTGTCGGCCAATGTCCATCGCAAGAAGAACAACTGGGAGGCGGCCAGCCTTCGTGCTGTCTACCGCGCTTCCTCCCAACGGGTGCAGCCCGGCTGCGCGCACTTCGGCTTGCACGAGGGCGCCTGCGGCGGCTGCAAGATGCAGCACCTCGACGCCAGCGCCCAGGTCGCCATCAAGCAGCGGGTGCTCGAGGACAACCTCTGGCACCTGGCCAAGGTCCGGCCCGACACGGTGCTGCGCCCCATTCACGGCCCCACCTGGGGTTACCGCTGGCGCGCGCGCTTCTCGGTGCGCCATGTGCACAAGAAGGGCGTGGTGCTGGTTGGCTTTCACGAGCGCAAGAGCCGCTATGTGGCCGACATCCGCGCCTGCGAGGTGGTGCCCCGGCATGTGAGCGACCTGCTGCTGCCCCTGCGTGGGTTGATCGGCAGCATGGACGCGATCGAGACCTGCCCGCAGATCGAGCTGGCCTGCGGCGTCGACGCGGCCGCCCCCTCCCGGCCAGTCATTGCCCTGGTGCTGCGGCACCTGGAGCCGCTTTCCGCGGGTGATCAGGACAAGCTGCGCGCCTTCGCTGTCGCCCATGATGGCGTGCAGTGGTGGCTGCAGCCCAAGGGGCCGGACACGGTGCACCTGATGGACCCCGGGCCGCAACTGTCCTATGTGTTGCCGGAGTTCGGCATCACCATGCCCTTCAAGCCGACCGACTTCACCCAGGTCAACCCCTTCATCAACCAGGTGCTGGTCGCTCAGGCCCTGTCGCTGCTCCAGCCCGGGCGTAGCGAGCGGGTGATCGACTGGTTCTGCGGCCTGGGCAATTTCACCCTGCCCATCGCCACCCGCGCCGGTGAGGTGCTGGGCATCGAGGGCAGCGAAGTCCTGGTGGCCCGCTCGCGGACCAATCTGGCGCTGAACCAGCCCCAGGCCAGCGCACCCACCCGCTTCGTCGCCCGCAACCTGTTTGAGATCACGCCCACCACGCTGGTCTCGGACGGCGTGGCCGATAAGTGGTTGGTGGATCCGCCGCGAGAAGGCGCCTTCGCATTGGTCAAGGCCCTGGCCGATATTCACCAAGACCCTTCGCTCGCCCCGGGCTGGACGCCCCCTGCGCGCATCGTCTATGTGAGCTGCAACCCGGCCACCCTGGCGCGTGACGCCGGGTTGCTGGTGCACCAGACCGGTTATCGCTGCACCCACGCGGGCGTGGTGAACATGTTCCCGCACACCGCCCATGTGGAGTCGATGGCGGTGTTCGAGCGGGCCGACTGAGCGCGCTTTTCAGGGGCTGCGCTCGGTCACCCGGCCATCGTCATTCACCCCAGCGGGCGGGTAGACGATCACCCGCTGGCCGGCCGACAGGCCGGACTTCACCCAGCCCACTCGGCTGTTGCGCCCACCGAGTTCCACCGGCTGCAATCGGGCGCGCCCGCCGTCGAGCTGGTACACCGCCATGCCGCCCTCAGGCCGTGGGAACAGCGCGCCAATGGGCACCAGCAGCACCCCGTCCGCCGAGGTGGTGACCACCCGCACCAAGACCCGAAAGCCATCCCCCATCTGCTTCCAGGCGTCGGGGGTGGGCGTCATTTCCAGCAGCACATTGACCCGCTGCTCCTCCACCCCCAGCGCCGAGACCTTGGTGAAGGCGGCCGGCTCCACCCGCCGTACCCGGGCGGGCAGAGGAGGGCCGCCCCAGCCTTCGATCACCGCAGCGCCGCCCGCTTGGGCCTGCACCGCGTCGGTGGTGAGCAGTTGGGCCAGGATTTCCATCTGGCGCGTGTCGCCGAGCGTCATCACCACCGCACCTGCAGCCACCGAAGCCTCGCTCGGCTGGGGCACCTTGAGCACCACGCCGCCCGCCGGCGCACGCAGCACCAGCGGGGCAGCGCCCGACTTCCCGCCAGCAGCTCCCGGCGGCTGCAAGGCCGCCGCGGCCTGGGCGCGCTCCTGCCTGGCCACCTCTCGCTGGCTGGCGGCCGTATCCCGCTCGCGCTGGGCCGCGTCGACCGCCAGCCGGTCGTCGTCGAGCGCCGCGTTGGAGATAAAGCCCTGCTGGGCGAGCCCCTCGCTGCGCGCCAGCTTGTGGCGGGCCTGAGCCACTGCCACCCCGCTGCGATCGAGGCGGGCCTGGGCGACGGCCACCCCCGCATCGGCCGCCTGCAAGCGCGCCCGGCCTTCGGCGACGGTACGCGCGTCCTGCAGCGAGGGCAGCTGCGGCGAGAGCAGGGCCAGCGCCTGGCCGGCCGTCACCACGTCGCCCTCGCGCAAGGTGATGCGCGCGAGCCTGCCAGCCAAGGGGGCTGAGACGGTGAAGCTGTCTCGGATGCGTGTGCGGCCTTCCTCCTCGATCGCCGCCTCGAACCGCCCGATTTCCACTGCCGCCGTTTCCACCGGCACCGGCTTGGGCGCAAAAGCCCAGGCCAGGGCGGCCAGGGCAGCGACGGTGGTGGCGGCCAGAATCCAGCGCGTGTTGCGTTTCATCGTCATTCCCTTGTCTTGAGTGCCGACACCATGTCGAGCCGGTCGATACGTCGGCGCACCACCGCAGCACTGGCGATGCCGGCGGTGACCACTGCGACCGCCGCCCACGCATAGGTGCGGGCCTGGATCACCACCGGAAACTGAAACTGGTCGGAGGCGACCAGCCCCACGATCAGGTGGGTGAGACCCCATCCCAGAAGGAAGCCGAGTGGCAGCGCCAGGGCGATGGACAGGGCCAGTTCCCCAAGCAGCAGCGCAGAGACCTCGGCCCGGGTGAAACCCAGCACCCGCAGGCTGGCCAGTTCCCAGGTGCGCTCGGCGAGGGCGATGCGGGCGTTGTTGTAGACCACACCCACCGCGATCACGGTGGCGAACAGGGTGAGGATGGTGCTCATGATCAGCACATTGCGGGCGCTGACCTCTTGCATATTGCGCAGCATGTTGGCCTTGCTAAAGGCGCCGGCCACCCGAGGCAGGCCCTGGGTGGCCTCTAACACCCGGTCCACCTGACCACGTTCGGCGGCCAGGGCGAAGTTGTTGGCAAGGTCGCCCTCGCCCAGCAGCCGGTTGAGGGCAGACCGCTCCATGTAGGCGTTGAGCCCGAACATGTCACTCACCGTGCGTTCGAGCACCACCTCATAGACCCCACGGCGGCCCTCGCGCACCTCGATCTGCACCCGCTCCCCCGGCAAGAGACCCAGCTTGTGCGCGAGCCGGTCGGTCATCACCAGACCGTGGCTGCCCACCGGCACCTGGCGCAGGTCTGCGTCGATGAGGCGTTGCAGCACCGCCTGTGGCTCGCGCCCCATGATGCTGCCTTTCTCGCTGCGCGCGCCGTGAACGAAGCGCACGGCCACGCGCCTGGCCGGCTCCACCTGGGTCACGCCGGGCAGGCGCGCCAGCTCGCGGCCGGTGGCGGCGCTCACCGGGTCGGTCGTCCAGACCATCAGGTCGCCGCGCAGGACCAGGTTGAACTGGGTGTCGACGATGGCCTCGATCGCGTCGCGGAAGAAGTTGCCCATGATGACGATGGCCACCGCACTGGCGATGCCCACGACGGTGATCCCTGCGCGTAGCGGCCGCCGTTCCAGGTTGCGCAGGATCATGCGAAGCGAGGGCGCCAGACGCAGCCAGCGCAGACGCTCTATCAGTGCGCGCCGGTAGTGGCCCGGTGCCGGTGGGCGCATCGCCTGCGCAGGTGACAGTCGCACTGTGGCCTGAATCGCCACCAGCGTGCCGGCCACCGCCGTGAGGAGCGCCAGACCCAGCGCGATCAGCGCCAGCTGCGGATCCAGGTGGTAGTCGAAGCGGGGAAAGCGAAACATATCGGCATACAGCCCCATCATTCCCCGGCCGAGGGCACGACCCAGAAGCAGGCCAAGTGCGTAGCCGCCCAGCACCATGGGCGCGACCAGCTTCAGGTAATGCAAGGCAATGGCCCGATTGGGGTAGCCCAGGGCCTTGAGTGTGGCCACCTGTTCTCGCTGCGTGGCAACCAATCGGGCGGTGACCATGTGCAGCAGAAAGCCGGCCACCGCCAGGAAGATGGCGGGCAGCACCGAACCCATGACCTGTTGCTCGGTGATCTCGTTGGCGAGCATCGCGTGGGAGGCCTGCTCGTCGCGGCCATAGGCCGCCTGTCCACCGTAGGGCGCGAGTTGGCGGGTGAGTGCGTCCTGCACCGTGGCCGGTGAGGCACCCGGCGCCAACTTGACCGCCACCTGGGTGAAGGCACCGGTCATGTCGGTGGCGGCGGCCAGCTCCGCGCGGTCCAGCCAGAACACGCCAAACGACCGCAGGTCGGGTGCACCCAGCATGCCGCCGAAGATGAACTCGGGTGAGAGCGCAACCCCCACCAGGCGCAGTGGCCGGCGTTTGCCATTGACCAATGCGCTCACCCGGTCTCCCATCTTTAGGTGGTGGGCCAGCACGAAGCCCTCGCTGGCGACGGCCTCCAACTCGCCGCCCGCCTGGCGCCCTGGCTCCGGCCAGCGACCGGCGCGCAATTGCACCCGGTTCAGGCGCTGGGGCGTGCGGGCGTCCCACCCGATCAGGCGACCCACGATCGGGTCGGTGCTGCCCACCACGCTCACACGGGCGTTGGCCTCCACCGTGCCCTGTACATCCACCACGCCGGGCCAACTGCGGATCGGATCGAGTACCGAGTTCGGCGCGCGACGTACGCTGGCGAAGACGTCGGCGAAGGCACCGCTGGCGTAGAAGCCGTCCCGCGCCCGGGCCAGGGAATCCACCGCCGAGAGCGTGGCCAAAAAGCCGCCGATGCCGCTGGCGACCACCAGGGCAATGGTGAGCGCCTGGCTCCACAGCAGCCGCAGCTCGCGGAGCACCTTGCGGTCCAGCGCGCCCAGTCGGCTGCGCGGCCTTTTCGCGAGGGTGGGCGGCAGTTCCCCTGCCGGGTCTGGGGTTGCAGGCGGGGAGGGCGTGTCCTGGCTCATGCGCTCACCAGGACAATTCGGCCGGCGACAGCCGCCGGGGCGGCCTGTCGATCCGGTCGATGCGGCCGTCGACCAGGCGCATCACCCGGTCGGCCATCCCGGAGATGGCGGCGTTGTGCGTGATCACCACCGTGGTCGTGCCCAACTCCTGGTTGATACGGGCAATAACCTCCAGCACCCGCTTGCCGGTGGCGTAGTCGAGCGCGCCGGTGGGTTCGTCGCACAGCAGAAGTTGCGGCCGCTTGGCGATGGCGCGTGCGATGGCCACCCGCTGCTGCTCGCCACCAGACAACTGGGAGGGGAAATGGTCACGGCGCGGCATGAGCGCCACCAGCGCGAGGGCCTCGTCCACCGTCATGGGCTTGTCGGCGATGTCGGTCACCAGGGCTACGTTCTCGGCCACCGTGAGGCTGGGGATCAGGTTGTAGAACTGGAAGACAAAGCCCACATGCGCGCGCCGGTAGCGGGTCAGCGTGTCTTCGTCGGCGTTGCTGAGGCAGTGATCCTCGAACCAGAGCTCACCGCTGCTGGGCCGGTCGAGCCCACCCAGGAGGTTGAGTAAGGTCGACTTGCCGCTGCCTGATGCGCCCAGCAGCACGACGAACTCACCGCGCGCCACATCGAGGTCCACCTCCCACAGGGCACGGACCTCGGTGTCGCCAGTTCGGTAGACGCGGCACAGTCTCCGCGCTCGCAGCACGGCCTGCGCAGGCGGATCATTCGCCGGGGCGGCCTCCGCGCCAGTCCTCGGGCCTTCCACCGGGCTATCCGCCAGGCCATCCGCCAGGCCATCCGCCGCGTCGTCCACCGACCCATCCGCTGGACCTGGTGGCGATGTGGCAGAGGTCGATGCGGGCATGCCGGCAATCTACCCCTGTGCGGCGCAGACACATTGACCTGTCGCAAGAGCGCGCCCACTCTTTGGCGCCAGGCCATGAAAAAGGGGCCCGAAGGCCCCTTTGGATTGGTGCGGGTACGCGCTCAGTCGCGCTCGCCGCCCATGATGCCCAGCATGGCCAGCAGGCCCTGGAACACGTTGACGATGTCCAGATACAGCGCCAGGGTGGCAGAGATGTAGTTGGTCTCGCCGCCGTCGATGATGCGGCGAATGTCGTACAGCATGAAGGCGCTGAAGATCATGACCGACAGGGCACTGATCACCAGCATGCCAGTGGTCGAGCCGACGAAGGCATTGATCACGCTGGCCACCAGAAGGCCGATCACGCCCACGAACAGGAACTTGCCCATGCCCGACAGGTCACGCTTGACCACGGTGGCCAAGCTGGCCATGGCGAAGAACACGCCGGCAGTTCCGCCAAAGGCGGTCATCACCAGGCTCGCGCCGTTGGAGAAGCCCAGCACCGAGGCAATCAGCCGCGACAGCATCAGGCCCATGAAGAAGGTGAACGCCAGCAGGACGGGGACACCGGCGGCTGAGTTCTTGGTCTTCTCGATCGCGAAGATGAAGCCGAAGATGCCCGCCAGGAAAAGCACCAAGCCCATGATGCCACCCATGTACTGGGTGATGCCGGTGGCCACGCCGATCCAGGCGCCGAGCACCGTGGGCAGCAGGCTCAGTGCCAGCAGCCAGTAGGTGTTGCGCAGCACGCGATTGCGCTGTGCAGCGGGCAGGGCATGGTCCCAAGTTTGGGTGTGCAGGGAATCGTTCATGAACAGGCCTCCTGTGGTAAGCGGATGGTCCGCAGATGGGCGCATTCTAGGGTTCTTCAAGGTCAGGAGAAATATTCCGGAATGCCCTTGCGGGGCCCGGGCGTATTCGGGCTCTTCTGCAGCGGAAACAGCCTCCGGTGGGCGGTTATGCTCACGGGCATGAAAACCACGCATTCTCTGGATCTGGCCGACATCAAGGCCATCGCCGCTGCGGCCGAGGCCGAGGCGCTCAAGAACAAATGGGCGGTCACCATCGCCGTCGTCGACGCCGGCGGCCATCTGCTGTGGCTGCAGCGCCTCGACGGCGCGCCGGCCATTTCCGCGCACATCGGCCCGGCCAAGGCGCATACCGCGGCGCTCGGCTGCCGCGAGAGCAAGGTCTACGAAGACATCATCAATGGCGGTCGCTACGCCTTCCTCACCGCCCCCACGGTCGAGGGCATGCTCGAGGGCGGCGTCCCCATCATGAAGGACGGCCAATGCATCGGTGCGGTTGGCGTGAGCGGCGTCAAGTCCAACGAGGACGCCCAGATCGCCAAGGCTGGTATCGCCGCGCTCGGCCTCTGAGCGGTCTGATCAGCGGCCAGGCCGGTCGCCCGGCGCCCTCTGAACGGCCCCCAGGCGGCCATAGGAGGCCATAGGAGGCCATAGCGGCCCTAGCCCACTGCCAGGCGGTTTACAGGCGGGCCCCCACTAGGGGATCCTGATCTGCCTCGATGCGGGTCGGTCTGGACCACCTGAGGGCGGCGATTACAACGTGAACTCGATCGGGACGATGAACCACATCGCCTCGGGGACACCGCCGCGCTTGCCAGGGCGGTAGCGCCACTTCAAGGCGGTGTTTAGGGCGGCCTGGTCAAGGCGCTGGAAGCCACTGGTCTGGCTGATCTCGGCCTTGAGCGCAAGCCCGTCTGCGCCGATCAGGACGCGGACCTGCACCTTGCCCTGCTCACGCAGTCTCTGGCTGAGGAGCGGGTAGGCCGGCTTGGGGTTGTTCAAGTACTCGGCGTCGGTTGAGGGCGGCTCGATCCGGGCCTGCGCCGCGGGCACAGGCCTTTCCGGTATGGCGGTGACAGTCGGTGCAGGTGCGGCGGCAGGCGCTACGGCTATGACTGCGGCAGGAACAGCGGCTGTGCCTGTGGCAGAAGCAGCGGCAGTAGTGGCGGCAGGAGTTAGGGTTGCAGCCGGAGCGGCGGGTCCGTTCGAAACGGTGGCCGCTGCGCGCCCGACGGACTGACTGGGTAGGGCCGCAGGCGTCGGCGAAGTGCCCGGCGAAGTGCTCGGCGCGGTACCAGGCGTGGCGACAGACGCGGTACCCGTCGAAGGGACTGACGCTGGGACTGGCGCAGGGACTGCCGCGGGCGCTGGGGTTGCCCCCCGAGTGGCTGCCTGGATCGACTGTGCTGCGGTCACGGTTGCAACTGCGGCGGGCGCCGCAGGTTCTGCTGCAGGCGCAGGGGCTGGCACCGGTGGAGGGACTGTTGGTGCCCCTAAGGATGGGGCCGCCAGCGCTGGAGGCACTGCCGGAGCAGGTGCAGGTGCAGGTGCAGGTGCAGGAGCAGGAGCCGCGGCAACTGTTGCAAGGGGTCGCTGCGGCGGCACGGGCGGTGACACCTGCTCACGGACCGGCTTAGGCTGCACAGAAACAGGTGCAGGCG